>Ga0228710_1011063_pt1 | contig 11801 bp, 7 predicted proteins | sample MedpolnodulmetaG_FD_177995 | JGI IMG/M metagenome (GOLD analysis project Ga0228710, IMG submission 177995) | Root nodule microbial communities from Medicago polymorpha collected in Santa Monica, California, United States - pink nodules | ecosystem: Host-associated > Plants > Roots > Nodule... | reverse complement strand
CTTCTTGCATAACCATTGGTGATGTTGTAGCATGAGTGGCTGTCTTATCATTGTTCTTTTCAGTTTGGGCGTGCTTCTGCCTATTTGACATGGTGTCCTGATGATGCTCTCTTGTTATATCAGCCTACACAATATTTTTTTTGTTCTCAAAATTTCTTTTGTCCTTCACGTTTGAGGCAACTAGCTTTCTGCATTGTTGAGCTGTATGACCTAAGAATTTGCAATGGGAGCAAAATGGGGGATGCTTTTCATATTGTACCCCGACTGAGAAAGCATATCCTTCACGTTCCATAATCACTGATTCAAATAATTTACTGGACATATCAACATCTACAAGAATCCTAGCATACATTCCAAACAACCTAGACTGTGTTGCTTCATCTATTATCAAACGGGTTCCCACACCAGAGGCAATTTCAAGTAGTGTCTTCTTCCTCCAATATTCTTGGGGGAGATACATCAATCAGACCCAAATCTGAGCATGCGCATGCATTTGAGACCGAGTACTAAAATCTTGAGACCAACAAAAGATCCTTATTTATCCCGGCTTCAAATTAATGACTCCTTGAGCTAAAACCTTTCTCATATCATCAACAATGTTAAATTTAAACTCGAAACAACCCCTTTCCAATGGAGTAACAGACCACTCACCGATGCTGATGCCAGACCAAAAATTTGTCAATTTGAGCTTCAAGATTTGTGTTGTTAGAGGTGTATCAGACTGCTGCACAACAACCCTTCCATGGAGATGAGTACTGCAATCCCTAAACTCAGCTTCATATTCCTCTTGTGTGATTTTAATTTTAACTTTATCACCAATCATTGTTCTGGGAGGTAGCTGAGTTACCTGAGAATCATCAAAATTCACCACGACCTGAGAAAAAGTTTTACCCAAAATCTCCGGCGCCGCCGATTCCAGTGGTGAGAGGAAAGGCCTAGAGCAAATCGGAGGCCATCGAACCACAGAAACGAATCAACAACAACAAGATCAGCAAAAATAAAGCAAACTGAAACCCACCGGAGGTAGCTATACCAGTGAACACCACACAAGAAACCTTAGATCTACTACAGGAATGAAACAACCGGTTGAAAATGATGAGAAACCACTCAAAAACGACCGCAAAACGCCAACCGTAACCTTCATCGGAGAGGTGACATGTCGCCGGGAAAACAATTGAGGAGAGCTTTATGTTCCGGTTATTTGTTCAAAAATTGAGACAACCGATTGAAAGGGGGATGAAACGAAGAAGAATCAAAGAAAACACAAGAAATTTGAGAAACTTAGTCACCGGAGTTTGTTCACGGTGACCGGAAAAGAATACTTAGGAGAGAGAACAGAGAAAACCGGCAAAGCATCTTAAATGGAATATTTCCATTCGGTGAAACCGTCATTCAAAAACACATGAACAATCAAAGAATGGAGAGAGAGAGAGAGAGAGTTGAGAAAAGAGATAAAAGTTTATAAACCATCCCTTTACGTGAAAATTTTGATCAGAGAATCTCTTAAATGTTGCCGCCATTTCGCTGCAATGTTTTCAGTAGTATGGGTGATGCAGTTAAAGCAATGTTAAACATTCTGAACAGACACAAAACATAGAAAATGAAAGTTGAATTAAATTAGCAGGATGCAGGGAGGAAGTACCTTGGAGAATAGAAGGATTATTGAAGGAATTAGACAACATTATGGTTTGGATTTAGCATGGAAGAATCGTTTGAGTTTTCCATGGTGTTTCTTTCTACATGTCCAGTTTTTATATAATCTTAGGGTTCCTCTTTTTATGCAATTAACTTTTTTCATTTTATGATGGTATGCGGTTAGCCAGTTACATATTCATGTGTTTAATGAACCGCAAGCAAATGCTTCCAGAGATCCACAACTTCAACGTCCCCTTCATGTCTCTAATAGTATCCCATTCAGACCCTTCACCCACAATCAGAAAACTATAAACAAAAACCATAGACAATATATCCAAAATTTAAACATAACAAAATCCATTAATCAAAATCAAAAGTGAATTGCATGAATTATTTGAGTGAGACTTTGGGTGACAGTGGTGGGAGAGGAAGAATTTAGGAAGATATAAGAAAAAAGACTGTACCCGAATGCAGCAAAACAGATCCCACCCACCTAGGCGGCTTCCCTCCTTATTTTTATCACAAAGAATAAACTCAGACAAAAAAGACATACGCTTGGTAAAAATAGATTGAGAAGTTAGGTAACTGCTGTTCAGTTTTAAAGGGTAAAAAGGGTAATGAAAACCAACAAAATAAGGGTAAAATGGGAAAGAAAATAGGCCACACCAAAAAGATGTATTGCCTTTATTAATAGGTATAGATGAAATAAGAGTAAATATGCAATTACCCCCCTGAAATTGTAAGTTTCGTCAATTACCCCATTGAAATTAACAAAACATCAATTACCCCCCTGATTTAATTTTTTAGGAACTAAAATCAAAATTTGTTATATTTATAAAGACGAAAAACTTATTTAACCCAAAAAAATAATATAATAAAGGATAAATTTTTATGAAAGTTTGAGGATTCGGTATATTGAGGATTTTTTAAATAACACTTACTTAATTTAAATGTCCATATTTATTTCATCGAGTAAATAGGCAATTACCCCCTGAAATTGTAAGTTTCGTCAATTACCCCTTTGATATTAACAAAACATCAACTACCCCCTGAAATTTCACAACGTTAATCAATTTACCCCATCCGTTAAATTTTTCTGTTAGTGAACATGACGTTTTGCAAATACCCCCCTGAAGTTTTACATTTATTTGCAAAATGCCCCCGAACTTGAAAATTTATATTTTTTTATGTGTAATGAGAACTATTGTTCTTTTTTATTTATTTATTTGGGGGGAAATAGGATAGAAAGGTAACATAGTGATTTCCTTGAAGATTGATTTATTAAATTTCATATGGAGAAGTGAATGAATGATACCATCTTAAAAATATGAACTAATTTGAGGTTTGGTCTTTTCTTTTTCATATTGCATGTCATATTAGAGGAAAATGCATAAACCTTAAATCTTACACTATGTGAACTATTTGGAAATGGAAAGCCTTTATATTATTCTATGAATTGTGAGTTATGCTCCAAGGTTCTTGGTTTGTTTTAGTATCAAAATAAAAAAAGGCATTGTGTCATGTTTTATACAAGAAAATTAGTTCACATTTAATTATGTACTAATCTTGTTCTTGTCTTGTGAAGGTGGAGCACACTCCTTAATTGTGACTTTGTTTCTCCTTATTGCTACTCATGCTAAGCCTAAGCCTCGTAAACTCAAAGTGATGAGTGTGAATTCTCTCAGGACCGTTGTAAAAATAACCATTATTGTCACTTTAAAAAATACACATTTTTCCCTTCCCCAATTTTAAAAAAAAAAAAACTATGGGAAAGGCAAACATGTACAAGCCTATTTGGATGTATATATGCATGTAGTATTCCATACTCCAAAATTAATAGTTAGCTTTAATATTTAACTGCTAATTGTTTGCCTTTAAGAAAAAAATAATATAAATTTTTAAGTTCGGGGGACATTTTGCACATAAGTGCAAAATTTCAGAGGGGTATTTGCAAAACGTCATGTTCACTAACAGAAAAATTTGACGGAGGGGGTAAATTGATTAACGTTGTGAAATTTCAGGAGGGTAGTTGAAGTTTTGTTAATATCAAGGGGGTAATTGACGAAACTTACAATTTCAGGGGGGTAATTGCCTATTTACTCGATGAAATAAATATGGACATTTAAATTAAGTAAGTGTTATTTAAAAAATCCTCAATATACCGAATCCTCAAACTTTCATAAAAATTTATCCTTTATTATATTATTTTTTTGGGTTAAATAAGTTTTTCGTCTTTATAAATATAACAAATTTTGATTTTAGTTACTAAAAAATTAAATCGAACGTTTTCATCCTCACAAAATTTTTTATTTTGATTTTGGTCCTTAATGGCCACTTTATGTTCATATGAACATCAAGATTATAACTCTTTCATGTTCAAATTGTATCAATGTTATGCCCATTTATTATGTTCAACTTTTATATATTCATATTATGTTCAAAAAATGTCAAAAACATATCAAAATTATATCGATTAGGGACCAAAAATAAAACAAAAAATTTTGTGAGGATGAAAACATATAATTTTATTTTTTAGGGGCTAAAATCAAAATTTGATATATTTACAATGACGAAAAACTTATTTAACCCCATTTTTATTTTTTTTGACAAACTCGTTAAAAAGTCTATGAAACACTTGTTTTTTTTTTTGAAGGATATGAAACACTTGTTATCATTTCCAAATAAATAACCTTTCACATAAATAAATAAAAACGGAGGCATTATAGGAAATATGACCGTTGTACATACCTCAGATTCAAATAATTAAAATTAATTATTCTTTCAAAAACAATTTAACGAAGCTAGTTCCCACAAAGGAAATAATCTAAAACAACCTTCACTTCCGCTCTTTCCTCTTCAAATTTCAAACACAATAATAATCTCTTTCTTAAAAAAACACAACAATTTCAAAACCTTAACAACAACATGAACATGGAAATCATGGAAATCATGGAAATCACAACAACAAAGGAAGAAGAAGTAAAAGAAGTTGAAAAGGAAAAGGTTGTTGTCGTTGAAAAGCAAGGAGAAGAAAGAGAAGCTCATCATCCTTATGCATTCCATGTCTCTGGTCCAAGGAATTTGGTTAACCTTAATTGGAGAGATCTCATTAATTCTAGCTGGTAAGTACCCTTTTTCATTTATAGCTTCTTTTTTAACTAGATTTGATTTGAATTTTGGTTTTTGTTATGTGGGTTTGTTTCTAATTTTTGAAATTTGGTTTTATTTGAAATGGGTGAACAGAGTGTGAATTATATTTGGTTTGGTACTTTTTTGAATTTTTTTAGGTTGGATTCCTCTTTTTGTGATACGAAATTGAAGGGGAGAATTTGAGAAAATGGGTTTTGAGATTAAAGTTTCAAAATGGGTTTGTTTAGAATTTAGAATTTAAATTTAGGGTCCCTCCACTTTATAACGATCTTAGTTTGATCCGTTTTCAGAAAAAATTGGGTTTTCAGATTTGAGGTTTTTGTTTGACGGAACTATTATTTTTTTAGGGTTGAGGTTTTAAGATTTATCAACTGTGATAGTTTATGATCTATGTAGCACAGATACACCGGACACGACACAGAGACTGACACTGACACGTCCACACCGCTAATAACTTGAGAAAATCACATAATTTAGTGTAATTGTATGTGTCGGTGTCGTGTTGGTGTCAGACATGCTTAATCCGAGTAGTGTCCGTGCTTCATATGAAGGATAACTTTTTGGTGAGTTTCTAGAATCTGTGTGATTTAAACTATAAATTATTTAGAATTAGATAATAGCTTCATTAATTTAACTACAGGCTTTGGATAAAATATTCTGATTCCCTATTTAATTGTTTCCTTAATTGTTTTGTATTTGGGATCAAAATTTGGGGATCCTGATTTGGAGCATTGGCCATTAATATCATGGACTTTCTCAATTCCCTGTTTAGTTTTGATATGAATTTTTCTGTATTGTGTTTGCAAAATTGTCGCTTCTGACTTTGGCTCTCAAGTGATTATTTAAATTGAGATAAAAGACATTCGAATTTCATGAAATTAATGTTATAAAAACCCGCTTCAACTGGCTGATTAGACTTATGAACACGGACACAAACCAGACACGATACTAACACGTAGACATGGATAATATTTTAAGAAAATAGAAATGAGGGCACATAACCACATATGCTGTTGTCGAGTCAATGCTACCTAGGATTAGTCGTTAGACCAGATATCGGTCAGAGTCACCATCTCAATCGGAAATGTATCTGGACCTGTGGAAACGAGTTTGATTTTCCTGGTTAAATCAATGAAAGTTGTTGAACCAGTTTTCAATTATTTAAGTTTTGCATCAATTTTATACATTTGTAATTTATTGGTTCGACCAGTGACTCGTTGAGTCAGTAATCAATAGCATAATTGAGTTGATTATGGATGAGTTTAACATTGCTTGATAGGATCAAGTTACTACTAACTCCAGCCAGAGACCCTATTTTTCATGTGCTTCCTTCTACTTTGTGCACTTGTGTTAGTACTGTGTTGGTGTCGGACACTGACACACACCAAACACGCTTCAATCTGAAGTGTGAAGTAAACATAAAAGGATGCAAATTTTACAATTATTTCAGTTTTCATCACCTTTAAACAATTGTAACTTATTGGTTTGACCAGTGATCTATTGATTTCATACCTTATTTGACTGTATTATCAGTATGAGTTTTATAATATTGTTTGAGAGAGGACCATGTTGCTAATATTTTCAGCAAGAGATCCCTGTTTTCATTTACATTCTTGTTGAATCTGATTGAGAATCCTCCAATATTTACTAGTACTTCATACAATTACTGATACCAATTTTGTTGCATGCAGGAAGGATCCAAACTACAAGAGAACTGTCATTGCTTGTTTTATACAGGCAGTTTACTTGCTTGAACTTGATCGACAAGAGAAACGAACACCAGAAAATGCTCTAGCTCCAAACTGGTGGATTCCCTTCAAGTACAAGCTAACAAAAACACTGATAGACGAAAGAGACGGTTCAATTTTTGGTGCAATACTTGAATGGGACAGATCTGCCGCAATGTCCGATTTAATATTAATCAGACCAAGTGGTGCACCAAAAGCCGTTTTAGCACTAAGAGGAACATTACTCAAAAGCCACACAATGAGAAGAGACATCCAAGATGACCTTCGGTTCCTCGCTTGGGAAAGCCTAAAAGGTTCTGTAAGGTTCAATGTAGCTTTAGAGACACTAAAATCAGTGTCTGATGCATACGGAAGTAGCAATGTTTGTGTAGCAGGACATTCATTAGGAGCTGGTTTTGCACTTCAAGTTGGAAAATCATTAGCAAAAGAAGGTATCTATGTAGAAACACATTTATTCAACCCACCTTCTGTTTCAATTGCTATGAGTCTAAGAAACATTGGAGAAAAAGCCGAGTTAGCTTGGAAGAGAATCAAATCTATGCTTCCTTCGAACAGCGAAGGAGTAAATACTGTCAACAATGATGGAAACAACAACAAGAAGAGTTGGATGCCATGGTTAACTAGCTTGAAGAATCATAATTTTGGTGTTGGAAAATGGGTTCCTCATCTTTATGTGAACAATAGTGACTATATATGTTGTTCTTATAATGATGAACCTGATAGGTCAAATGAGAAAGATGATGGTGGTGATAATAACAAGGAGAATGTTGGTCCAAATAATAATGGTTGTCATGTTGCTGCAAAGGTGTTTGTTGTGAATAAGGAAAAGCAGAAGTTTCATGAAGCTCATGGAATTGAACAATGGTGGTCTAATGATTCACAGCTTCAGCAGACTATTCATACTAGTAAACTCATAAGCAGGCAGCTTAAATCTTTGTATACAGGTGGTAGTGGTAATTCTTCTCAAGTATTGCAGGGAAAGGCCAGTAAATAATAAGGTCTTGCTCTCATTGGTTTCAAAATGAATTCTTTATATACCTATTTGCTTATGTTGATACCTTGTTAACTTTCTTATTTTTATTTTTTTGGACAAGTTGGAGTATTTGATCTTATTAAAATATGTAAGTCATTCTTCTGTAATTGCAGCTCTAATGTTTCAAACCAAGAAAATGATATGTTTTACAATTTTTTTTATTACATGTTTTCTTTTTAACTAAGGTATGTTGGCTTTTTTAAATGTTAGTGTAAAAAAATTCTGAACTGGAGCATTTTTCTTCTCCAACTGGTGAAGATTTTGGACAATTATTCCAGGGATGTGAAAAAAACTGGCCGGTTGACAAAAGTGTAAAATATTGTCGAAAACTTCTTACAATAATATATTTTATATAAAAAAAAAATGTTCGAGCTGAACATAAGAACTAATTGTAATTAATCAAGTTGTTGGACTCAAAAAGCTTCAGTTAAGAAAGAATCAATTGAAAATATGAGTTTAAATGCCCCTTTCCTAAGAACTAAGGATTAAGACTAAAAAATTAATTGTAATAAAAAATAGGAACTTTGCTTTACCTTGCACAATGTTCCCTCTTTTGCAAATCATACAGGCAGCTGTAAATTATTTCTAAAAATCGATTTAAACATGTTAAACAACACATTTAAACCAGTAAGCGGAAGCAAATTAAGAACATTAACGAGCTTGTTGCTGCTGCTACAACCAATTTGTTTCACTGTTCTAAACCTTAACTCACTCAAACTCAATGGTGTAGTTTTCTATAGAGAGAATAGTAGGTTCAGTGACCATGAAACAGAGTGAATACGTTTCCCTTTTACAGAGGCTTGCCCATCAAAAAGTCTGGAAACGTATGACACTTTGAGTGCTGATATTTATCACTATTCAGTTACTATAGTGAAGGTGGATCAGATTATGGGATAAGTGGGAAAAGGAGTGGACCAACTCAACACGTTTTTTCACTAAAAATAGCAATCCACAACAACTCATTTGTGACTCAAAAATTGACTCACGTGGAAGAGGAAGAATAGGAAAAAACTAACATTCTCCCACTTGGTCCATCTAATCCATAATTAATCATAACAAGAAACTAAACATAGAAATCCTCTTATTATGAGTATTATCTTCCATGTATTTCAATATATCAAGTCTCTCAATATCAATCCCCAACTTAATGAAATAACCACATATTTATTTCTGGTCTAAATGAAGTGGATTTTATCAAAATAAATAAATATGTGCATATAACAAAATGAGATAAAATTCAAACTGAATAAGAGTTTCATCAAAATAACAAAAGTTTAATGAAAATTACATCATGGAACTAAGTCCCATCCGTACTACATGATCCTTAAAATTCTTTGGTGGCATGTCTTTAGTCAAAGGATTAACAATCATCAACTTTGTGCTAACGTGTTTATTGACCACTTTTATTTTCTAAATGAAGTGTATTTAATGTCGATGTGTTTACTTCGACTTCCACTTTTGTTGTTCTTAGCAAAACATCTTCAATGGCCTCGAAATAGAGTCAACAACTTTAAGCCCATATATGAAACTCTTCAACCACACACCATAAGAGGTAGCATCAAAACAAGAAACAAACTCAACTTCCATAGTGGAAGTAGCAGTCAAGGTATGCTTTGCTCCAAGATGCAGCTCCACTAGCTAGCATAAAAACATAACCCGATGTTGATTTTCGAGTATCAATGAAACCCGCGTAGTCTGAATCGGAGTAGTCAATTACTTCCAAGTAATCTGTTTGTTTGTAGATGAGCATGAAATTCTTTGTTCCTTGAAGATATCTCATCACCTTCTTTGCATCTTTTCCAGTGGTCAACACCTGAATTTCTCTGATTTTAAGTATGACATTTCTGAGTTAAACGGTGACAATTGTAAGATCTAGAAGGAGAGAATTCTCCTTCATTTGGGTTGGATGGATATTGACTATGCCATTAGGAAGGATGAACCAGCTGGTATTACTGAAACCAGCGAGCCAGGTGCAGTGGATCTTCATGAAAAGTGGGAGAGATCTAACCGTCTCTCCATTATGTTCATAAAGACCAATTTATTTGCTGGTATCCATGGTTCAATCGAGCATCATGAGAAAGTCAAAGATCTTATTAAGGCCATTGATGAGCAGTTTGTCACATCTGATAAGGCCCTTGTCATCACTCTGATCATAAAGTTCTCAACCATGAAGCTCACTGGGTGAGAGGAGTGCATGATCACATCATGCGTATGAGGGATATAACGGCTCAACTTAAGGATTTGCAGGTAATGTTAGTTTTTTTCCTATTTTTTCTCTTCCACGTGAGCCAATTTTTGAGCCATAGATGAGTTGTTGTGGATTACTATTCTTAGGGAAAAAACTTGCTGAGTTGGTCCACTCCTTTTTGCCACTTATCCCATAATCTGATGCACCTATACTATAGTAACTGAATAATGCTTAAGATCAGCCCTCAAAGTGTTACATGTTTCCAGACTTTGTGATGGGCAAGGCTCTATAAAAACGAAACATATTCACTCTGTTTCATGGTCATTGAACATACTTTTCTTTCTACAGAAAACTATACCATCGAGTTTGAGTGAGTTAAAGTTTAGAATAGTGAAGCAAATCGGTTGTAGCAGCAACAACAAGCTCTTTTCTCACATAGCAATGGCTGGAGGTTAATGTTCTTAATTTGCTTCCACTTACTGGTTTAAATGTGTTGTTTATGTTAATTAACATGTTTAAATCGATTAGAAATAATTTACATTTGGTATCAGAGCACGTTTATACCTCTGTCTTGCTAAATCGTTTCTAGTTTGTTTTGAAAATTTCAATTTTTAGGTACTTCAGTTTTGACCCTCTTTTAATCGAAAAATAAAATCAGAAACCTATTGGAAACGATTTATACAATGTTTCTTGATAATTATACATCGTTTTCGACTTCGAAATTCGTCTAAAACTGTTGTGTTTTAATTCGGGTTTCGTGGGTCTGAACCGAGTCAAAGTGACTCGGCTAAAGGTTGAAGACGATGTTATATATTTTCAAAGTGATTCGGCTGAAGGTTGAATTACGAACACCAGCTTTTGTGAAATTTTGATTAAAATCATTTTGATCTTGATTAAAATTGGATATGTTTAAAATAAATATTTCACAATTTCATATTAGTATATGAAACTATACTTATCATTTACATTGATAATAAGTTTTTTTTTTTATCTTTTCAAATAACAATAACAAAATACTATTCTTATAATCAGATATGTATACAAGTATAATTAATAGTAAAAAATCAGTTTATTATCATGTATTTCATTTATATATAACTAGCAAAATAACGGGAACTCACGTGACCGTCTTTTTGTTTTTTTTTACTGCACTAACGCATGTAAATTATCAACGATATTTTATAGAAATTTGCGTGTAAATTACAAACGATATTTTATATAAGTTTTTTTGATATAGATTAAAATTATAACTTATAAATATTTTTGACTTTCAAATGTAACAAACTCAACAAACCATATGCATATTTATCTTTTTAAATAACAACAATAATATTCTCTCAAAAATAACAACAATAATATAATAATAAAAATTTGTTTAAAAGTATAATTAGAATCAAAAAATTAGCCCAAAATCTCTTATATCTTTTTATACATAATGTAGATATAATAGGTGGATTTTAGGGTGAGGGTTCAATTAAGTCCCTCACCGGTGTACCACTCATTTTGACCATTAGATTAAATTAGTCTATATGATATCATTAGTCATTGCCACACTCAATCCGATCTCATGTTTCCTCTATGCATCCACACTCTCTCTCTCCTAGCATGTTACTGTTTGTTGCTGCTACACAATGACATGGACAATGGCTTCCTCTAATTTTTCGACACAGTTTATTGCCAAAATCTCCACATGTCAATTCCAACATTTGTTCATTTAAAATTTCTTTCATTTCTTATAATCTGGCACAAACTTTTGTTGATTATTCATTACGTGTTAGTTTAATTTCTGCTATGTAATTTCTTCTTATGTGAAACATCAAAATTAAAAAGTACAGAATATGAAATCAAATTCATCTAGTTGAAAGATAATAATAAAAGGAGCACGAACTTCTCCAAAACATAGAAGAAACAAGATCCCATAAAAAACACAATAGTGTAAGGAGCATGAAAAAGGTGTTGGCCAAAAAGTTGTTCTTTAAGATTTGAACAAACTAATTCCCATAAGGTTGTGGCCATGTAATTGAAATTCAATTCCATTTTAATAAAA
>Ga0228710_1011061_pt1 | contig 11803 bp, 7 predicted proteins | sample MedpolnodulmetaG_FD_177995 | JGI IMG/M metagenome (GOLD analysis project Ga0228710, IMG submission 177995) | Root nodule microbial communities from Medicago polymorpha collected in Santa Monica, California, United States - pink nodules | ecosystem: Host-associated > Plants > Roots > Nodule... | reverse complement strand
TTTGTGAAAAAATTTGATGTTAAAGAGCATATATGAATACAATCATGGTTTGGGATGGGTTATGGGATAATCTTTAAGCATACAAAAATTTAAACTGGTTTATGATATGATGGTAAATTTTCATAAGAACGATTTGTTCTAAACAAATCTAGATAGCTATTTTATGAATGAAGGCTGCTTTGGATTTTTTATCATGTTATGTTGGTGGGTTCCCTATTAAATTACATGGAATTCCCGTTTGTGTAAACCCATGAAAATGCTCTACTTGGTTGTAAAAGGTGATAGAGAATATGAACAAACGCTTAATTACGTTTTAATAAAAAGCCTCTGTTTTGTTTGAGGAGGCCATTGTATGCATAGTTGATATATGTGGAAACATTATTACCTTTAGGAAAGACAAATGATAATGTGAGAAAATGGCCTTAATACATTAGCTCATGATTTAGTGCATTTTCTTCATTCTGTTTGTACCAACATTTGACTAGAAAATGATCCTATGTGTTGTGAATTCGATGAAAAATCACACCAATAATAAACTGGAGCAAGTGATAATCAAGCAACCAAAATAAAGTGTATGAAACAATTATAAACACAAGCCAAAAGTAGAAACAACGAGAGAAAAGAAAGAGAGAACACAAAAAAATTTGTTTATCCAATTCGGTCCAAATTGACCTAGTCTGGGGAAAGAGCAGCCCTCCGTTTCACTATAATGATGAGTAACTTTACACAAAGATATCAATGGGTTACAAGAATAAGTTTCCCGCCTAATTCTACCCAAAGTCTCAATCTCTTCCCGTAACTAAGAGACTCAATCCTAATAGTGTTTCCAAAGGTGAATCAACCCTCAAACCCTAGTGTTTGTTGCCAAAAGACAAACTCTATACAAACCCTAGTTTTATTGTTGCCTTTCTAAACCCTTATTTCAGCCCTCTCTATCTCAAAAATTAGTCTGATAGAAGGTCTATATTTATAGTAAAAGTTTCGCTTAAATTTTGTCTCAATTTATGCAACAACCTAGACAAGAGCTTTGGCAGTCCGCATTGCGAGTGGTTCGCTTCTTGAAATGGAATCCAGGACAAGGTGTAGTTTAAAGCAGAAATTGTGATTCAAATTGGGGAAGTTGTCCTCTTAAGTCTTACCTCAAGGGAGGGATAATTCATTTGGTCAGCTCTCCAATTTTTTGGAATATAAAGAAGCAACACTCTGTTTCTATTTCTAGCTCATATGATTGTTTATATAATCTTTCTCCTTAGAGATTTATTTCAATGCATTGATGGTGTAAAGTTTTTTTTACACATGCATTCAATCAAATCACTCCAAAGTGCCACTTTTATAGGTTAGTTCCAGAAATATCTTAAAAAATATCTACGTGACATGATTTGATTGAATACATGTGTAAAAAAGTTTTACACCGTGTAAAAACTAAATCCTTGTTTCTTCTTGTTAGACATAATAATATTAGGGATTCTATCTATGTATATCTCCTAAATCGTGTATGTATTGCTGGATGTTTGAAAGAAATAAGACAGAAAAAATTGTTCCATTCTAAAAAACAGATTTCTCTACAATTCAAATTGCAATAAGAAGCATGCCAGGTTTGACTTTGTAATAGAAAATTCTTATCTAGTATGGAAAGAGATCAAAGAAGATATATAAAAGAATCAAATCACCTTAAATTCGTGTTCTTCCTCAGGTAAAAATGGTCACTGATTGTTTACTATTTGTGGAATGACTTATGAGCTGTGGCCTGTGTACAACTGAGCATGCGTTCAGTAATATGGTTCTCAGTTCTAAAGCGCGTTTGCTAAGAGGACCGTCACCTTTTTTTCTTCTCAAAATGAAGAGAAGTCTAAAGGAGTGTAGTAAAAAAAAAACAATTAATTGTTTACTCAAGATCTTTTGGATGGATGGTAAGAGAACATTTTATTACAGTATTTTAAACGATTTTTTTTTATGGAAAAATAGTCTTTTAAGATCTCAATCAAAGAGTAGGAATTACACGATACTAATTTATAGTGAGGTGTTGTTATAATGGTTTTGGTCGGTTTGATGATTTTATTTTAGAGAAGTCTTAGTGCGAATAGCGGGCGATAAAGGTTTGAAAGTTGTTTATGAGGTCATTCACGTTGGCCTCAAGTGTGGTTTCTTATGTTGCATGGAGATTTGGATTTGATTTTGGTGTTGTTTTGAGTGGTGTTTTTATTGGTTGTTTTTTATGTACAAGGGTACATGCGCTTTCTTTTAGAAGTTCTGTTTATATACAACATCTTTTGTTATGTTGTTTTTAGTTTTGTCTATCTCTATTCATTCTGTGTAAAGACTTAGTTATTAATAAATAAAAAATTCGTTAAAAAAAAGTATACAGTATATGATGCTAATTTGCAGAGGATTAATAATATAACTTTAAATATGGTGAAAGATTCAGAAATTGTATCAATTTTATTTTGGTTTAATTGCACTTTTGATCTTCGTATTTTGACCTACTCACGAAAATAGTCATGCATCTTTTAAATCGAACAAAATTGTCTCTATACTACCATGTTTTTTTGCAGAGTATTAGGAGGGTGTATTGGATTAGGATTTTAAAGGACAATTTTTGTTTGAAAAAGTTTTGAGGATTTTAAAAGACTTTGCAGGAATTTGATGACTTTGAAGATTTTAAAGGACTATTAAGGATTTCAATGGATTTAATTTATAAGATTTTAAAGGATTTGAAATGATTTTATGGATTTCAAGAGATTTCAACAGATTCTATGAATTTTAAGAGAGAGAGTAAAATCTTAAAAGAAAAAACAATCCTAAGATTTCAACAGATTCTATGAATTTTAACAGTTTTAGTCATTCCCCTATTTTTCCCTCAAAAAACTCGCAAATGAACACCTATGTGGCATTGCCAATCTAAAAAATGACATTAACATGTCATTAAAACAACAATTTTTAATTTCAAAAAACAATTTAAACATTTCATAACTTAAAACAAAAACAAATTGAAAGATAGATATAAACCCTAATTCCCAAATTTCTTTCCAATCAATCCAGATTCAATTCAATCCCAAATCTGTTTCTAGGATGGTACTCTTGATTTTTTCATCAAGAAGGATAAGATCCATTTGATTGTTCAAAACTAAAAAGGGAAAAGAGAGAAGAAAAAAACAACCCTGTAATACATTGTTCTATAAATAAGCAAACAAACACATATGGACCGTTGCTTGATCCCATCTCTTCTCAAGCTTTTGATTTTGCAGAAAATTGAAGAAAATGATGCTTACTTTTCTGTGTTCCAATTGCATTTTTTTGTCATTGTCTCCCTCATCCGTACGATTTATCCACCCTCCGAGTATTGCGCAGAAGATATGGCTTAATCGAACAAAACTGGAGACGATCCACATCCCACTTTTCTGTGCAAAACGGCGAGGAAAATACAACGAAACCAGTCCAAAATTCCCAGCCTATGCGAACAGAAGCACATCAGGAAAAAACAGCTCCTGGAACAAACAACCAAAGCCGAAAAAACCAAAACAAACATAGCTGCACAGGCGCAGCTCATAAAACTGGAACCAAAAACAGCTATGCCTTAGACACGCTTAAGGCACTCTCTATTTGAAGTGACGTCGAACTCAAAAGTAAAAAAAAAAATTGGGATTATTTGGGTACAAAGATTTTCTGAAATGGAAATAAAGTGTGATTATTTGTTGCTTAGATATGGGTTTGTATGTGTTTAATTTGGGATGATGATTTGCAAAAGATGGGGAGATTGATGAAAGTTGTTGGGTTTGATGAGATTGTTGGGTTAAGAAGATGAATGAGAAGGAGAATGATAAAAGTTGTTGGGTTTGTCAATCTTAATTTTAGTTTTTCTTTGGTTATTTTTAAAATGAATTATTTAAGTTAAACGGTTGGTTATTTTATATTATTATTGATTCATTTTCTGATGTGGACACTAATTTTTCCACATGTGTTTTGCCACATAATCATTTTTTATGCCAACTCATTAAAAATCATGACACATCAGTGTTTTTGGAGCGCAAATTAGGAGTAAGACTAAAACTGGAAAAAAACATGATAGTTTAAGGACGGTTTTATTCGATTTAAAAAAGGCATGATGATTTTCATGAGCTGGTCAAAATACGAAGACCAAAAGTGTAATTAAACCTTTTATTTTTCATGATCAAAATTTTAGAATTTATTTATTATCTTTGTTTAGTCATGCTTATAATCACACTTCAAATCTTAGGAAAAATAATTGTATGGTCACATTTCTAAATAAAAATCATTTAGTCACGCACAAAATCACATATATCACATAAATATTTTAAAAATAGATATCATTTCATTATTTTTCTTTTACATATTTTCATTTGTTTGAGTGTCCAAATAATTTTTAGTAGAGGCATGGCCACACAAGTGTTTCTCCTAATAGAGCAAAATATAACAACATTTAAAAAAAACATAAATTTTGTATAAAACTCTAGAGATGGATATATTTATTCGAGTTTTGTTCAAGATACTTTCAAACTTTTGTGGTATAGAGTTGATCCCTATAAACTCTCAATTCAACAATAGGAATCTTGCTTTGTACATTATTAGAAAGAAGAAAAAACTAAAACAAATAGAATACATTAGTCATCAACAATGGTTGTAGATACTAGTTTATAATGATCATCGTCAACATTGGTGTTTTTGCTACAATCTGCATTTTCCTGAAGTAAAAAAGCAAACTCAAGTTGCACCTCCACTTCACCCATTGTTGGTCGTTCATTTGGATCATACTGCAAACATCTTTTTGTCACATCTACAAATACTTCCCAACATTTTGGTGCAATGCTTCCTTTGAGATACTCATCAATATTCTCCTCTATTGGAAACTTTTGTCTCTTAACATTTTCTAACCTCTCCAAACATACCACTTCTAGTAGAATATTACCAAAGGAGTAAACGTCACACTTATCTGTCACTTTATTGTTTTCTAAAATTTCTGGGGCAACGTAACCATATGAACCTATATATGAGAGAAAGTATCAATTAGTAGTTAAATTAATTAACTAAATTATTTTGAAAAACAAATCTCAATTGTTCCCTCAAAATTATGGACATCACTCAAAATAGTTTCTGAAATTTACTTTATGAATTCACAATAGTTTGGTCATGAGCTAGTCTCTGAAAAATTATTACATTGGGTTTTGGACAACACACAAGTGAATTTGACATTTCATCTTTTTCAAAAACTATAAACATTAGTTATATAAGTCATCATACTTATATCTTATTCAAATATTCTTTTTTTTACTCAATGTTACATTTCTAACTTACACTTCACATACCAATAGAGCACCCATTATGGATGTTTAAGTGGATCTTATGTGTACACATCATCAATTTTACAATATTTTTTTTTATATTAATACTGAAAAAGCATTTAATCTCTCCAACCAGCACCTCACCAAAAATTAGAAAATCGGTCTCACTCTCACCAATAACTCTAAATCATTAATTTTCAATAAAAATCATTTACTTTAATATAGTTTATTTAGAGGGACCTAAAAAAATTGAAGAGATGGAGGGTATTTCCACAACCACCCTTCACTACAAGCACCATATTTATTTGCTCCACAATAGGAGTGCCTATATAGAATGGTGTTAAATAGATGAAACACTCACCATTGTGGATGATCTAATGTGTCAATTAGCACAATTAAAATAGAGGAGTGTTAGTTGAACAACTTTTAATTGACAACTTATGGGGACAACTATAATTTGCAAAGAAAAAATAGGTATTGCACGAAAATCAAAGCAATAGAGAAATAAAGTAAAAAATAATGTGACTATGAGAGAGAAAGTTGTCACAAAATAGATGTTCAAATATCATTTCTCATTAAAATAGTCATTTTATCTTAACAAAAAAGAAAAATAGTGTCCTTTTATTAAATTCTATGTTTCGAAGTAATAACATACCACATTCAATGAACACATGGTATTCTATGCAGATCTCACATCAATGACACTATATCACCCCAAAAAAAGAATGTATCATGTTAAAACTCATACATTTCATTCCAATTTCAGGTGATGTGAGATCCAAGGTGAAAGACCGTATGTTCATTTGATATGCCAATTTCTAATGATACATGTTAAAAGAGACTATTTAATTGAGACATTATAGTTTTAGTAATGTATATGTCAATTTGTAAAATTTAAAGACTGTTCGACATATACTCAGAATTAGAACTATTAATTATGCAACAAATGATAGAGAAAAGAGTACGTACCTATAATGTTATCACTTAATATGGACTTAGGTTTCGGCATTGAATTAGTAAACAAAGGTCCTTGCAAGGAAGTCCAAAAATCTGAGAGTTTAGGTACCATGTTACTATCCAATAAAATTTTATTAGGTTGAATGTCACAATGAAAGATGGTACGTTTTGTTCCTGTGTGAAGGTAGTGTAATCCACATGCTGCTCCTATGCAAATTTTTAGTCTTTGTTTCCATGTAAGAGGTTCAATTTTCATGCCACTATTTTGTACACAACAAAGATGATTTTTGAGAGAACCATTGGAATTATAATCATACACAATAATCTTCTCATCTTTGTGGTCACAATATCCTAATAAATTGACCAAATTAGGATGATTAAGTTGGCATAGCAACTCAATTTCATTCTTAAACTCTCTTAATTTTTTGTCTGTAATTGGATAAATTCGTTTGATTATGACATTATAATCAATAATACCATTATGTTGGAGACAACCTTTGTACACTATACCTAGGCTTCCACTTCCAATTATTCGATTTTTATCAAAGTTGTTGGTTGATTTTTTAATACTGGCTAGAGAAAATTGATGGCATAACTCTTCTATTACCATTGGATTGTGCTTCCTATGCTTCCAAATCCAACGGTAGAAACCCAAATATTTGGGAAACATTATTGTTAATTATTAATTTCAGAATCTATATAACCTATGTAGCTGTTAACCTTCAATCTTCATTGCTAACCTTACTTGAAATGCATCATAAAAACGAATACACTTCTTTACCAAATATATTCTTTTGAGCACAATTCGGCTGAAAAATGGAAATAATGCTATCTGCATAATATAATAGAAACTCGTTAGACTTTTTATGTATAAATTTGTTCTTAATATCGCAACAATTTTCAAATTTAATGTTAAAAATTCCGAGGTATTGTCAGTTTTGGGTCTAGGTGAGCCCTCAAGGTTTTGTTATTTGTTAAAGGCACCTCGTTGAGTTGAGATGTATGGACTATTTTAGTGTACCGGAGCAGTAGCCCTCAAGGTTTTATTTTAGCTTAAGGCGTAGGTTATACTCCTCCTTCTAAAGATTAATGTTCTCATGTGAAGTGTGAACCCTCACAATTTTGTCATTTATAAAAAACGTTTCGTTGGGTTGATAAGTGTTGTGTGTGTATTGTTTATAATCTACTATTACTTTTGATTCTCAAGCAATGTGAGACTATTTTAGCGTACCGGAACAAAAACATATAACATAGACATCGAAAATGAAATTTAATATCTTGGTGCTCAAAGTAACAAAACGTGGTAGCTCTATAGTCGTGTGAAGCTGAATACATAGTGGATGGTTGGATATAAAAAACAAACAAATACAGCTGCTAGTGGACAAATAATTCAATTGCATATGAAAAAAGTAAGCATATAGAAACAAAATTTCATTTCCTAAGAGATCAAGTTAATAAACAAAAGTTGGAATCCCTTCAAAAAAAGGAAGCTGGTATTGATACAATGCAGCCCAAAATTGCAAGTAGCTGATGTGTTTACTAAACCCCTTGAAACTAGCAGATTCAAGAAGCTAAGGGAGTTAAATTATTAATTTGTCTCTAAACTAATCACTGTGTTAATTAGTTAAATTGACAAAATTAGTATATAAAACCCGTCAATTTAACTGACTCCTAAAATATACAAAATCCATCAATTTTGTCTCTAATATATAATCTAAGGATTAACTTGAAAATACAGTGATTAGTTTAGAGACAAATTGATAATTTATTCCAAATCATTTCATTATATTGGTTTTTAGATCATAATTCAAGACATCTTCCAGCTGTAACTGTACTAGAGTTACAAAATTAAATATCACTTCAAGCTAAGAAGCTAAATATTATGAATATTTACACGATCCATCCAACAAAACATAATCTGGTTGTGAACAATGAAGATTTATCAATTTAATTGAATAACATTAATTTAAAGTGCTATATATGAATTAATATTTACCTGGATCAATCCCCAAGGCTATCAAAATGAAATTAATTGATGAAGCTTATGAGTGTTGTCCGATTCAATTTAATAATCAGTTTGTTGATGATGTTTTAGGGGTTTCTATCTCACGTTTGATTTCAATGTAGTTTTCTCTTTTTTCAAGTTTAGACCCTCTATGAAATGAAAAATAAATAAAACGAAGAAGCTTCAATTTTCTCCTTTCAGACAATGGTCCCATTCCTTTAAGGAAGGATTGAAATTCCAACATGAGCATTCATTCACACCTAACACTTTGTCTTTAATTAGGCACCGCCAATCATGTAAAAAAATGATTGGAAAAATATAAAAAAAATAACCACATAATACATTTAAGAAAATAAATAAACTATAAAAAATGTTGTTAAATTCTGAAGTATTCCTGTAATGAGCATTTTTGTTTATTTTTTATTACAGTAATACTTTAGAATCTTTAAAAAAAATAAAAAATACTTTGGAAATATATTCATACACTCTTACAATAAATAAACTATAACAACACTAGCCACACCAAATAAAAAACAAAAATGTCTTATTTCTTCCTTTAAAAAATAGACATTTTTTTATTTTAACAACAACATCTAGCCCTAAAATATTTTTAAATATAACAACAACAACAACAAGTTATAAAATATTGGCTAAATTATATTTTCATCCTTTCAGTTATTTTGAAGTTTCACTCTAGTCCTTTAAAATAAGTTAAGGAATTAATCATGAAACATTAAAGGGAAAAAAAATGTAATTTAGCCAAAAATCATTTCATTCGAAAACAAGATCCACAATGTATGACGCAGTTGAAAGCATAGGCTACCAAGCTCAAAACCTAGATTGAAAAGAGATAAGTTTGCAAGCGATAAACTTGTGAAAATAGAGTTTCATAATCCACCAGAAATTGAGAAAGCTCTCTAAAATATTATTGAATGAATAAAAGATGTCTCGTAGGCTACAACTGTTAAGCTTAAATCGGAAAATGACAAACCTTAATGGGCCGAAAATAATAAACTGAAAACAAAACAAACAAAATAAAATTAGACTAAAATAATAAAATACTATGAAAACCCTCCTACATCACAATGTCTTTAAGTTGCACTTCTAAGATTTCACTAAATCTCTCTACATGAGCTCTTTCTAGCACCATAGAAACTTCAATACCACAATATTCATCCTTAGAATCAGAGAGACAAAAGGCATTTGATTGATCATTATTGAGAACATCAGTCAAAACAGGCTTACCCCATCCAAAGTCAGTTTCATACACATCAAACTTTGGTGACCCTATAACATGAATCATATTCAAAGACTTATCAAACTCTTTATCTTCTTTTAATGGATCTTTGAAACTTATTTCTCTTCCAATAACATTTGCTGCTTCACATATACCATTTTCTCCCACTAACTTCCTCTTTGGTAGTGTTGCAACACAATATGACAAACAATTTCCAAAATATGTGGAAGGAATTGAAAGTTCAAAACGATTACGCAAATCCATTAGAAATCCAAAACCATGAATATTCTCAAAATCATCGTCTGATGGAGAATTCTCTATTACCTATGGAAGAAAAAAAAAAGTGTAGATACAATATCAATATAGTAAGATCAAATTTATTCAAAATTAATTTACTTAAAAAATAATTAAATATAAAAAAGTCAAAATATGTTTTTGCTTCTTACAAATAATTTATTTTTTTGGTTTTTAGTTCTTGTAAAATATGTGATATACTTTTAATTACTAAGAATAAAAAAATATTTTACAAGAGCTAAACATAAAAAATTATATATTTGCAAACACTAAAATTATATACAAATTTATAGAAAAAATATGTGATATCAAATGATTAAATTTTGCGTACGACAAAAAAATAAAGTATAAAGGATTGGAGTGTTCACCTTGCCTGAGAAATCTTCTAGTGATTTTAACTTTACAATACAAACCCATAACAAAGAACATGCAACAACGAAGGTTGACAAATGAAATGTTTCAAGTCCAATATTTTGACATTTTGTAGCAACCCATTTCTTCAAATTTTCAACTTGGTGACGTGTCAAATTAAATCTATAACGAACCATGTTGTTTCTAGAAGCAGCATGGTCATTGGTGGAGGAGGTACGTTGTAATGATTTTGGTGGATGATTCCATAGTTGTTCTAAGATGCTTTGTTTAAGTTCTTTTGGATCTTGAATGATTTCCCTTTTGTGTAATGGTAATGAAAGAGAAGAACATTCTAAGTTTCCTTTTGAAAGTGAAGACCAAAATTTAATGAAATGATGAAATGCTTTACCATCAGCAATTTCGTGTCTAAAAGTGATGCAAATAGTAAATCCTGAGTTTGGAAAAATAGTGATTTGAATGGTCATTGTTGGGATGCACAATGTGCCATCTTCTAAAATACTTGGTGGAGGAATCAATGGGACAAAAGGAAATGCAATTGTTAGATCTTTTGGTGAATTGGATATGAGGTGGTTGAAATTTGATTTGGATTCACAAATTGTTAATGAGATGGAATCACCTTGAGAGTAGAGAATGTGAGGGGTTTGAGGCTTAGGAGGGAATATTATTTTAGAGGAGAAAGGGAAGAAATGTTGGAGAGTGAGGGAAAGAGAGTTTTTGAGAATTGGTAGTGAAATTTGAAGGAAGTGTTGTGTGGAATGAGGGAAGTTGTAGTAGAAAATTCTTTTAACATGGGGGCAGTGAAACCAAGGGAGGTCACGGTAACTTAATGGAATTGTGATTAAAGATGGAAGAGAACCTTGTGGTGGACTCACTTGGTATTGATGTATGACCTTCACCTCTTCATCCATGGAAACAAAAGTGTTTCAATTTGTTTGGAGAAAAGATATTATGTTATATAGCATAGTAGCAAATGAATCTTTGTTTCAATTTATAGATGAGTTAAGGGGTGGACATAGTAGTAAATTGATTGTATCCTCTCTCTCTATCTTATTTGACAGTTCGTTACAACTCTCTTTAATGTTTTGAATAAAAAAAGATTATAAAACCAATAAAATATGAGTATTTACAAATGTACTTTATATTTTAAATACTTCATCAGTCTTAAAATAATAGTCGTTTAATGTTGCGTATAGATTTTACGAAAATGATTCATTGTGTTAATTTCAACGATTAAATTATTATCATTTAGGCTTAATTACACTTTTGAACCCTTAAGTTTTTCAAAGTTGTGATTTTGATCCTTTAAAAAAACAACTCTTTTCAGGCCCCCTAAGTTTACTTTTTGTTGCAATTTTGGCCTCATAGCCCAATTTTGACCTAGTCAACGCTGACGTGGACGCATTTTTGTATTTTTTAATATTTTTTTTATTTTGTAATTAAAAAATAAAAATTTTTAATTTTTAATTTTTGTAATTAAAAAAACAATTTTTTTTATAATTACAAAAATATTTTTTTAAAATTAAAAAAACAAAAAATAATTAAAAAAATAAAAGGAAAATAAAATAAAAAAATTTACACACGTGTTCGTTGGCTGGGTCAAAATTGACGTGGGGGGCCAAAATTGCAACAGAAAGTAAGCTT
>Ga0228710_1011060_pt1 | contig 11804 bp, 4 predicted proteins | sample MedpolnodulmetaG_FD_177995 | JGI IMG/M metagenome (GOLD analysis project Ga0228710, IMG submission 177995) | Root nodule microbial communities from Medicago polymorpha collected in Santa Monica, California, United States - pink nodules | ecosystem: Host-associated > Plants > Roots > Nodule... | reverse complement strand
AAAAAAAATTCCACAGCCAATGACAAGGTGACACGTGTCCAGGAGTTAACTTTTTTTTTAAACCCTAACGGAAACCTAACAGAAAGGACCAAGGGACCAAAACGAGACTAAAAAAAAACTTAAAATCCTCAAACAATCTTTTTTTAGTTAAGGGACCAAAGCGATACCAACTAAATACTTAAGGGACCAAAAGAGCATTTAAGCCTTTATTTTTTTTATCAATGAAATACGAGTTATTTATTAGTAATTTAAATATCATATTAAACGAACAAAGGTTAGAATTAAAACAGCATAAATACTAGACTAGCTAGCGGGTGGTGAAGCATGACATGAAGACAATAATCTTAATGAATTAATTGAAAATTTTAACCTTTCTTCCTTAATGGGAGGTTGTTTTGTCCACACAACGGTGTACTACGTAACGTGTTATTTCGTTCAGTTTCATCATTGACCCGTATAATCCATCCTCTTAAAAAAAAAAGTCATTCATCCATATAACTATGGTTGAATTGGAATGAGTCAAAATATATTGATATTTTTATTTCGAGGTACAAATATATTGATAACTTAAAACCCAATTATATTGATAACTTAAAACCCAATTTTTTCTCAAAAAAAGAAAAAACTTAAAACCCAATTCACTAAAATTGGGATTTTTTTTATTCCACCAAGAAAGGTGAACCTTTGTTTTTTACTAAAGGTTACGTTTTCTGGTAATTCTAAAAGTTACGTCTCTTATAGACTAAAAAAAGATATTTTATATTTTTTAAAATGATTTCTATGAGAAGCACTTACTCAAAAATAGTAGAAGCTGATTTAAACTCCTTTTTGGTGGTGGTTGGAAAACCCCAACTTTACATATATTATGCATAGTCCCTGCCAACTGAGATAAGTTTACGAGGATAAATTTAAACTCCTTTGATATAATTGAAAGAGTAATTTGACATTTTGACCATTTTTTAAAATTTTATTATCCCCGTTAAAAAAAAATCAAAAAGATGAAAATGATTTTTTTATGTGAAGTTATTTAAACTAATTTTTTTTTTGAAGTTTTTTTAAAGTTTACTTTTAATAAAGTTAATAAAAACTAAATCTTCCATATTTTTAAGATATTTATTAAAACAATGTCCTCTAAAATATTTAAAAAAGTTTTTTTATTATATAATCAATATCCAAATTCTTATGTTTTAATTTTCTTAATAAATGTGATTTGATTTTTTTTTCTTACAATTTGAGACGGAGGAAGTATATTGGTATAAATTTACATTCTTATTCACTTTTTGGGGCAGATTCTTCCTAAGAAAGAAAAAAAAAACTTTTTCGAGCAAATTCCTTGATTTATGTATCAATTTCGTTATATTTAATAACGGAAAGACGGCCACTATCGTGCCCGTCTGTCCGCTCTTTCTACTGCGTTAATGCATGTGATTATTTTATTATGTTTGTTTTATAGTTTTGATTAAATTTTAAAATATTAATGGAAATTATTGATATATTGATTTATAAACAAAATATTGTCAAGGCATATAACAAAATTATTTATGAACTCAGCATATTTTAGTTTGCCTGCATATAAAATAAAGATAAAATAATGATTTTTATTGTTTATTCTAATAGTAATTAGTAACATCATAACATAAATGTATAAATGACATGTTATGTAAAAGAAACATTTGATTTAAACAAAATAATGATTTATTTAATAATTAAAAAAACACGGTTCTCTTTATATAAAAAAAAACCACGCTATCATAGTTTGTATAAGCAATTATAAACCAGCAAAGTCAAATAATCCTTGAAATTAATCGTAAATAATTTGAATCATAATCACTTATAAACCAGTAAAGTCAAATAATCCATAAAATTAATCGACTTTGATTAGCTGCAACATGAAAGAAAAAGAAAAAAACTTATAGATTAATTCTGAATTCTAATGCAGAAGGCTATGAGAGGTTGAGAAAAACTAAACAATGTGGGAACGAACTATGAACTGTGAGAACCCTACTTATTAATATTTATATTTAATGTTTAATATAGTGCTAACAAATCTTTTTCTAAAATATTTTGAGTCTTAATCTTTTTTTTAGATGATTTAAAGTCCAATCTTTAACAATATTTTTTTCTCACGTTTGTTACTAATATTTTTTTTAGAGGATTTAAAGTCCAATCTTTAACATTATTTTTTACTCACGTTTGTTACTAATTTTTTTTAAAAGGATTTAAAACCCAATCTTTAACAATATTTTTGTTCACGGTTTGTTATTAATTTTTTTTAGAGGATTTAAAGTTCAATATTTAACATTATTTCTTGCTCACGTTTGTTACTAATCTTTTTTTTAGAGGATTTAAAGTCCAGTCTTTAACATTATTTTTTGTTCACGTTTGTTACTAATCTTTTTTTTAGAGGATTTAAAGTCCAATCTTTAATAATACTTTTTGCTCACATTTGTTACAATTGATCAAAGGCTAAAGAATAGTAACTTATATTAATAAAATAAAATAATAATATTAATAAAATAATATGGAAATACTTTTTTTGTGTAAGGGATATGAAAATACTTGACAATCTTTGTCGGTTGTATTGAGGGGAACAACACAGATGTTCAACATTTTTTTTTGAGGGAAACACAAATGTACAACATAAAATCGGCTGATAAAAAAGTAACATGAGTTTTTGTTTTGTGCTAGTTTTTTGTGAGTTTGATATGTGAATACGGAGGTAAAAGAGGGTTAACGAGGACGATTAGTGACATGGAATAGTAATCCACATGTTATTTTGTAATTGGCTAACAGTAAGATCAGTTCATAAGGAACTGTGTGTAAGTTTTCTCCTTAAATTAAATTTATTGTTATATATTTGTTACATGTGTTATTTGTATTTAAAATTAAACTTTAAAATTAAGGGTATTTTTGGAAAGAAAAGTCCAACACAAAAGTGTGCTGAAAGGGGTAGTTTTTTTTTATATATAGTAGCATAGAATAGTATAGATATATTTGTTTTTTTTTTAACAATCAAAAATGGAATATATATAATAACCCAAAGAGAATTCTCAAGCACAAGGTGTGCTAGAGAAAGCTCAACAATGTACGGTTACAAAGACAATAGTGAAAAATAACAGACAATCTAGCCAATGCCCAAACAAACAAAGGGGCTTGACCACCACATGTGAAAATTATGACGAATTCTAATGTTAGTAGCCTTCATCCATCAAAACGAATGTAATTTGACTTTCTCTACCAATTGGTGAACGGTATGTTCCATGTTTTTGAAGACCCGACTGGTTCTTTCATTCCACAAGACCCACACACAACACAACCAAATGAGTTGCATAAAAGAGCGAATGGTACGCGAGCCACCTGCGGAATAAACAAACTGATAAAAATGATCTGACACACATAATGGCTCGGCTGCAGGTACACCTAACCAGGACCGAATTTCCCCCCACAAAGCAGCATAAAACGGACAAGAGAGGAAAAAATGTTGAGCAGTCTCGGTGTCGCCGCAGCCCACCACACAATGTTGATTTGCAAGAGGAAGAACACCGCGCACATACAAATGTCTATTCTGAAGGAGTCTCCGCGCAAGAATAGAGACCTTCAACGGAACCTGTTTATGCCAAACTAAATCCGATAAAACTTCTGGTCTGAATTGATTGACTAGTAAGGAATTGGTAAGCACCTCTAACTGAGTAACCGGTTGAAGGATCAAGTTGCCACCTCCTTCCACCACGAAGAAACACTCCGGCCCCCAACCTCCCATGTGTTATTTGTATTATAAAATTAAACTTAAAAATTAAGGATATTTTTGGAAAGAAAAGTCAAACCTAAAAATGTGCTGAAAGAGATAGTTTTCTTTAGAGATTATATTATACTCGTCATTATCTAAAGTAATTTATTCAATTAGTTATATGATTATATCCATAGTTTTGAAATTTAAAGCTTTACATTTGAAAGATAAAACAAATTAAAGACTACTTTCACGAAATTCAACTTTCCTGCGCAATATGCATTCATTTTGAAAAGTCTCTTGACTTGGGAGGTTTGAAATTGGGACAAGCATAAGGTGACCCAGATTTTAATTCTCTCACTAACCAAAAAAAAGATTTTAATTCTCTTAAGGTTTATACTACTACGATTTGTCTTATTCGAAGCATCATCTATAAATTTCTCTTGGTCAACTAACACTATATGATGGTCTTTGTCTTTTTGAATATAATGCTCTTGTTTCTTAAATTTCGCTTTCTCTTCCTCTAGATTTAGTTTTTCTTTTTCGAGATGCCCCCGACAACATCAACCAGTTAAAACATATCGCGAAGTTGTTTTCTAACTATTCTCTTTCGATGCAATGGGCATCAACAAGATGGCCTTAAAGCATGATACCAAGCTGTGGTATCGCATCATTCACACTTCCATTATGCCCACCTCAAAATATGATACCATCACCATCAACAAAATGGTCGTATATATTTCAAAGAAAGAGGATCAATGTTGATCTGATCATTGAAAAGGAGATTCATTGTGCTATGACTGGCATAGGAAAATTATTCTTCCTCTATTAAAATAATTTTATTTTGAGAAAGTACCTTAATTAAACTTTTACACGGTTGTGTTTATAATTTTTTTCAATGAAGTTGTGATTTATAATTTTTTTTTTCTTCCTTTGAACGTTTTATTCAAATAATTTTGACTTCATTGTATTTATCTCACGGTTTTTGGTCCATGTTGGTCATGGCTTGCCATTAAGTGCTATGAATGTTTCAAACCATATTCTGAAGAGTATATTAATGATGATTGGATTGGTATGACATAGTTGTAGCAACTAACAAGGTTGGAAAGAATTTGCACATGTTGAGTAATTAGAGCAAATTTTTTGGTGTCTCCGCGAGCTTAGCTTAATTAGGGACAATACATGTTATATGTAAAGAGGGTTTGAATCCTGGATAAAAAGAAAACAAATTTTTTGGTCATTTCTTAATGTTATTAGTTGCAATATACAACAACAACCAAGTATGATTATCACTAATATAAATTATGATTGCAGTCTCTGTAACATTGACCTAAACACGACTGACATGCTAACATTCTAATAATGTTTTTTTTAACAAATAATTGACTATAGCTAATCACTTCTGTCACTACGTGTCAGACAAGAATTGATCCTCTCAATTATTTATTTTTTTCATGTGTCTTTTACAATATGCGGTTCAACGAAATGTTTTTCATGTGGTTGCTTGAACATATTCAATTTTTTTTTAAGGAGCATATTCAATTTTTAAAAAAAGATAGTAAAAGTAATAAAAGTGTAAATTTAGTAGTTTAAATTTTTTTTTAGGAAAATTTAGTAGTTTAAATAAAAGGTAAGCTAACTTTTAAAAACAACAAATGAAAGGTAAGTTGAGAAGAAAAAATAACTAGACCAAAATTATATATAATTTTTTAAATTTTTACTACACATATATGAATTATAATTATAACGATTGATATATAAGATTACGGATCGATCCAAGAGTTATTCTCTCCTCCAAATGTAGATTATTTTTAGACTGAACTAGATAATTAAATACTGGTGTATTTGTTCTTTTACTTTCTTTATCTTAATCTTCCGCTTTAATAAAAAAGTGCTGTTATTTTTATGGGAACGAAAAAAATTGAAACTTGGTCATTTTATAGAGACAAAACATATTTAACCTTAAATTATAATAAAAAAAATTACATTTTTTTAGGAAAAAAATCTTTATTTATATACTTTTTTCAAATTTTTTTTTTCTTATCTCTGACACGGTTTTTGAAAAGTAGTTTACCAAACAGTTTTTCATTTTTTTTTCTCTAAACGAGCTTTAAAAATTGGATTACCAAACAAATTTTTTTATTCTATTCTTAAAAACAAATTTTTAAAATAAATTATAAAAACTAAAAAGTTTTTAGAACTTTAAACTTAAGAATAAAAAGTTGTTTGCAAATTTTTCTTTCGTTACAAAAGTTGTATGTAAATTCAAACATGATGAGAATGTTACATATTTCATTTTATAAACACTTGCCAATATTCATTTTCTTTCTATCTCTCTTTTTATGGCATCCACAAATTATCATTTTAACTACATAACAATACTAGCATGTACCCTGAAGACACGTTTTAAAATACAAAATATGAAAATTATATATTAAAAATTGTGGCAATTTACTTCTTAAAATTTTGATAATTACTTTTTATTTCAATAAATATTTAGTAATTATGGAATCTAAACATGTGCACTAAAATCTCATGTTAGCATACTACTTTACAGTATTAATCAATTTCTTCTTCTTTAAGTTAGAGAGGGGTTTTGGAAACATTGGAAAAAACGCTCAGCAACTCTGAAGTTATTTTTAGCTTCCCTCAAATCACGGCAAAACGTTCATCCGTCTAAGTGCATTGTAACTAACATAAACGAAGGTTACTTCCTTCTACTCTCACTCTCTCACATATGCTCAATCTTCGAATATTTTCTTGCTTTTTTAAGATTTACATTTATCTCAAACTTCAATTTGGTTTTAAATTATACATTCAACGTCTTTTACTCTCTTGGCTGTTATTTTTGGTTGTCATGATAGGTTCCTATATACAATGTTTTTATTAGATTAAATTGATTTTGTTGTTGTTGTCACTTTTATTGTTTCGTATGTATTAATTCATGTAATGTCTTGGATATAAATATGGTATATGATAAAACATTATAGCGTCGTTTGATTTATGTACGTAGCCGACCCAATTTAATGATATAAAATATGGTTGTTATTGTTGTAGATTTAAGATTAAATTGATTTTGTTATTGTTGTCATTTTTATTGTTTGATATGTATGGATATATTTATGTAATGAGTTGGATAGAAATATGGTATGTGATAGAACATTATGACGTCGTTTGATTCATTTAGTCGACCTCATTTAATGGGATAAAGCATGGTTGTTGTTGTAGGTTTAGGATTAAATTGATTTTGTTGTTGTTGTCACTCTTATTGTTTGATATGTATTAATATATTTATGTAATGAGTTCGATATAAATATGGTATGTAACAGAGCATTATGACATCGTTTAATTCATGTAACCAACCCCATTTAATGGGATAAAGCTTGGTTGTTGTTGTAGGTTTAAAGTTAAATTAATTTTGTTGTTGTAACTTTTATTGTTTGATATGTATTGATTCATGTGACATATGTGGAAATGAGACGGAGGAATATACATATAGATATTGAACTAAAGGTTTCATGGGATGGTCCTGGTTCAAGTTTTGTTGGGATTATGCATATTCAATGTAGTAACATTTACTCTTCTACATGACACAAGTTGATGTTTCTTTGTTAAATGTATGATTTACTTTGGTTTACACTGAGTTTTTGACATAATCATTGGCAGACTTATTGTTAATAAGTCAATATTGTTATGTTGGGTGGTGTTTGTTTTAGGTGTACATAATGCTCTAATTCTCTTTGATGTTGTAGTTGTTCATATTAACCTATTTTCAGGGTACATATATGATTAATATATAAATCATTGTTTTTCTTTTTCAACCGTCTGCATAAAATGCTGGATTATTAATCATTTTTCACTATATTGTTTGATATTATTTAAGGAGACTACTGTTTTGTGGTTTTTTTTATCGATGTTTCGATCTCTCAATCTCCACAAAAATATGAATGAGATATTCTCATTATTTCTAAAAGACATATGCAATGTGACCTTTTTTCTATAACAACATTTTGTTTTCAATTTTGTGTTACGTATTTTGGTTCACAAATTTTCTTCATTAATTTTAGGGTTAACAGGTCTTTACCGCCTTGTAATATAGGTCATTTCCGGTTTTCTCCCCTGTAAAATATTTTTTTTTGATTTACCCCCTGTAAAATATTTTTGTTTTAATTTACCCCCTAATAGGCCAAACAAAAACGAAAAATTCTTGAAATAAAAAATTGGTTTTTGTTTGGCCTATTAGGGGGTAAATCAAAACAAAAATATTTTACTGGGGGGAATCAAAAAAAATATTTTACAGGGGAGAAAACCGGAAATGACATATATTACAGGGGGGCAAAGACCTATTAACCCTTAATTTTATAAGGAGCTAAAAGAGTGTTTTGGCTTTGTTGATCCAATTGATTGAAAACCATTAGAAGAAACAATGAGTTTTATTTGCAATCACTGCATGTCGTTGTGGTCCTATTTTTAATCTTGGTGTTATTATGTGGTTTTTATCTCTGCATATATTTTTTAGATTGAAATAGAGAGTATAATTGAGAAGAATGTCATGTCAAGTTTGAAGGTGAGAAAAACACAAGAAGGGGGAGGTGAATTGTGTTTGTTTTTTCTTCGTTTTCTCCTACTGAAGTCACTGATCAGAAGCAGATAGAGTTCAGCTTCTGAAGTGATAATCAGAATCTAAATGCAGCAGATAAAAACAGAGAGAGAAACTAAAGACACAAAGCAATTACACAGGTCCATTCCACAAACTGTAAGTAGTCCTGTCCCCCTTGCACTTTCAAGGAAAGTTCACTAAAATGTAATATCAAATTACAACTGCTCAATGCTACAATTAGCACGAGACTTCAAATTACTCAAGCACAACTGCAAGAGATTTCCCATGCTCAAGCACACAAGCAAGAGACTTCTAATCAAACAAAATTACAAATAAGTTTGTTTGAGTTTGACACTTGATATACAATCAGTAGTGTTCACAATACAAATCAGATACAGACTCTTAAGACTATAGAATTTCTAAAATATGAACTTTGGTAAGAAATCATAAGTGACTTTAAATACAGAACAATATCAGAGTTTTGGACTTTGAATTATTGTATGAGTCTTGCTTTTTGTGTGTGTCTGTATATCCCAACTAGTAAGTCTTCATTCCTTTATATAGAGGTGTGAAAGATACGTTGGAAAGTTGCCAGCACAAAAAGAGTCGTTTGAAGCTTGTTGAAAATCACCAATGATCTTTTGCCTTATATAGTTATTGTCCTATGAAGGATCAATTTCAAATGCATTCCTAGTTTGAAGGAACATTTCTGCAGACAGAGCTGTTATTCTTGTCTTGTTGCAGAGACACAAACAGAGCAGTGGAGAAAGTGGTTGTACAGTTCGTACAATTGTCCTTTGTCAATGCTCTTGATAGAACAAGCATCCAATGCTTTCAAATTTCATCTCAAGAGCCGTTGTTACACTCTTTTAGTCTTTTGCAATGCTTAGGCGTGATTAAATCAATTACCCAGCCTTTGAAGCTTTAAGTCTTTCATCTCCTGATGAACTTCAGCTTCTGGTGATCTTGCTTCTGATGAGGTGCTTCTGACGAACTTGCTTATGATGACGTCATCACTTCAGGAGCACTTATACTTCAGATGCACTTTTCTTCAGATGCTTCAAACTTCCTTTTTGTTGATTCCTTCGCTCTCTTTTGTTCTTCCAGAACCTTATAAAGATATCAAATATTTGTCTATGGTCCTATACACTTGAACAAATATTAGCATATCCAATTGACAATTTTTAATACCTTGTTATCATCAAAACTCTAAGGGTAACATATGTTAAACATTTTTCGTTCCAACAATCTCCCTCACTCTAAGGGTAATGTTTGTTAAACGTATTTTATTCCAACAAAGTCTATCTCTGAGAATGATTAAGATGAGAACATTTCGCATGAAATATGATGTTGGTATTGTTAGTAGAAGTTTATAAGTTTATGTTTCATAGCAACATTTTTTAATTGATTTATTGCTTAACATATTTCTCATATAAACAAGAGTTTATAAGTAAAAGTTTGTAATACAAGTGTTTATAAGTAAAAGTTTATATAGTGTCATCGCAACATCCTTAATTTTTTTAGAAATATTGCTAATAATTTTTATATAAACTTTTACTTCAATGTGCTTAATTTCTTTGCTTATAAATATTTCTGTCCCATTACCACTTGATAAATGTCGCATAGAGTTAGTTGTGTATAACAAATTTGTGCTATTTTACTCTTTTGGTGTGTCAATAATGTGATTGATTCATTGCTTTTAAAAACTGTGTTTATTCTTAAATGATAGTAATAGTATACATATATGTTATGTTATTGAGAAAGTTTCAATTGCATATGTTAACATGTTTAGTTCCAATTTAACTTGCATACGAATTGTGTTTGGTTATGATAATTGACCAACTTTGGATATTTGTTGCTAACTTTAACTTACATATGTTATTGATGATATTATTACTGTTTTGTTGTGCTATCATCATATAAAGTTAGCATGAAATTTTATTGTTTTGGTGTAAAATAATTTGATTGATTCATTGCCCATGAAAATTGTGTTTGATCTTAAATGATAGTAAGAGCATACATATATGATATTTAGAAAGGAGTGATAGTTTAGCTTAGAATTGGAAAATGGTTCAAACTTATGGTGCAGATAAAATGTTTTTAGTTTTAAGAATTGAACAAATTTTTTATTTTTACTTGATCTCTTGAAAGCTACTACTATTATCTAAATGAAAAGCATAATCTATATACTGATTTTACTTATAATTTTTTTATATTGTATTCAAACACAAGAGAAGACTACATAGATGCTTTGCAAGAGAGTTTGGAATGCAAGTTGCTTCCTTTGTCATGTCGTGTGATCCAAATCAGAACGAGTTTTGCATATCATTATTACAATATTTTTTTGTGTTTCAAACATAGTGTAAATGCTTTGTCGATATATGACATATGTTAAAGACTAATTCATTGTACAATGAATAATATATAAATGACTAACACTATAGCAGACATGTGCGATAACACGGGTCTTGAGTCTAGTTTTATCTTCATTTTTCTTTACTTTTGGTGAAAACGTGTCTGATATTTATATCATATTTATGCTTACTAGTTAATATACAATTCACATTTAATATGCATTTATACATAAATGGTGTACCATACCATAAATTACAACTATTAAATTTGCATAAAATTTTCATCTTAATGATTTTTTTTTTTTACCAAACTAAGACCATCCACAATGCAGCATTCCATTTGGGTGCTTAAACGGATCCTGATTATACACGTCATTCGTTTTAACAAATAATTCTAAAATTGATTGGGTCTCTGCAATAACTCTATATCATTAAATTTTAACAATAATTTATATATTCATTCATAATTATATAATTTTAAAATATTGAAATAATTTAATTATAAATTATAAAAAAAAGTTAAAACTTGAAAAAACAATATAAAATAAATGATGGTAAATTATTTGTTGTTTTGCTTAAATCCAATCACTGTATTTTTTTTCCCATTCAGATGGGTAAATTATTTGTTGTTTTGAAAATAGTTTTGGTTAAAAATTTAATGTTGATCGATTAAATATTACTCTTGCAACTAATATATAATTTACTTTTTAATATTAAAATAATACAACAATTGAATAGAGAAAAAATAATAAAAGTAATTGCACATGTGGGACCCATGAGTAATAGGAGAGAAATAGTGCCTATAAAAACACTCATCTCTATAAGCACCATATTAATTGGTGTCACAATAGGGGTGCCTATTTATCATGGTGCTAAATAGGGGAATGACTCCCGATTGTAGATGGTCTAATGACTTAAATATGACGTGGCACATTTATTTTTGATTGGTGCATCCCGAGTGCAATTTACGATACATATAAACAACTATGATATGAGACTACCATGGTAGATCTTTTGGAAAAAGTTAAATATCATTCTCTCTGGTGGCTTCAAGCCCACAATGCCAATTTTGTTTATGGCACTTATAACTGGTGGTCGAACCCGTTACTATGTTTGGGTATCG
>Ga0228710_1011056_pt1 | contig 11811 bp, 4 predicted proteins | sample MedpolnodulmetaG_FD_177995 | JGI IMG/M metagenome (GOLD analysis project Ga0228710, IMG submission 177995) | Root nodule microbial communities from Medicago polymorpha collected in Santa Monica, California, United States - pink nodules | ecosystem: Host-associated > Plants > Roots > Nodule... | reverse complement strand
TAATTATTAATAACAAGAGAGTTCGTTTTTTTTTTCTTTCTAAAATGACAATGTTTTTTTGTATCATCGAGACAATATAAATGTTGTGAGTAGTTCTTTATTGTTCGTATGCGAGGATCTTTCATTTAGATTTCATTCATAAAGTTGTAGTCATATTTTCCAAAACATATTTCAAGATATTTTCTTAATACAAATCAAAGTTGAATACACTTACAAGATGAATTCCCCCCTTTATTTGCAAAGTATACAGAACCTTTAACTGAAGAAAATTAAATAATTTGAACATTCATTTTGTTCAAGAATGATGTCAGTCTCTGAGTAGAATTTTAGAATCAAAATTCTAATCAAAAGGAACAATGATCTTTTGATCAAAACCTCTCATGAGAATCACCCTACAATGGAGTTGATTTTATAATATGGTTATCCTTTGATGAGTGTGTTCCTTTCATACAAAAACTGCTGACTATGATAGACTATGATTTTTATTCCATGTGACTGATGATAAGTGGAATAACTATCTAATGTATTTTACAAAACAAAAAAAAAATCAGAATGTTCCTTAGTTAATGTTATTATTACTCATATGATGTTGTAATCAAGTTTCACCTATATTATATTTAACCTGTTTTTAACCTAGTATCACCAAATTTTCATACAGTGGTGTGACGATTTTGAAAATGTCGTTTTTAGACAATGCTTCTTAATAAAATATGAATCAAATATATGAATTTTAAAGCGCTAAAAATAAAAAATAAAAATTGATATTTAACTCATCTCTTGTTTAAAATATAAACTTTTACAGTAGAGATTTATAATGTATTAAACATGACTACAAAAAATATTTCAAAATTTTGATAATATACACATGAGTTTGTTTAATAGCCGAGACAATAATTCCTGACGAAAAATATTTGGTTAGCCAAAAGTTGGTTTTAAAGGGAAATAAAAATGAAATTTGATATGCCACAAGTTCTATCTAAACTAGCAAAAATACCGAAATTGTTAGTCCAGATGCCATGATCGGGGTTTGAATTTCGGTCCCATTACTTATGTGTATGAGTTTCAATGGTTATTTATAATTTCGTTTATAAGTTACATTACCTTCATATTTTACAAATAATACTTAGTTTATAAACAATAGGCATTATTCTAATTATGTAGGCATTATATTATACAAGAAAAAGAAAGCATCTTTAGACTTTAGTAGGGTAAGAAAGTGCTTGTATTAACCAAAAAGCAGACCAGCTAGGGGAGAAGAACTGTTCCCTGTCAGTTCATAAAGTAGAGGACGAGAAAGAACACACTCATATGCTTCTTTTTACAACCATGATAATTGATAACCATTCTTATTACTTATTACAAAGAATCCATACCCTTCTTTTTGTTATATGATGGTAAAACACAAAGTTATGATTTTGCATCAAAACCATGTGCTTTCCCTTCACACTCTATAAATACCAACAACTCCAATACCTTCTACTCACAACCAATTACAAATACATTACACAATACCTTATAGTTCAAGTATCATACAAAAAAACTAGAAGGGTGTGGAAAATGGGAGCTAAGAGATCCTCTTCTTCTTCCTTATGCAACGTATTCAAAGCATGTTTCTCAAGTGGAAACAATGATGAATATTGGGAAGGTAGTGGAAGTGGAAGAAGAATGTTTGCAAGTGATGAAGATAGAGGTTGTTGGGTTGCTGAGCCTGGTATTGATAGGAAAGCTTCAGATTTCATTGCAAGATACTATGCAACTCGAGTCACCGACTCTCAAAGCCAATTTGCTTCTTAAATTAATTGCTTTTCTTCATTGAATTTCCATTCCTTAAATAATTGAGTAGCTATTTTTCCACCCTCATTTACTATGAGCAATTGTACTTTGTTCCTATACCTCATTCTTCTCTCCTTAATCCCTTGATCTTCATTCTCTGCAGTATTGTCTCGGCTGTTTGATTAAGATCAGACGGTTTATATTTTGAATTTGTATTCTAAACTCAATTTTGTTACGTCATAACTCAGAATATAAACCGTCTGAGATTTGTCTAACCCTCGACTTGCCATGACTATAGTGACTATTAAGATTATTTTACTGCAGCACCTTCAAATGCCGAACCATTCTTCTTGGAGCACAATGCCTGACCATGTATTTGTTTCTGCAATATAGCACATAAATCATACTGAAGTTTGGCGGAAACAAGAATTCGTTGACATGCAACTAATCAAAATTTGAAGATATATTGAGATGATTATGATTAAAAGTATGAAAATATATGTCAATTATTAGTATTGTCTTGTAGTTTTTTAGTAGTTATATTTAGAATTGAGTGAGTTTATGTAAGAGTTATTACCTCTTGTGATGTTGTTCCTTCATTTGGTTGTGGTTTTGTACTTGAGGAGTGGATCAAATGCTTGTTATTTGAAATAATTTAGTCATTAATAATGTAAGACTTTATTCTTTCTTATTGTGAGAGATTTGATTTGTACAAGATTGGTTACTGTTTTCAGCAGTATGTAAGTTTATGCTTTTGTTTTCTATTTCAAAAAAAATGTTCATGCTTTTGACAGCAACTTCTCTATCATAGCCATTAGACAGAAACTATTATCTTTTTTTGATAGAATCAGTAACTATTATCTATTTATATTAAAAAAAATATTAATTAAAAGTATATGCAAACTAAAATGACCTATTCTGACATTAATAGCCTGGTCAAGATCTCTAATTTTTTCAAAGGATATTTGTTACACTATGTCGAAAAAGGGCTTAGATAGCGTTTTTCTTTTTGGCTTTAGATAGGGCTATGTAATCTCACACTATCCAATGCTTCCGTGTTGCTATTTATAGCGCTTTAGTGTTAAAACCGCTGCTAAAGGGGAACTATTTTTTCAACGTTGTGTAGTGTTTAACATGGTATTATATAAATGTCCGTGTATTCTGATATGCATAATCTGTGACTGCTCTCTAAGTTGTGAAATAATAAATTTTGATATTGTCAAAACTGCAACTCAACCACAATTGAGGATGCACTGGTCATCTTTTAGTACAATTCTCCGCAATATGAAAGAATGTGCTGCGTCCGCAACTATTACTGCAACCGTAGACCATTAGTCAAATTTCTGATTATAAATATGAGCACAAATTTTGTTTAGTTTCATAGATCAGTTTATCTTTACAATCATTCAAGTTTCACATATGTATAGTAAAGATCATGTTTAAGGTTGCCAGTTTGGGAGTTGTAGATTGTACAATTATATATGGCATATTTTGTCCATGAGTTTTGTTAACTAGTATGAGTTCGACTTTGTAACCTAACGGTGAAATTCACATCTCGTATGAGAGAATTATAAAATAGTCATTAGTGCTACCATTACCCACAATAAAAATTCAGTTTAGAGCAAATTCAGTTTATCACATTCATCCGGGAGATGGACCTAATTCGGTGCTGGTCAATCCGCAATTGAACATCTCGAACTATCAAGCTTGAGCACGAGCAATGCGACGAGCCCTAGGAGGAAAGAACAAATATCATTTAACTCCTTCCTAACTATCTATGATGAGTTCAAACATTTGATGCAATAAGAAGCAGATTGCAAATAGGTACAAGCTACTACAAATAAAAATGAATTTCCAGCCTCTTTGTTGAATTTCTGACAGGTCAAATTAGAAACTCTATCAATTTAACATGTTAGTTTTTGGGGTCTAAGTTTGTCCAAAAAGTGTAAACCAATTAGATTTCACCTCCACTTTCTTTATAAACATTTTATCCTTTTCAGTTTTATAATGTAAGACTTCTATTTTCAACATAGTCTCTTAATTTTGTATTTATTTTTCTATTTCAGAGAATTCTTTGTTTTGGTTAATCTAGTGAGAGTTTAGATAGCATATTAGATTTTTAGAACAAACCCACTAGGAGGAGAATACTTATTTTCCCATCCTATTGATTTCTCACGCGTCCTATTTTGTTCGGATTATATAATCGGAATGGCATAAATACCCCATAAAAATTACCTAAACACGTTAAAACATTTCAGATTTTAGAATTCAAATAGGGCACCAAAAAACTCATAGGGTGAAAAAAGTAATAACCCTATCCAAAACGTATAAACCAATTGGACTTCACCTTAGTTTAAACACGTTATTCTTCTTTATCCAACAATCTAACCAGAAACGGTAACTACTTATAAAAATTGCATCATCAAATTCCCAAGGATAATGTTATCAACTATCAAGAATTAATAAATTATTTTAATGATGGAGCCTAACTGTTATAATGTGATGTGAGTGCAAACCTCAAACATACAGACATGAAGTTTTGTCATTTTGTGCTTTTTTATGTGAAAGAAAACCATAACCAAAGATTGAATGAAGTCACCAATAAGTGTAAATCAAAGTGAAATGATACCTCAAACGTACAAATGGAACAACATTCCAGCATATTATTCATCAACAAATCAATGTCCATCCGTAGATCAAAACATTCTCAGTTCTTGCTTTTTAGTACAAAAGCCACTTTTAGTGCCGGGAATATTGCATAGATATATTCTTTTACGGGGCTACACACAAAAAACATTGTTAATGCACGTACATAAATGGTATGTCACAATTTGTCGAGAAAAAAAAAATGGTCTCTTAAACATTACAACACCTGTTTTCAATTTCAACCGGTCGATCTTAATCAATGGTAAAGATAATTTAAAATTGATTTTGTTGTCGTGTAATCTAAGGTGTCTGATCTTAATACATAAATATGTGTGCTTCTCACAACACTCTATCACCTCTCCGTTATTTCACATAACTAATGCACATTTGCGTGAAATCAAAATCAATGATAACACTCTATGCCTAGAGCTCTAGACTAAATGTATGTTTGAATGATGGTGAATTTATCAAAACCATATTCGCTCGTGATTTGATTAAACTCACTGTATATCCAAATACACACTAAAACACGATTTTTTCACCTCGAATCCAAAGTATTGTTGTTTTGCTTTTGCAGCTCTTTCAGCCGCAGCAGTAACTCCAATTTCTAGATATTTATTTATGTACCAATATCTAAATACTTAAGTCCACTTTTCTTACATGATACGGTCTAACTTACATATTTTTTGTTCTTACATATAGGCTTTATAGACTAAAATATGCCCTAGTATATAAGTTGGAGTACAGATAACTATGATTTGACTCAAGTTTCATTTTTTTCCCGACATAGCATGAAATTAAACAAATTCATTGGTAACTTGGGGATCATATGTTCTTTCATGCAACACTTCAGATTCTTACTTATCACTATTATATGGTTTCATATGTTCTTGGAATCTGATTTGAAGTTATCTCTTGAAAAATAACTTGACAATAATGAAATTAAGGTGATACAAGTCCTCTGTTGCTGTTCTTCTTATTTTGCAAAATAATGCAGGAAATTTAGGCAAAGAGCATATATATTTTCTTAATTTGTTGGGATGTTTACTTTAGTAGGGATTGAAATTGTTCCTTTCGATAGCAAAGTTACATAGCACCCGGATGGAATAAGGCAATAAAGTTATTGTTGACATTACTATACTCTAAAGAAGCATGGGTACTTCAAAAATGGTGAAATATCCGTACCGGATATGCATCCGTACGGCTACGCATACGATACTCGTACCGTAACTACCAAACTATACCTATTTTTACTTAGTTGATTTATCATAGTGGGTACGGCAAAAACGTACCAACAATGAAACATAGAAGAAATTATTTTGATATTTTGTTTTATTTCAATTCTCTCTTCTGCTTTGATGAAAATAGTGGAGGAGTTGAAAAAAAAAGTAAATATATGAAACAATAATGATAAAAGTGTGATTAAACTCATGATTAAAATACTAAGTAAAGTTATTTTACTTTTTATTATAATTGATTTTTTTTTTCTAAGTATATTTTTACAACAACAATGATAGTAATTTACTCGAAAAATGTATTTTTTTAATGTTTTATATTAGCATACCCGTATCATCATATTTTTTTTTAGATTTGATGTATTACGTACCGGATACCGTACCCGTACGTATGCATCATATTCTTAGGTACTATATAAAGTAGATTAATTGATCTTTTTGCTTTTGAATTTTTTTATTTTTTTTTATGGAAAATGATGTGGCTCTTGATATGCTGCAGATTATGTCATACATACTCATATTTGATAAAGCAAAAAAGAATTCAAAATTGGATTAAACTACCATCTTTAGATGGGACATTTTAGATAAGCAACTACGTATGTAGCCAGTTAAGATGGTTTTGATAGTTATACCCGATTCCTTTATATCTAAGATATGATTGAAAGAAAGAAGAAAAAGTGTATGCAATTATCCAATTAATGTTCACATTTTGATGTGTTTCAAAGGCATCAATTGTATGACTATATGAAAAGGAATTGAGGAAGTGAATGAATCATTCTCATTGTTTGATTCTGAAATATATCAACAATATTAATTGAGGCATAATGAAATGAGTCGCACTCGCAGCTGAATGCCATGACTATAACTATTCCTAGTGATACATAATTTTTAAGGAAAATTTAAGATGTATAAAGGATAATGACAAGGAAAAGAATGTCATCAAAGTTGGTATCCAAAACTTAACAATTATCTATAGTCACATCCGTCAATTTTAATTCGACCTCTCAAATTTTGCACATTTTATTAAAAAAAAAACTATTAGAAATTACGACCCAATCAAATTGTACACACAAAAAAGCCGATCGAAAGTTACAACTCTATAGTTCTGACTGAGTCAATATATTAAACAAACTTTTAGAAAATTAAGCTACTTAGAAGTCTTAGCCTCGTAGGACCTTTTTTTTTCTTCAATGATAGCTTGGTAAGACTTTGGTACCACATAGGTAGCTTCATTGGGATGAAAATTGCATTGGTGCTCATGAGGAAGAGGTGCTACTTCAAACCCTTTCTCTCTATGCAGGTGTCATCTCTTTTTAATATTAAAATATTTAAATATAAAGATGTAAAATTATTGATGAATGATATAAAGTTAATAGTTACATCTATTTAGTAACTTTTTGACGTAATCGGTTGAAAAAATTGAATGTTTATTATAATTAAAAATATTATAAATAATTTGATATCTCTATTGATTAGAACGTTACAAAATGAATTGTAATTTGTTCAACCTAAAATGAATACCCTTAAGCTACTTAAAGGAAAGGAAGAAACATGTAGCTTATAATGGACTCTAGTGCACCTTATACAGTCTCAACATCAATCAGTTACGAATGGCGGGAATTTATGTTACATTTTGATGTGTGTACTTTCTTCCTTTTGATTGTTCAATATAAGTCTATAACATTATTTAACATCTCTCTCGATCATGATGCATTAACAAAGAGCATTTAGAGTTCGGTACAATTTCGTTGCAGAGCAGAAGAAACAAAATGTAGAGTAATGATACCTTGATTAAGGTGATGGTGTGTGTTGGATAATAAGAATAAAGAAGTCAACACTACGGTTGACTGAGATTACTTGCACCTCAAGTAACTAACTAAGAGGATAGTTTAGAGTGATTAATTCTAAGCTAATTACTTGAGGTACAAGTAAATCTCAATCAATTGTAGTGTTGACTTCTTCATTCTTGTTATCCAATAGTGTGGAAGTTAAGAATCGCTCTTAATATGGGTGCCCATCTACAAGCAAGTAAACGTAACCATACCAAACAAGTTTTCCGAATAAAAAATAAAAATGTTTTTTATGAGGAAAAATAAAATAAAAAATTATAATCTATTCCACTCTATTTACTTTCAAAATGATGAAATAAAACTTTATTTATTCTAGCATAAAATATCCAAATGAAGAAATTAAAATTTTATTTCGTTTTGTTTCATTCCACCCCATTAAGTTTCATTATGTTGATTAATTTTACACTATCCAAACAAGCTTTAACCTTAATTGTTTCTCCACTTCTATTTATAACATTATTCTCATAATTCTCTAGGCATTATTTAAATGGAAGAAAAGAAAGCATCTTCAATCTGTAGTGACACACAGTGATAATAGTAACAAAAGCAACATTGGTCACATTACAACCTTAGAGAAAACAGATGCGTGTCACTTCATATGTTGCGTGTCACATTCATGCAATCCATACTTTTGATATGAAACAATAGTAATCTTGTGAAACCATGTGGTATACCACTCTATAAATATGTACACAATCAGCTTATAGCTCAAGCATCTAAATATCCTTCAAAAACATTAAAGGGGGTGTAGTGAGTAAGTTAATTACCAAGTGTTAAGACTCAATATGGGAGCAAAAAAGTCATCTTCTAACTCATTTACAAGCTTATTCAAGTGTTGTTTTTCGAGTAGAAGTAGTTATGAGCACTTGGAAGGTAGTGGGAGAGGAAGGAGGATATTTACAAGTGATGAAGATATAGGATCTTGGATTGGAGAGCCAGATATTGATAGAAAAGCTTCTGATTTCATTGCTAAATATTATGCTACTAGAGTCACTAACTCTCAAAGCCAATTTGCATCATGAAAATTGGATTTCTTCATTGCTTATGAATTCCATTATTGTAAGGAATTATTTCCAATTTTTCTCTCTTTTACTTGGACCACTATGGATCCAATAGTTAATTGTTAGGTAAAATAATATGGTCATCAATAATGTGACCCGTTTAATCTACATGAGTTTTTTTATTTTATTTTATTTTAAGGAACTATATATATTTATACGTTAATTCTTGTACTTCTATTAAAATTTACGTTGCTTGAACATATAATTGTAAAATGAAAGGTTAATTAATGATCTATCACATTTCTTTTCAAAAAATGATCTATCACATTAGGAGATAAGGTCTAGTCTATGCTTGAATTGGTGGTGAGTTCATCAGTATCACTGTGACACCATGATTTTTCTAAACCTCTTAATGTGTATTTTTTTATAAAATTATTGTGGCTCATTGTAATTTTGCAAATATCACCATTGAGATCTTAAATGCTGACTTCAGCACATATATGAATGCCTAATTTTATTTTTGATGAAAATGCTAGTAAATATTTGAAAATTGATGCCTTGAATTTAGAGGAAGTTTTTGTGGGGTGAGGAAGTTTAAGGAGTTTTTTTTCTTTTGCTTGAGTTAGGCGGTTAGAAATGTTTAAACCTAAATGTAGAAACGACCAGGAGCCAAGACACTATATACAGTTATCCAGACACTTAAGATGGTGTCTTTTTGAAGAAATGTGTTATCTTTACACAGAAAGAAGAAAAGAAAAAAAATGTAGAGTAGGTTTAAGATTAGGGAATTACTTTTCCCACCATGTGGGTTTCCTCGCGCGCCCAATTTTTTACAAATATACTCGAGTTTCCGGATTTTATAATTTGGAATGGTGTTTTCTTTTGTAAGAGGATGAAAAAATGAGTAACGGAATTTTCCGGATTTTGTAATCCAGAAACTTCAAAAAATAGGGCGCGTTACATGATGTTTCCGAATTACATATTCCGGAAACCCCCTAAACACCCTTTTTCAAGGTAAAACAGTTCGGATTATATAATCCGAACTGTATCAACACAAATTCTAAACATGTTTGTAACATGGATAGTCATTTTAGGGACAATATTAATCTTCCTAACTATCATCCTTCTGTTTTGGGTCATTGTTACCTGTTCTTAGTCAAAAATCGGGTTTTCGGGCTACTTGATCGGATTGCTCCGAAACTTCCCCTGAAAATCAGAAAAAATTCAAGGAGCATGACTCCCTTTGAAGGGACTTCTTGCAGGGCTCCGCCCCTCAAAATCCAAAGTTCCATCGTTTAGACCCATTTTTCATTTTTTTTAACTTTTCATATTCTCAGAAAAATCCGAAAAAATTTGCATTAGTTTTATTTGATTTTTAGAACTTTTTGATGCTATTTTTATATTTTTATAAAAAAAATTTGACAGGTTTTTAGCATTTTTTTACTTAGTTTTTTTGTTGTTTTTAAAAGCAAAACTCAAAACTGTTGAAATGTAAGAGAGTCTGATGGCTGATTATACATAAGAATTGTCCGGATTATAAAATCCGAAATAGTAAACATGAATCCGAATTTTAAAATCCGAAATGCACAAGGACATTTTTGAAAATTTTGCAGGGCGCGGGAGAAGGCCATAGGGTGGGAAAAGTAATTCCCTTAAGATTATGAGACATCTGTGTGTGCTTCAATTTATTTTTAGGCTACTACTATTCATTTAGAAAATTTCTTTTTCCACCTCTCATTCCTCCTCGTGCGCCCTTCAAAATCTTCATTGTACTTTATTTGGATTATAGAATTTGAATTCATTAAGAACACATAAAAGAAAGAAGAAAAAAAACCTTCAATTAAATCACAATGTTCCTCAACAACAAAATTCAACCACATCAATTTCAAAAACATAATTCAACAACGTAGCAGAACAACAACATAACTAAACACAAATAAGATCATCGATCAATAAAACTAAATTCTTCATTGTGTTCACCCATGCACGATTTTATTTCTTTGTATGTCATAGGCCAAATCAAACTTGCCCGAATTGCTTAAAAAAATCTCACCAATGTAATGTCTAACTCGATCGGTCCCTTCGAATTATAATGAACAAATATGGAGAATACATTTCTTACATCGTCGTTAGGTTCATATGGGTAAACCTATCACGTCAATCTGACTCGATTGAAGCCTGGCGATAGCTAACATTGTCCATCTTTCTTATTTCTCCATGATTAAGACGACGATATTTGGTCCAGTTGATCCTTAAAGTCATACAGTGTGATATCAACTTGAATCATAAATAGATTGGGTTTTCCCTTGTTGTACTAAACTACAGTTAGATTAGTTTTCATTTATACTGGATAAGTGTTCATGGTTGTGAATTGTGATGTATGGATTGCAAATGAACCAAACACATTAGTATATAGAAGTTTTTTATGCATTGTGGACAACAGAAATTGACAAAATTCATTTTGGACCGCAAAATAAATCTTGTATTTGACTGGTTAGGATTGCATATTCTGAAACTTTCCAAACCCCTTATTGACAAGTTTTTAAACAATATGGGCATCAATATATTGACATGTTTCATATTATATAAACTGAACCTCTAAAATTCTAGTTTGGCTTATGTAATTCAAACCAAGTGTCTGATACGAATCCGCAAGTATACGGTTCTATCGAGTAGTAAAAATATCATTCCACAAAGAGTGATTGTAATTACCGATTTATTTTTCAATGTTAATTAGCTAAAAAGATCAAATTTAGAAATCGAATAGCTTCTTAAAATTCAGATTATAAAAAGCATATGGGGATTATTGGTTCGTCTTAATAACAAATCATAATCAATTCAAGTCTATATTTTTATCTTATATTAAATCAATTTTCTAAAGACAAGTTTCTCTATTGTATTTCATGTTTCCTTTCAGAATACATGAATGTATTTCAATAACAAGCAATCCTATTCTCATGGTTGATTGTCATTAAAACCCATTAAGTGCAAAACTTATGGCCTCATGATGAGCAAAACCGCAAGTGCACGGTTTTACCGAAGTAGTAAAAATAGAGTATCGTTCCGACAAGGAGTTATGAATTTAATTAACTTTTGACAATGATTAGAATGAAAGTTTTAAAAGTAAAAAGGTTTAGTTTTTGTTTTGAAATAAAATAAAAATAATAATAAAAAGGTGTCTTGGGATTATTGGTTCATCATAATAACAAATCCTTCACAAACAAACCCTAAACCATAATTTTATATTCGACCTACTTTTTAAAGACAAGTTTCTCTTTAGCGTATCAAAGCCTCTCTCGAGGTGCA
>Ga0228710_1011051_pt1 | contig 11817 bp, 14 predicted proteins | sample MedpolnodulmetaG_FD_177995 | JGI IMG/M metagenome (GOLD analysis project Ga0228710, IMG submission 177995) | Root nodule microbial communities from Medicago polymorpha collected in Santa Monica, California, United States - pink nodules | ecosystem: Host-associated > Plants > Roots > Nodule... | reverse complement strand
TGAAAATAAATTTTAAAATATTTAAATAATTTTCTGAATTTTTTTGAATATTATATATTCTGAAAAATAATGATTTTTTTTTAAAATTAAAATTTTTGTAAAAGAACAAGAAATTAGATTTTTTTTTAAATTTATAATTTATTTTCGAAAATTATAAATTTATAACTTTTGAAAATATAATTGTCATTATTTTCGAAAAAAATTTAATATATAATTTTCAAATTAAAAAAATCTATTTTTCGAATATTTAATTTTCACATTTTTTTTTCAAAATTTTTAATTTTAACAGTTTTTTGTCAAAAAATTATGTTTTCGTAAATTTTAATTTTCAAAGTTTTTTTTTCAGATTTTTTTTTTCAGAATAGTTTTTTCAGATTTTTTTCAGAAATTTTTTATGATTTTTAAATTTAAAAAATAATTTCCATAATTTATTTTTAATTTTAATTTTTTTAATTGCGTGGACTGCCACATAGCAAAAGTTGCACAGTCAGCAACTGCCACGTGGCCAAAACCATGCCAAATCAGCCATGAAGTGGGGCCAGGGACCTTTTTCAAACAAAAAATATTTTACAGGGATGTAATTCAAATTTTTTTTTTCACAGGGACCAAAATCAAAACGGACCCAAATTACAGGGACGACTATCATATTTAGGCCTAATATCTATCATTATCATGTTTGTCAAACAAAACAAAAAAACTATCATTATCGTTATAACAAACTTAAGGGTGCTTATCATCATCATTATAACAAAATTAAGGGTGCTTGTCAAAAAAAAAAACTATCGTTATCATTATAACAAACTTAAGGTGTTTGCGGTGTTGTTTGGATCAATTTTGAAGCAAAATATCACCGGATATAACATAAAAATCAAATGCAATTCAGTCTGACTTGGATGACTATTCTTACAAAATTCGATCCAACAAAAGCGGAAAGACGAGTCGTCTTGATGTTAGTATTGTTAAAGAAGATAAAATAAACGTATGCTACTTTACATTGTTCTCATCACATTCTAACATATACAATTTTATTTTATTTTTGAACGAACATACCCTACAAATTCTGATTAAGTGAAACTCACAAATAACATAACCTTGCTGCTTATTGTAACCAGTATAATTCAATGTAAACTGAACAATCCATAACCGGTAGAATTTCATTTTTTTTTCCTTCAATGTTAACCAAAAGTTTTTTACTTAAGAAAAACATCCTCAACAGTAAATTACAGGGCCAACTTATTTGTTAAGTTCCGACGAGCAGTTGCTCCTTTACACTTGATCAATCTAGCTGGTTTTACACTAAATAAATAAAACAAATTAACTATTCGTACAAATCATAAACCAATGGCTGGTGATCCCTTCAAAAAAGGCAAAAACAAAAAGCAACTAGAAAATGCTGCTGACTTATTGTGATCATTCTCAATTTCAAAGAATGGAAAACTCAAGCTCGCTTAATCCAGATTCAATCATGTGTGACCAAAATATTTGCCTGTAATGCCAAAACCAAATTTTCCTTCTATTAGGTAACACTGAACACCCTACACATACCTGCTTTGGCCACCACATTGTCATTAAACTGATGAAATTATTTATGGATCACCAAGATGTAGAATGATTGCTTACACCCATTATTCAACGCTATCAGCTATGATTGGTGGAACAAATCTGCAATTCTCAAGAGTTTGCTCAAAGATATGTCCCACTCTCAGCAGCTCTCCCTACAAATAAATTCCAAGCCAAAGGATGATTCTATTGTTCAATGTCAAAAACATACTCTTGCACGTTATTTCTTGTAGAACTCAGGCATATAGATGCCAAATTATTTTAGGTTACAATTACCCAAGAAAGACCAGGTATATTAGATAAGAGATACCAAAAAGAGTAGTAAGACCAGGTTAGTTAGCTTTCACTATTTGATAACTTTTAATCTTGGAAGTAAAGAAAATCCTACCAACAGTGTAATAGTACGTGAGATCAAGAAACATCTGTAGTTTTTCTATAAACATGAAAGTTTAGCAAATAGGACAGAAAAGTACACTTGGTCCAAATGTAGTTCAGTATGTTTTGAACTTGCAAAATGCAGCCAACCCAATCTAGGGCAAAATGTAGCAAGAAAAATAACTACATAGAATTTTCTTTTTCACTTTCAATATTTTTTCCTTCATGAACTTAAGAGGGTACCAGGGGGACAACAATAAAAAAATCATACACCTCTCTTTTAGCCCAAAAAAAAAAAACCGAGCTACAGTTTGTAAGCAAAAATCATATATTGACGTTACTTTTTGAAGAAAACTTGAATTTCATTAATGCAGTTTCCTCTCTTTACTATTTTCCTTTTGAATGTGTCTAATCTTTCAGTTCAATATCTGTCATTATGCAGCAGCAGTTTTATGTGTGAGTTGTATCACAAAGATGAGGAATTTCAATCAAAATGTTAGGTGTCTGTTAGTAAGTGCCAGTAAGAGTAAGAGTTAGTTGGGTTGAGATAATTGGAAGAAATATGGCATTTTTTCCTACAAATAAGAGGAATTAAGAGGGAAAAGTATCTAGTCCTTTGGTTAGGAGGAACAAACCATCGAAGTTCTGCAACATCTTTCTGTAACTGAGGGAGATTGTAACTCTTTCTTATAATACGATATCAGGTGCTTATCGATTAGTATCAGAGTTCCGATCTTGGACCAGCGACTCGATCACACACAAGGGTGGGAATGATTTATTCCCAGCAGTTAACTTCCATTAGTTTCTTAAAAGGCCATTTATACCCTCCTAAGTAACTGCAAGGCCATTTATACCCTCCTAAGTAACTGCAACGCACCCACGTTTATAAACCAATATGTGTACCTCGTCTAGTTTACATGATAAGGGTGTTTTGATAATTATATCATTTCTTTAAGAAAATATTCTCAGGAAAACCAATCATCAACCAAACACAATTTTTAAACTCTATTTAGAATAAAATTTATGTGTGATATTGCAGGGAATCAATTCTGGGAATAATTTTAATAACCATCAATCAAACGCTCCCTTAGGTTTTAACCATCTCCCTCTTTAATGCTCTTTAAAAAGGTAGACTAGAAAAGAAAACAAAACAAAACTAGAAGATGCATAGAGAAGCCCCGTCAACACGAAGTTCAGTGTAGTTCATAAGAAAACTCAATACCTCATTAAACGCTGCACCAATCATTTGCAGGCCAACAGGAAGGCCAGTCGGTCCATTCTCAATAAATCCACATGGTAAAACCAAGGCAGGTAGTCCAGCTAGGTTGACATTTACCTATAAAAAGAAAAACCACCAATAAAGAAAGGCAAACATTATGCTCGGCATGTTCATGTAAACTGAGTAGCTAGAAATGAAATTACAGATAATTCATAAAGAAGATCAAACTCTCTAAACCACTGAGCGCATAACTAGTTATGCAATTTGTTGAAAAATTATTCACATCTCTATATTTATTGTATAGGATTATTGTTTAGGCATATTGTATCATAGCACATAAAGTAAATATCTCCAATATTTATGTTGTATTTATTGTCTTTAGCCTATATAAAATTGACTCTGCTGTGTAGTTGAGACACGGTTTCAAAATCATGCCTCTATTTTCTCTAATCCAGCACAGCTTATGCTAACTGATCACTTCATTCGCTGGGATACTCCTTTATGGAGTAACTAGAACTCACAATAATATATACTTGACACGTGTTAATGTACTAATACAATGCAACGACCCTGCAGTTACTGATTAATTAAGATATTTCTTGGATTGTTTAAATTGAATATATATCATCAAAGGCATAAACCAGCAGTTCTGTACTGCTTAATGGCTCAAAGCTCTATAAACTTTAGTAACTCGTACTCGTGTATGAATCAAGTTTAATTTCAAAGGAGTTGAAGTTCAATAGTACAACTCCAAACCTCAAACTAACACTATTTGTCTAGTTAACATTAACATATAATGAGATCAGAATTCAGAAGTATGAGACAGAAATCTAGCCAATAAGAAGAATGAAATACTTACAGTCATGATGTCACCAGCATACATAGCCAAAGGATCATTTTTCTTTTCACCTGCAAATGTCAAAGACAGAGAACGATTACTATTACAGGCACTAACATGCAATAATGCAAAAGGAAAGCTACACAGATGCTAACCAATTTTATAAGCAGCTGAAGGAGCTGCAGGGGAAATCAAGATATCATATTGGTCCAACGCCTCCTTGAAGCTATTTCTTATAATGGTTCTCACCTGTACATAGAACACACATAAAAGGCCTTGTAGATCCAAAACTTCTAATATAGATGAAATTCAGAACGTCCATAAGACAGCCTAGGAAATGAAGCAAGAGTTTAAGTTAACTACCAGAGCAATATCTATGTAGACTAACATCATATTCTAAAAGACACAGAACAGGAGTGGACGTATATTGTGTATGGATGAAATCTTGAAATATTATAAATTTCTTTAAGCAACATATATTGATCTGAGTCCTGTGACTGAATTCATTATCATTGGGTTAAGAAGAATCGAGAGGTATATCAGACACACCAAGAAAAACATAAAATAGAGTTAGCAGTACCTGCTGCGCTCGTTTGTAATATGCATCATAGTAACCAGCTGAAAGGGCATATGTCCCCATCAAAATTCTCATTTTCACCTGAAATGTATTAAAAATAGAAAGCCAGCTCAAAATACCAATGCATATAAAATTGGATCATTTATACAGGTATATTTACATATAATATAATGCTACCAAAAATCTTGCAGCCGAATTTGAAATTAAGAAGGATTGAAAGGTGTGTACCTCAGAACCTAACCCTTTGGCTCGGGATTCACCATATAGAGAGTCTAGCTCTTCAGCATAAACTTGGTTTCCATATCTAGATATAGAGAAGGTGGACCCAAGCCAACCAAAATGAATTATCAATGAAAATAAACAACACAAAATAAAACATTGTGTTCAGTTGTGTGTATTTGGACGAAGAGAGCGAGAGGGGTACATGGGGAGTCAGCCACTGACCTAATACCATCATAGCGAGACAAGTTGGAAGATGATTCAGACAAAGCAAGGACATAGTATGCTGGCAACCCAAGCGAAAAAGATGGCAGTGACACCTGTAAGTTAATGGACAGATGAAAAGGGTTAACTAACAAATGAATTCCAATAACATAAGCTTGTAAAGCAACTTAAAAAATTATCATTCAGATCAGAGATATAGAGAAAAATAAAGTGGAGGACCTCGTTCACAGAGCATCCTAATGCCTCAAAATGTGAAGCAGCATCACGAATTGCAGAAACTACTCCAGCATCAACACCATCTTCAATAGTTTCACGAATCAAACCAATTCTCAGTCCTTTCAAGGGCTTACTTTCCAAAGAACTTGCAGAGTCAAAATGAGATAGAAAGTTGGGCACCTCCTGATAAATTACACTGTTGGTTATTCATTGGCTTAATAACAAGGTAACAAAACAAATGAACACAAGAACAACTTAAGCAATTACCCTTCATATTTAACAAAGAGCCCGAGACTATACCAAACATTGTCGTCAATGACCATTGCTAATAAAGTAATAATGAAAAAATTAGAAAGCTAACAACACTTTTACCAAACATGGTGAAAAACTCGTACCTGCTTACTTGATGTGGCATCAAATCTATCATGACCAGCAATTGCATGGAGGAGAATCCCAGCATCAGCGACTGATGAACCAAAGCAGCCAATGGCATCAAGCGATGACGCATACGCCATGAGTCCAAATCTTGAGACGCGCCCATATGTTGGCTTCAAACCTACGACACCGCAAAATGATGCCGGCTGCCTCACACTTCCACCAGTATCACTTCCCAACGATACAACACACTGCCTGGCAGAAACTGCAGCTGCCGATCCTCCGGATGATCCTCCTGGCACCCTAGAAACATCCCACGGGTTGGCAGTCACCTATTGAATGAAATATGCATCACCTGAGTAAACATATCTCAGTTATAAATGGGCGTACAAGTAATAAAGCTACAAACAGAACTCTATCAAAGCTTAGCCAACCCACCCACAGATGGAGAAAAAACAACACAGCCCCACTATTTGTATGTTTTGTAATGACAAAAATACAAATTTAGCAATGCATCACATTATGGGTCCATCAGGTCATTCATCAACAATTTCAGCTGACTCAAATCCTCTACAATCTCTCTAAATCTAAATAAAATGGTCTCTATAGCTGCTGCCCCATAAAGCAACTGTAGGACATCCGATTTGCAATTTGCATTCTTCTCATTTTCTCTCCAAACAAATGCTGGAACCCATGCTTACAAACTTAATTCAATTGTTAAACACAAGATAACTGAATCAAGTAACCACATAATGTCACCACTCAAACTTTCTCACATTTACTTCTAATATTACAAACTGGGCATTTGAAATTTGAGAGGAGACATTCTTAGATGCACCTAGCATACGACACTATTCTTTTATCACACCGCTCAACATGACTGACATCAGCCAAGTGGATCATCAAACATCATGATTCCTCACCAACACTAACCCCACACTAATGTATCTAAGAATCTCTCATATTAAAATCATCAACAATTATAAAATATATATCTAAAAGTTCAAAAAATAAGGGTAGCATACAAACTAAATTGTAATTCGGCTTAAATGCCCACCCAAACTGGAAAACAAAAACATGTTGATCTTCAAAATCAACAAAACAAACAAACAACTACCAGATAAAAAAAAACACACAAATGCACTACAACACAAAGCAAAAAAAAAAAAGAATATGAAATGGATTTAATAAGCCACCAAACTAGTCCCAGACTTTGTATGGCGCTCTCAAATAGGTCCATGACATTATAAGTATTTGAAAAAGTCACTGACTCTATTAAACTTTCAAATTGAGCCCTTTATCTAACCACTTACTATCAATTAGGTCCCTATATTTTAACAACTTACAGGAGTAAGTACGTTATATGTACTTAAGCTTCTTTTAGTTCAAGTCTGTTGAACACATCATTAGTTATTGCCCTAAATGCATCTAACAATTGTAAGGTAGTGTTGACTGTAGGGTGACATTCTCAATATGTATTTTGAAATAATGTATACCAAAAAATCTTAAAACCAAACTTTCAACCAATATTTGAAATACATTATTTCAAAATTGGCTTTAAAATCTATATAAGTATTTGGCTGCATGAGTTTCATTCATGAACTTGGCATCAAATTTCCATGGATAAAACAATTCACATTGCAGTTGTTCCAGGTGTCAGGTATGGAAGTCCCTATTCTTCAACTCTCAAAGTTACTTATCCATCTTCATCCAGACATTCATGTCACGTGTATCATTCCCACACTTGGTTTTCCCCCAAGTTCCTCAGAAAACATCCTTCAAACTCTTCCATCAAATATCAACTACATGTTTCTTCCACCGGTTCAACCCAACGACCTACCTCAAGAACTGCCCTTGGAAATCCAAATTCAGCCCACAGTTACTAATTCTCTCCCATATTTACATGAGGCATTGAAGTCTCTTGCTTTAAGGACTCCCCTTGTGGCCTTAGTGGTTGATGCTTTTGCTGTCGAAGCACTAAACTTTGCCAAAGAATTCAACATGTTATCCTATATATACTTCTGTGCAGCAGCTAGTACACTGGCTTGGAGCTTCTATTTGCCCAAGTTGGATGAGGAAACAACATGAGTACAGAAATCTACCAAAGCCTAAGTTGGATGAGGAAACACCACTTACTATCAATTTAGTCCCTAACATACTCAGAAGATATAATATGAGTAAAATTTAACAGAGTCACAAACCTTTTTTCAAACACTCATAATCTCAGAGACCTATCTTTGAACGCCCTACAAAGTCAGAGATTGGTTTGGTGGTTTACTTAAAATGAATTGAAATAAAATTAACCAAGAATGTATGAGACGATGTCACTATAGTCCCTAAAGTTATTGAAATTGCAAACACATTTACTTCTAATTTGACAGTAATTTTAAGGACTAAATTAACCAAGGAAAAACACATTCAAATATTAAATTGACAACCTAAAAACAGATTTGAGGACTTAATAAAAAAAATGCACTTGTGGATGTTCACGGACCTAAATTGTGGTTTGCCAGACAAAAAAAAAAAACTAACTTCAGATTAACACACTCAGAGAACCCTGAGAATAATATTCACTTTAAAATTTAAATTATGGTTCAAAGTTTCAAACTAAGGTACATGAATAAACATAAAAAAACAAACTTGAAATTAAAAATATATACAGAGTGTTAGAACCTGAAATGCAGAGGCTTCAGTGGTACTCCCCATACCAAACTCATCCATATTCGTCTTCCCAACAACAATCCCACCCAACTCCTTAACTCTCTTCACCGCCGTCGCATCAAACGGAGGCCGATAACCCTCAAGTATCCTCGACCCACCAGTCGAGGGCATGTCAGCCGTACAAATATTATCCTTAACAGCAACAAGAACACCAGCAAGAGGACCAACTTCCTCGCCCGCAGCGATTCTACGGTCGAGGTCATGTGCCTGAGCGAGGAGGGTTTGGTCGGAAGGGAGGTGGAGGAAGGAACGGAGGTGGGGTTCGGTGAGACGGAGGCGGGTGAGGTGGGATTGAATGAGGTCGGTGGCGGAGAGGGTGTTGGTGAGAAGGGAGTGGCGGAGGGTGAGAATTTGAGAGGGGGGTGCGGTTGTAGGTTGGGGGTGTGTGAGAGTAGCTTGGGTGGTGATTGTGGATGATGGAAGGGAGAAGCGTGAAAGAGTGGAACGTGGGGTTTGGAGTGTGGATAGCATTTTCATTTTCACTTCGAGACTCTAGAGTGAGTGTGAATGAATGTTATATCAAAGAAGATATAACAAGCCTCCCACAATTGTCTCCTTCTCTTTCCTTCTCGTAATTCAATTTTTTATCACGTTAACGTTTGAAAATTATTAATGATGTTTTTTTTAATTAAATTTTAATTTTGATTAAAACTAAAAAAAATATAAATTTTTGTTATTTTCAAGGTATAAAAAATCAAATCAACTTTGATTATCTATTTCAACGACACGACACTAATACAATATAACAAAAAAAAATATAATCTAAATTCTTTTTTTAAAAACATCTACAACAATTTTTTTATAGAAAAAGTTTTTAAGAGTATAATTGAAATGATGAAAAAGTAAGTATAAAACCAACTATAAAAATACAATGTACCAAAATATATGTAACGGTTTTTATATAAAAACTTAAACATCAAATGTATGTTTTAGCCAAAGTTATTAGGTTAATTCCAATTAATACTTATATTTAAATGTTTATTTTGGGCAAAATTACACTAATGGTCTTTTATCTTATTTAGTTGTAACACATTAGTCCTTTATCTTTTTTTGTCCTCTTTAAGTCCTTTTTCTATTAAAAAAATGCTGAAATAATAATTTTATTAATAACTTTACCTTTAAAAAATACTTTTTTTTACTAAAAATAAAGAAATTCATAAACCATGTTAACATTTTTATCATCTTCATCATCTTCTTTCTTAAATCAAAATTCAACATCTCAAAAAATATCCTCCTAAATACACCTCCAAGTTACTTGAATATTTCACATACCGTAAGTTGTGCCAATTTAACGTAATACCCAATTAAAAAAATTCAATTTTTCTGGTTTCTCTTTCTCTTTTTTCTTTTTTCTTTTTTCAAAAAAATTGCTGCATTCAACTTGAGAAAAATGTCGTATATAGAGGACGTCGAAACGGTTGAGGGAGCGATTACTCCCGTTCCCGTCGAAACTGGCATAGCCATGGTTGCCCCCACGGCGGTCGACACGTTTAAATCTTTCAAAGGAGTGGTCGCTTGTAGAGATTGTGCTTGTGAAAAAGGTTGTGAAAAAGATTGTGCTTGGTAACGAAACTCTAAAAACGGATCTCTCAAGGTGATGAGTTTTGAAAAACAGTTTTCAAGAAAAAGTTTTTGAAAATCAATTGCACAAACAGGGTCCCACCGGACGTGCCAATTTGTTTACCGGTGTTTTCGGCAAACTATGGGCTAGTTTTGATTATTACAAGCGAGACCGAACTAGAAATCCCAGGACATGTTGTGCCAAGGTTTTGATCGAAAACGGTTTGAAAAAGGCCACAAAATGCACTCAGGTTACTTAGAGAGCAGGACGAATTTTAGAGTGAAAAAGGCACTGTCTCCCGAAGTGTGGACCACCGCATCCACTTACAACCAGGTTTCGCGCCGGTCAATGTAAGGCCCTACAGGTATCCATATTTCCAGAAGGATGCCGTGGAAAAATTGGTACACGAAATGCTTGAGTGTGGGTATATTCGTCCCAGCAACAGTCCATATTCATCACTGGTCTTATTGGTTCGTAAAAAAGATGGGTCGTGGAGATTTTGTGTAGATTATCGCGCTCTCAATAGCATTACCATCAAGGACCGGTTTCCAATTCCCACCATTGATGAATTGTTAGACGAACTCGGTGGAGCGATGGTGTTTTTGAAGCTTGATCTTAGAGCAGGATACCACCAGATTCGTATGGACAGTCGTGACATTCACAAAATAGCCTTCCGCACTCACAACGGACATTATGAGTTCGTGATAATGCCTTTTGGGCTTACCAACGCAGCATCGACCTTCCAATCCGCGATGAATGATGTATTCAGACCATTCCTACGTCGTTTTGTCACCGTTTGCTTTCATGATATCATAGTTTACAGTCAAAGCATTCAAAAACATGTGATTCAGCTACAACAAATGTTGCAGCGAATGGAGGAAAAAGACTTCTTTGCAAAGGCAACAAATGTCAATTTTCCCATAAAACAGTGGAATACTTAGGTCACTTGGTGACAAATGAAGGTGTTCGAGCAGATCCTTCCAAGGTCAATGCTATGCATAACTGGCCAATTCCCAAGAATATTAAACAGTTATGTGGCTTCTTGGGTCTCACATGATACTACCGGCGTTTTGTAGCCAAATATGCAACTATTGTTGCGCCCCTCATTGAATTACTTAAGAAGGACAATTTTGTTTGGTCATAGGAAACGAATCATGCTTTTGAATTATTGAAGCACACCATGACAGAGACGCTGGTGCTACGCTTACATGATTTTAGCAAACAGTTCGTGTTAGAAACGGATGCATCCAATGTGGGAGTGGGGGGAGTATTAATGCAAGAGAACCATCCTATCGCTTTTTTCAGCAAGAAATTAGGGCCCAGAATGCAAGGAGCATATGCATATTTACGAGAATTGCGAGCAATTGTTGAAGTAGTTACTAAGTGGAGACAATACTTATTAGGGAGGCATTTTCTGGTGCGAACAGATCACAAAAGTCTTCGAGAATTACTAACACAAGTGGTGCAGACCCCAGATCAACAACATTATCTCCGCAAACTAGTGGGATTCAATTTTACGATTGAATACAAGTCAAGAGCCACAAATGAAGCAACTGATGCACTGTCATGCCAGTTTGAAGAGGAGTTGTCCGCACTGCAAATGGCACTGTCATCAGGCCAGTTTGAAATTATGAAACAATTAAGGCATGAAAATATTGTATTTGATGACCTTCAGCCCTCCACGAACAAGTGAAAGGTGGGAAAGGAATGGAATTGGGTTATGTTGCGAACGGTGGCATTTTGTTACACCGAGGACGATTCTACATCAGCAAAAGTTCCAGCCTTAAGAATGTTTTATTAAGAGAGTACCATGAATCATTGATCGGGGGACACACCGGTAAGTATAGGATTTTATTTGGGAAGGAATGCGCCAATATGTAAAGGATTTTATATCTCAATGTATTACTTGTCAAATAGTGAAGTATTCCACG
>Ga0228710_1011050_pt1 | contig 11817 bp, 8 predicted proteins | sample MedpolnodulmetaG_FD_177995 | JGI IMG/M metagenome (GOLD analysis project Ga0228710, IMG submission 177995) | Root nodule microbial communities from Medicago polymorpha collected in Santa Monica, California, United States - pink nodules | ecosystem: Host-associated > Plants > Roots > Nodule... | reverse complement strand
TTTTTTGAGGAAATCTCAACATATTAGGTTTACATGTTTCTTCGATTTTTTACTATCTGAAACTGTATTTATGAGACAACTCATGTGTTTGCTTATAATAACTTTATTGATCATAAATAATTTCTGCGGTTCTCATACTTGCCACACTTCATATATCAAATTTTATTATAGTACCTTTATGATGAAAATTAAAGAAAAGGATGTATCGAGAAAAAACGAAAATTAAGGAAATGTGACGTCATACTCCTTTGTCTTTTTCGTAACGTACCTTTCCTCTATTGCACGTAACATAAATATATACTATTTCAAGACAAAAGATCATGCCTATATATTTGTGTATGGACATTTAAAGAAAACGTATATGAGAAAAAATGTGTATAGAGAATAGCAGAGTCATGAGAAAACGTACGTGGACAGCTGAGGAAGACAAGTTACTCAAAGCTTATATTAACAAGTATGGTGAAGGAAAATGGCATTTAATTCCTAAAAGAGCAGGTATGACGAATGTTGCTTATTCTATACTGCATTTTTGGGTAATAAATAGTTAAATTGAATTTCCTTAAAAAAAATAGTTGAATTGAATTGAAACAAATATTGTAAATTAACTATGCATAATTTTCTTTTCTAAATATTGTGACAATTTTTATGCTAGACGTATGATTATATCAAAAACAATCAAAATAACAACTGAAAACTAATGAAACCAATAGGGGTTAGGAGTGATCGTATTCCAAATCCATCGAATTAGATTGAATTTCAAAAAAAATAAAAATACAAACTGAACAATATATATATAAATTTTAACGTGTTTTTAAGAAATATTAATGGTATGACATATTCCATTAATATTTTATATTTTTTTTTGCAAGTAGCCTAGTGATTAGTAATTCACCTTTTAAATTATTGCATTGATATATGTAGAGCTCTTAGTTGGAGCTGTTTTTCCTTTTGCTGTTTGGGTGACATGTATCGCCTTTAGTGTTGGGGTCTTGTTTTTCTTTCGCACCAGCTCTCTCTTCTTGAGAGGTTGGTAGCATGAATAATATTGGTTGTTAAAAAAAATATACTTATTTGATGGCTTTAAAATAATAGTGTTATTTTTTTTAATTAATCATATGATTTATTGTATTAATATACTATTGTTTTTAAATTGAAGTTTATAATGTTAGCAACGACTTCTATTCAATTTACAACAACTAAAAAAAAGAAGGTCGATTTTGTGAATATAAATCAAAAGGAAATCATGGATGAGAGCCATGATTCATCCCAAAACCATAAATACAATTAAGCATATGGATGGTTTCATTTCTACATATATATTATCAAAATATTTGGCTAACATACTTGGCAGGACTAAATAGGTGCCGAAAAAGTTGTAGATTGAGGTGGTTAAATTATTTAAACCCAACCATCAACAGAGAAAGCTTTTCTGAGGATGAAACTGATATGATCATTAGGTTACACAACCTCCTAGGGAATAGGTAAGCTTCAAAACAAAGCCAAATTAAAATTAATATTTTTAAGGGTAAAACTAATTTCTTTGTGTATGCTAGATCTCATAATGCATGCAGTCAAGCTATAATTAATTATTGTATTCATGATATATTGATATATCATTTTATCTTCTTTAGATAACATTCAGCTAAATTATAATTACTCATATATATGATACATACAATATAATATAGATGGACGTTGATTGCTGCAAGACTTCAGGGTAGAACAGCTAATGATGTGAAAAACTATTGGAACGCCCATTTGAGGAATAAGGTTGTTTCAGGAGCAAAAGAAAAGAAAGAAAAAGAGAAACCTAAGGAAATCATTAAAGCTCATGAAGTTATTAAACCTCGTCCACTAACTTTTTCAACTCATTCACCTTGGTTGAATGGGAAACATAATTTTGTAACACATCCAATATTAGGTAATGTTCCTAGATATCATGATGCCTCATCAGACACTATGGTTCCCGATCAAATTGGTAGAGATTGTGCTTCTGATTCACAACCAAATCTAGGTAATGCCTCAATATTATGTGTGCAATGTGGTTGCTCTTCGTTACAAGAGCAGAATTATAAGGTTTTCAAATGGTTATGACTCTTTTTGGGATTCCAAAGTCCAAACCACTGTGATTTTGATTCACTTTAGGATCTTTAGTTACTAGTTAGTTGTGTAATATTCTTAGTTATGCGTTGAAGCTCTAAGAATAAGGTCTTTTATTATTTTATTTTATTTTTCAATAAAAATGGTTTGGATAAATAATTATTATGTAACAAAATAAAGAGCAATGAATTGCAATTGAGATGAATGGAAACAGTGATTCTACGTTATATTTCATGGTTTGAGTATTTTATGAGGAAATATAACAAAATTTGAATAGAAATTAAATGAAGATCATTTTTTAATATATCCAACCTATAGAATATTACTATATCGTATACATGTGTGATGCACATATGAGTTTATTAAAAGAATAAATGGTAATAAAATTTGTTCCTATACAATGAACATAGTACCTGCAAAGATAGTATGATGTAATACAAGGTGTAAAATAGGTTGTAAAACATGGTTTAAGTAAGATATGAAGTGTTGTTTCAATGCATTGAATATACAATTTTCAAGATTTTATTTTTCTTTGGACTTCTAAACAAGACACTTGTTAGCATTCCTCTTAATTGAGTATGGCTTTTGGTTTGCGCGTTGTGAATCAATATGTAACTATAATCGATTATTTTTTTAGCATGGGACTCTTAAACTCATCCTGTTAAACTAGCCCCCCAAAACCCTTAAATAGTTTACAGATAATAGGTCTATCAGTTCGAACTTAAAAAATAAAATTTACACCGATATGAAAATGGAATCATGATTTAAGGTTAAGAAACAATGGCGAGAGAAATCATCCAAACAGAAGAACCAAGTCAAAACAAACCAAACAAAAAGAGAAACATCAAAATAGAAGAGTCAATGAAGAGAGACGCAATCAATCAGAAAAATCAATAGAGAGAATTGCAATAAATCAGAAGAATCAATAAGGAGAACACTACAAGAAAACTGCATTTTAGTGTCGGCCAAATACCCATTCTAGTAGGGTAAAAACGGACGCTAACAATGATTTAGCGTCAGACTAATGTTGGGTCGAGTGCAAGCTAAAAAGTTGAAGCTACTGGGTAGCGTCGGTTTTGTGGATCCGAGGCTAATTTAAGGTCGGGTCGACCGAGTTTAAGTCCAACTCTAATCTCATTCGACGCTAAATTAGGCACATTCTAAAAAGTCAACTGAATCACTTAGAGTCGGATGAACCGACTCTAAAGTCAAAATTAGAATAACCAACTAAATCCTTTAGATTCGGCTACACCGACGCTAAATTTAACATTTGGAAAAAAATGTACTACAAATTAGGCGTATCAGAAGCTAAACTATATTTTTTTTTTATTGCCCCTAGTCCTGCTCCTACTAACGAATTTTGCACCAAAAACTAAGAAACAAGAACAACACGTCGAATTAACAATAAAGTCATAATGCATTTACATAACAAACATGTTCAGAATAATGGTCATTCCAATAATACAAATTAGTCTAAAACTACCAACAATCAAAGTTGCAACTACAAGATCATGCCCCCAAACAAGTCGTAATATGTTAGGATAAACATGTTCAGAGTAACAAAGTCATTCTATACTTCAAATTAATTTAAAACTACATAACAAGAATGTAATAACTATATGATTGGTCGTCTAAATCATCATCATATATGTGAAGGAGGATGGGAGGCACTACATCATCCTGCTGCTGAAAAATTCTCCATAGCTGAAATGATATGAAACGAAAAGTTCAATTATGTTTATTGAATGAATATTAACAAGGCATGATATGAGGCTTCAATATTACAGGGACCACTTGCATGAATTAATCAAAGTTTTAGTCCCTATATCCCTAACAACTGCTAAGAGTTGAATCACTACATATTTATCACCAACTTACTTATCCAATCAAAAGAATCAATAGGGAGAAATGCAATAAATCAAAAGAATCAATAAAGAGAAGCACAGTCAATCAGAAGAACCAATAGGGAGAAGTTCAATAAATCAGAAGAATCAATATGGAAAAATGCAATAAATCAGATGAATCCATAAGGAAAAGTCAATCAATCAGAAGAACCAATAGAGAGAAAGCAATCAATCATAAGAATCAATATAGGAAGAAGTGCAATCAATCAAAATAATCAATAGGAAGAAGTGCAATCAATCAGAAGAACCAATATGGATAAGTGCAATCAATCAGAAGAATCAAGAAGAAAGAGTACAATCAATCAGAAGAATTAATAGGGACTTAAGCTAGTAGTTTGTGTATGTGTGTTCTCTTGTAACCTTTTGTAATGTTAAGTTATTTATATTCTATTATTGTGTAACTCGTGCGATGCACGGACAACACAATCGTTGATCAATAACGCCAAGGTTCACGGTAAGATGTGAACAGTGACTATGACAACATTGGACACAGTAATATTCAGTTATGCTACATAAGACGACATAAGTTTGTTATTGATATACAATTACGCTACAGTTTAAGATAATCATGCTAATGGGGTACAAAATATACGAAGGTGTACGCCACATATTAAACAACTCGACATGGGTAAATAAATAGAAGTAGATGAAATCACATAACACAAACACACGAACTCTGAAAATATAAACACAAAAATTATGAAGACGATATCAATAACCCATGAGAAAGCAATAAAAAAAGGTGACTTAAAGTTACAAACAACACTCAACACCAATACCATACAAAAGATAGCACAACTAAAAAGCAAAGTCATTATCATATTGATTAGGTATGAAAGATTTCTTCTTCAAAAGACAACGCAATTAAAAAGCTAACAGGACATTGGCACTTTGAACAACGGGTAGATACCACATTAAAGATAAAAGAAGCGCAAGACATGCATAGCAAAAGCCACAAGCAGCTACAACAGCAAATCATGGGGCATAATAGTCTCCAAACACCTTACAGAAATACCAAGACATAATAGTCAGAACAAAATCCCATGGTACTTTGAACCTATGCAACCCAATATCCCTACATAAATGTATCAAACAGATTCAAACAATAGTCTCCAAATCCACAGTGCAAATTAAATTACAAACTCATGGGACATGCTTGACTATCTCAGCGAATAAGTTGTTCAAGTCGAAGTCAACTCTGAAACAAACTTTGTCGCCCACTCGAAGAATGTTGTCAAATGCAAACTGAATCCAAGCATCTTTTATACATTTCTCATCCTTATCCCTGGACTGAATAATGTCAGCTTTATACAATTTTATTTTGTCTAAATCCATCAAAATAATTGACATCTGCTTGCGCCTTATGAATTCAAAAGCAATGTGTCCTGAAAGATTTTGGAATTTAACAAATAGATAGTCCAATTTTGGGGAAAAAAACGAACATAGTCTGCTAGCATGATACGGTACCCAACATAATAGGATAAAATGAAACATAAACAATTGAAAATAAATAAGACTCACAAGAGGATTTATAGCCTGAAAAACAAGATCTGTAATCTCAACCTCCCACTCAAAAAACAGAAGAGGAGACTCCATGGTTCTTCTTAGAAGATTGATGAAGCTGGTCCATTTCAGTTAATTTCTCATTGTGGATGGTAAGACATCTCTCAATATGCACAACCTCATATGTAAAATCAACTTGAACGACATCCCCAGATTTGTCTTATTTAGCCAATTTGAATAAAACACACCTCATTAAAACATAATGCACTTCGATATCTAAATATAACTAAACCAATACAATAAGATAGTCACCTAATTTACTGAAGTTTGATAGACATAGATGACACTCACCCTATATCACAAGGACAACTTAAGGGAATACAATATGGCAATCACCTTAGATCATATTGACAACAATACACATGAGTTACATATTGAATGCTTTCACAACTCCACATATATTCACATGAATTCATAAAAAATTGGAGGCATACATGGATTTTGCCTTAATTGAATAATGACATAGTTAATTTGACAGCTCCACCTAAGAGTGAAGGCGCGTAAACCACATATATTCACATAGTTCTTAAGAATAATTGACATAGTTAATTTGACAGCTCCACATGTATTCACATGAGAAAGCTCTATCCTTAATATATTCACAGCTTCACATATACTCAAGTATTCATATTTTCACATATTCTGACGCAACAACATACGCATGTCATCAAGAACTATTAATTAAGAAATATCTGTTTTAAAAAGGAATCAACGACACTAGGGTCATCGCAACCAGGGGCAGATCTAGCAAGGACTGAGGGTGTGCACCTGCACACCCTGAATTTATGAAATTTACACCAATAATCCTGTGTTATTTCTATTTTCACCCTTGAGTTTTTAAGTTTGCACCTGACCAAGTGACATCCTCACTTCTGATTTTCTACTCTGTTGATTGTCTTTTCGAGAAAGCACAACATGTAGCCTAGAGCATAGCTTCTTTCTTTTTGTGTGGTGGCCCAGAGTCTAGCTTACAAAACTTAACCAGTAAACTATGCTGAAAGATGTGTTAATACACGCCAATATGGTTATTTGATTAATCTTTCAAATGTTAAAAAGTGTAGAATTTATAATTTCTCAAATTCATTTTCCTAATAATAACAATAAAAGTTTAACCGACATGCAATAACTACCAGAAGCTATTATATTTTTATTGGACCAGAAGTCCAATAAAATATTTTATACTGATAAATAAATGATTAAATTAAAGGAAAATGGTTATATCAAAAATGTGTGTCTATAAAATAGTTGTTAGGCTTAAATGTATTTGTGATTCCTTAACTTTAAAAAAGTTGCAATTTTAGTCCTTTAACAACAACAAAAAAATGATACCCCTTAATTTTACAAAACGTTGCAAAGTTGTTGAGAAGACGTCGCATGTCCCAAAACAAGGGGCCAAAATTGCAACTTTTGGTAAAGATAAAGGGCAAAAGAGCTTATTTCCCTAAAGATAGAGGATCAAAATAATATATTTCCATAAGTTTAGAGGGTTAAAAGAACATATTTCCCTAAAGACACAGGGTAAATTTTTTATCTTTTTATTAGGGGACCAAAATTGCAACGTTTTGAAACATAAAGGGGAACTACATTTAAGCCTAATTGTTATTAATGAACTAAAAAAAAAATTGCACCCCCTGACCCAGGGTCCTGGATACGCCACTGATCGCAACTCCCTTTAACCTTGTAAGAACCATTGTGTGTGTGTGTGTGTTCTCTTGTAACCTTTTGTAATGTTAAGTTATTTGTATTCTATGAAACCCTACCCATACAAGGGAACAAACACATATATAATAGACTACTAACTTAGTAATATAAAAACTCAATAGCTTAAGTCCAATACTTTACTCCCTCCGTTTCACAATGAGTGTCACTTTAGTCAAAAAAATTGTTTCAAAATTAATGTCATTTTACATTTTCAATACAACTTTAATTTTTTTTCTTCCAACTTTACCCTCAATAAATACTCCAACTTTTTCTCACATAATTTTTTTTTGTGGTGGTCGGGGTTTGAACCTCGGACCTTTCATATTTTATGCATTGTCCCTACCAATTGAGATAAGCTCACGAGGACTCTCACATAATTTTCAATGCAACTTTAAGTTTATCTTTTTTCTTATAAAGTAAGAGCAGTTTAGTAAAAGTGTTATATCTAATGATTATTTCATTCTATTTCTTAATCTGTGTGCCAAAACCTTAACGGTCCGTTTGGTGCGCAGGATAAGAAGACGGATATGATAACACTGTCATATCCTACTTAAATCCGTTGTTTGGTGCATCGGTAGGAAAGGATAAAATAAACCTATTACTTATCATATCATATTGCTTCTTTGTAATTTTAATCCTTAGTTTTGGGTGGGTTAACAACCTGATAGCATAAAGCTATCAAACGTGCATTCTCTATTTCTCAGGAAACCTCCTTCGACTCCCTGCTTCAACGTTTTTCATATTATATTCTTTTTTCATTTTTTTTTCTGAATTTCTTCCCAATCGATGTCAATTCCAATCACTTTTTTTCATGTTTTGTTCCTCCAATAGATTTCCTTCCCCAATCAATTTGGCTGCTGCACATGAATTGGAAAATACCATTTACGATTTTCCATTATTTTCTTCATATGAAAATTGGCTGTTTTGTCTAATTGATTTTCTGCAATCGATTTACATCCCAATGTTCCTCATCTGAACACCCCTTAATCCCAATTGATTTTCCATTATTTTCTTCATCTGAACACCCCTTAAACACCATTTTTCAAGGGAAAACCAGTTCGAACTGTATCAGCACAAATTCTAAACATGTTTGTAACATGAATTGTCATTTTATGGACAATATTAATCTTCCTAACTCTCATCCTTCTGTTTTGGGTCATTGTTATCCGTTCTTAGTGAAAAATCGGGTTTTTGGGCTACTTGATCGGATTGCTCCGCCCCTCAAAATCCAAAATTCCATCGTTGAGACCCATTTTTCATTTTTTAAAATTTTTCATATTTTTAAAAAAATCCAAAAAAATTTGCATTAGTTTTATTTGATTTTTAGAATTTTTTTGGTGGTATTTTTATATTTTTATGATTTTATTTGACAGGTTTTTAGCATTTTTTTACTTAGTTTTTTTGTTGTTTTTAAAAGCAAAACTCAAAACTACTGAAATATGAGAGAGTCTGATGGCTGATTATACATAAGAATTGTCCGGATTATAAAATCCGAAATAGTGAAATATGAATTCAGATTTTAAAATCCGAATTGCACAAGGGCATTTTTGGAAATTTTACAGGGCGCGCTAGTCATGCATAGGGTGGGAAAAGTAATACTCAACAAAATATATCATAAAGGTTTAAACACATAGGAATTAATATGACATCATCAAAAGGACATTAGAATGACATAAGCAAGTCACTTCTACACAACTATCAACAACTCATTACATCTAGATGCTTTCAGTTGGATGCATAAAGTGGCTGGACATCCATAACGTTCTAGATGTGTAAAATAACATTTTAGACAAAAAAAACATTTTATTTTTAGAAGAAAAGGGAAATCAAGAGGATCCTATAATAGCTTTTTTTGATGTCCAAACAGTCCTCTACACTTGATCACCAAGCCTCACTACTTCTTTAAATACAAGAGGATTTGAAGGATCAAAGCCAGAGTTTCAAAAGCAAATGTATTCTCCCTTTAGTGAAATCATCACTACAACATAAACTCTTCACTTACAAACAAACTCCAAGCTATCTCACTATATCTTTGGATCATAATCATTCGAGTTTGTTTATTAAAATCTCAAACATGTGTTGAGAGATCGTGATCAAACAAAACCCTTCTTAATACAAATTGTATATTTATTCTCAAGTCTATTCATTACAATAGTTTCAAGAAGAATTGTACCAACATTTCTTGTGCGAAAACAAAGAATTGTAGAAGTATGTTGATGACAGGTCATCTTACGTTATTCTTAGCATGTTTTTCAGTCATTTTCAGTAGGTTTTACCAGCAAAACGGAGGAGTAGTAGAGAAATTGCCTATGATTTCGGAACATTTGTAATTTTTTCTATATTTGAGTCTGTAATTCTATTTTTCCCGAAACATAGCAATTTTAGGGTGTTCTTGATGTAATTCACGAAGAAATCATGCAAATTGGCAAAGGAAGGACACCCGAAGATTAGTGAAGACCTTGGGAAGATCAAGAAGGAAATTTCAAGAAGCCTCAGAAGACTTTACACAGGGAGAAATTCTGTTCCCGGGTCCCAAGACAACTTATATGGAAGCAAACGCCCAAAACCACGGAAAAAAGTGCTCAAGGAGCACACTCCATGCCCTAGGCGCATGGTCCATTCCCTAGGCACATTCCATGCCTTTATAAGTAAGGAGTGGTTATGTTAAAAATAGGTTAATTTGGGTGTCTTAATTTTAGGTTTAATCACTCTTGAAAAGGTTTTGGTATAGTCCCCCTCTCCTTTTGTATCAATCTTTTTTGGCTAATATATTTTAGGAGTGAAGGCACCTTGCTTTCCTCCTAGTTTAAAAAGAAAATCATAAGAGTTACCTAAATACACAAATTCTACTTAACAATTTTGGCATGTAAAAAAACCAGCCTGATCTCTAATGCAGAAAATTAAACTAAGGGACAAATGCACTCATAATTATAACTGTTTGGAATTTAAATAATGGAAACAGTTTCAATCTGAATTTCCTCCTTATAAGTTATAATCCCTTTAAATTTAGACTTAAAAGGAGGAAAATCTTGTTATGGCTGCTCCTTGCAAAACAAAACTAGACGAAGAACCTCTAAATGCCAATGATATTAAAAATCTTATTAAACATTCAAATTATACAAATAAATATCTTCAAGCTCTAAAAGAAAATATAGGGAAAAAAACAAGTAGTAAACTCTCCTAATCAAGGATCAACTTCTTCTACGTCAATAAAAAAACCTTTATTTAAACCTTTCAAAATGTCAAACCAAATAAGAAAAAGGAGCTATAAGATTTGACCCAATACTAATAATGAAGGAAGAAGTAAGAATGAACTTCATGATATGACTATCTATGATAGTCCTCAAACACCACCCATAAAAATGATAAATATGATAGGACAACAATCTTCTTCTGATTATAGTGAGGAATCTAATATAAATATCAATCAAGTCATATGCAACGCCTGATTTTCTTTTTTCGTTACATAACGCCTGATTTTAAAAGATAAGATTTTTTTTTATTTTTTTATTTTTTTAGAACAAGAACTTGAGGTTCCTTCCTTCAAAAAAGAACTTGAGGATAAAATCCTCATTATTGTATATTCATAAAAATCAGAGTACAACTATTTTTAAGGAAGGAGAAACCCGGTTCTTATTCGTTTTCGAGAATGTGAAAAATCTTGGTTGATCTATTCCTCTTCAAGAAGATTGGAAATTCACAATTTCAAGTCAAAGTTTTGATTTTCTAAAGTTCCAATTTCAAGAAAATGGGATGAGATTAATTTTAAGTTTAATTGGAAACCATCGAAGATCTTGGTTGATCTATTCCTGTTTCTGGCTTTTAAATTGCTATCATCCTCCTAGTCAAATGGCCAAAGCCCCAAATTTGCATCCCAATGGTAAGCATTTTTACACAAATGACAAAACTCAATATAAAGAATCATAACGAGGCCCCCTCTCCCTGTGGTTCAGCCACCCTTTCCTTGGCAACATCCGCATCGGTGACGACAATAATGATGACGACGACGTTGACATCGAATTCAAAGCAATAGTTAAATCTATGGGTTTTGATTCAAATAAAATGAAAAAAATCCTCTTGTTAGATTTTGTTTTGGAATTTTGTGATTTGAACGTCAATGACAGGGACGCCGACCATGGCGATTGCTTTCATTGCTCAGGGGTAGCCATGGCTATCCCAAAGTAAAAAAATTTTATTGAATGAGTAGGTATATTTTTATATTGAGCTACCCTTGATAATATATAATTGGCTACCCAAAATTTGATTTCAGCTGAAATAATTTTTTTTCTTGACTATACATAATCATTGATTAATGAAAATATGACAACAATCTACCACTTCCTCTAAAAAAAAAAAGAATCTACCATTGACAAAAAAAAAAAAGAATCTACCACTATTGGCCAAACTGATTTAGCGGCATTTTATTAACCCCCTATTGCTGTAAAAACAAACCCTTTATTAACACTTTGTTTTTTTTTTTTATAGCTAACAAATAGAAAATAAGTAATTAGTAAATTATAACCCTTTATAACCCCTTCTTGTTGTTTAA
>Ga0228710_1011048_pt1 | contig 11821 bp, 5 predicted proteins | sample MedpolnodulmetaG_FD_177995 | JGI IMG/M metagenome (GOLD analysis project Ga0228710, IMG submission 177995) | Root nodule microbial communities from Medicago polymorpha collected in Santa Monica, California, United States - pink nodules | ecosystem: Host-associated > Plants > Roots > Nodule... | reverse complement strand
TACACTTAATCTAATTTTATTCTACCTTATTATAAGTGTAACACCCCACAAAGTGTAACACTTAAGACTATCACATAATATCATCAACTCTGTTTGCATGTTAAAGATTCCAACGATAAAATAGTACTTGTAAGTCCAAGATGTTGCAAGCATTACTAAATGAATTACTATTGATCATTAATCAGTAATCAACAATTTAAAAATGAATCAAACATTAAAATCAAAATTAACTTTTTCAAAAAAGTCAATTCTCTGACTGTACCGTAGAAGCTCCCGTAGAATAAGGCCACATTTTTAAAAGAAAAAATAGAATAAGATCTTTGTTATAAATGAAAATGCGGTCAAAACCCTTTTTAAACAACAACATTAAATCAGATGAAATAAGAGCAACCAATTCCCATCAAATGCAAGCATTACATAATAAGAGCCTCCAAATGGGTTAGAAGTTGAAAGTTTAGAAAAAAAATATAGGTAGAAAAATCATATGGGTAAGGAGCAAAAACAAAACAATTGAACGGTAGCTACGTAGACTTTAATAAAAAAAAGTATAAACTACACATCTTAGCAGTATCATACAATTATATTATTCCTTTTTTGACAATGGCTTTCTAATTGCTTTATACATATTTTGAATGTTATCTTTATGGTTGAACTAAGACATTGTACAAAAGTATAGTAACATGCCACTTATTAATCAAAGCTACCTTTTAGTTATTTATTAATTTCAGCACAGAACAAAATGCTTCCGATGAGTCACAGATCTTGACAGTGTGTTGATTTCTGATTCTTGTCTATCCTTTTGATTTAGATCACATTGAACTAGAGATTGCTTTTTCTTGGAAGTTTACTTTTGATCGTATCCGAACAAAAGGAAATCATGTGCACAGTAATGTGATGCTTCCGAACAGTTCTAGCGATTTTCTACTTTGCAAAAGGCCTAGCGTGTTTAGTTCTGGGTATTTGGGCGCCCATTGTTTTGTATTTCATCTGTGGCTATCTCTCTGTTAAGACAGATTCATATTATAGAGTATCTAGTATAAAGTAAATGGTAAATGCTTGAAGGTCTAGTACAAATCAAGCAAAAATTTAACATTTGGTTTTGTGCAAGGATCACTAATGGATGCAGGTCATAATTATCGAAGTAATAAACCGAAACTTCTTACCAATTCAAAAGCAGGGTATACGTCGTATCTGAAGTGATGTTTTAGAGAAAAATAATGTTTAGTTTATTGTTGACATTCATGTGATATTAGTCTGTGTTTATCTTTTCTATCACTAACAAATTTTCTTGTTTATTTCTTTTGGCACTTTGGTCATGTAAAACTGGAAATCTATCTAAGCAAATATGCTAAAAATTACTTAAATCTACATCATGAGGTAGAAAGCCGTAATTGCTCTATTGTTATCTTTTCTGATCAGCATTTTATATCTTTTCTCATCATTTTCTCAATATTTGCAATCAAATGCTTTATATATACACTCTTTCTCGTTAAGAAAGGTAAACCAACTCAAAAACATAATCATTTGTGGGTAAAAACATATAGCAGAGGGCAATTACATAGTTCAAACAAAATTCACCAACTTTATAAATTATTCTTTGTAGTATTTGAAGAAATATGTAAAGGATTTGTATATTTACAATCTACAAATTTACAATAGTTTCCAAAATATGAGTATTTTCTGTATGACATTTCCAAATAAATCCAACAATGCCAACTTTAATATCAAGATGCACACACAAATCCAACGGCTTCTTGTTTCGACTTTGTTTTGACTAACAAGATCTCGGATGTTTGGCTCATGAAAATTGCTTTAAGATAAAGAAACACCCAACTAAATAAGATGAAGAATGCCTGTTGTGATCGACAATATGTGGACATTAACTCAATCGTTTTCTTATCATATTGACACTTGCTCCCCTTCATCAAAGGCCTTGAAAACTGTCAACCATGCTAAGATGCTTCAATGAAAAATACAAACAACATAATGAGCCAACAGATTTTTTTATTTATTTTTTTGAAATATGTGAACCAACAGATTTGAGACGCCCATAAGGAGCCAACAGATTTGAGATGACCATTCACAAATCTGACGGCTTCTTGTTTTGAGTTGAGCTAGCTCTCTCTTGTGTTTTTAATCAAAGAAATCACACTTGACTTGAACTGATAAAAAACTATGTATCTGATGATTGACCAAACCACACACTTGGTAGATGACGACGACGAATAAATAAAGATAATCTTCAACATGTTGCGCAACAAAGTTTCCCTGAAAGGTTGAGAGATTAGACCAAGATTAAAAATTAAAAAAAAACGCAACCTATGAGTCAACAGAGAAGATATCTAGGTTGTGGAATCATGAATGAAAAGACATACCTGTTATTAAAACAAAGGAACAAAGACGTTAAAACAAACTCATGGCAGATGCTTTGTCTATGTTGAATTTCAAAGCCTAAATCCAAGAGACAAAATATTAGATCTACCATAAAACAAACAATGAGGCAGCAGCTGTAATTTGAAACCCTAAATCCAAGAGACAAATTTTTTGTATTTATAGCAAATTTAGATAAGAAATTGGTGGGCCTTTTATTTATAAGCAAGGTTCGTATAATAAATAAAGTTGGTTTTTTTTTTCTTTTCGAATTTCTTTTTCCACCCTAGTTACTTCTCATGCCCCCTCCAAGTTGACCATTTTATCCCGTTTGAATTTTTTAACCGGAACCATATTTTATTGTTTTCCGATTATAAAATTTGAATTATGTTTAAGTAGTTTTTCAATTACAATAACATAAATTCTTAAAATTGCAAAAATTAAAATGACAATTTAATGAGACATAAAATAAATTGTCAAGAATTAAACAAATTCTATTATTTGATCAAGAATTCATAATACATTTACATTAACATAACACTTATTACAACCAAATTTTAGACACATAATGCTAAATCTATGGTGCAAGAAGATGGAGGAAGAATAGGGAAAATATTTGTCATCCCTCTCGCACACCCTTTGGAGAAGATGGGAATACAAGATGACGGAGTATGAGAGGTAGACTCTGATGAGAAACCTCATATCCAAACGGAGGCTGCAAATTTTCATAGTGGAACGACACACTTTTACCATTTATACTATCCCCATAAGAAGACACGAACCTTTATATGAAAGGCAAAGAGAGGAACATTTGCATCATAAATAAACAACTCAAAACAAATGTAAGAAAGAAAAGAATAAAACGTGAGTTTGAATAAAAAAAAAAATTGTGAAGAATGAGGGGCTTATTATATAATCGAAAATAATTGTATGGTATTTGATCTCAAATTCTTCATGGCATCAACTTTGGCGTCTCATTGGTATTTGATCATAGCCCTTTTTGCCGGTAATGCCACCCAAAAATTGTATGGTATTTGGATGGATATCAAACTCTAACTCTTTAATATCTTCCACAATCATTTTCAAATCAGTAGAACATATTATTGATGATCTAGTATAAAGTAAACTGTAAATGCTTGATATATACACTCTTTCAATCAATTGCTTTATATATACACTCTTTCTCGTTAAGAGAGGTAAACCAACTAAAAAACATAATCAATTGTGGGTAAAAGCATAGAGTAGAGAGCAATTACATAGTTCAAACAAAATTCACCAACTTTATAAATTATTCTTTGTAGTATTTGAAGAAATAGGTCATGGATTTGTATATTTAAAATCTAAAAATTACAATAGTTGTCAAATTATGAGTATTTTTCTATAAATTATTCTGTCTGAAGTACATGTACAATAATATGTAGTTAATCCAGATCCCTAGAAATCAACCCCAATTTCTTGAAACTAATCTTATCAGATCACCCAAATATGTTTGTATGGTTGCATATGATCACCTTCCGCATGCATCTAAAAGTTCAGCATCGCAACAGCGGCATATAATGCCTACGTTTCTAATGTGTTTACATATAGGTATTCTAACATGATGGGCGGACCAATTACAAATTAGACTTTCGTGTCGCAACAGCAGCATATGTTGCAAATTTGACCAATATTTTTTTTTTCCACACTAACTGCACTTGGTAGCCATCATCAACTGTCAACCATGCTAAAAGAATTTTTTTTGTCTTGTCGCGATGAAGTTCTCACTGTTGTGCTTGGCAAAGGATCAGAAATTGCTGATCTTGTTTGATTTTGTTATCAATACATAGTTGCACATGGTCGCCATCATCAATTGTCAACCATGTTGAAAGAATCTTGTTTTTCTTGTTGATGCGATGAAGTTCCCACTGTTGTGCTTCGCAAAGGATCGGAAATTGATGATCTTGTTTGATTCTGTCATCAGTAGAACAAAGCTTACTCAAAAAAAATAAAAAAATAATTTTTTTTTTCTTTTCAAAACAACATACCGATCCATATAATAGATACACTTTACCATGTTAAACACTACTAACCATACTCCTCATTAAGCTTCTTCTAATGATTGTTAGTAAGATAAAAGGTCTGATCATGGATGGGGTGAATAACCTACATTAAAAATGAATACGTCATTCAAGAAGATACATACATACGTAATTAGTGAACCAACCAGGTTTTAGTTATCACTAGCTGAGAAAACAATAGAAAATGAAGGAAAATGTTAACAGAAAATTGAGATCTCTTATTTGCATATCTGACCTTACCTGCTTTAAAGGAGAGCAATAGATATGCCTGAACTCTCCTACATGCTTCTTCAGATATTCCTTCAATTTAGGTACATCCTCTCTCCGAAAAACATCCCAGAGAGCACCATCTAAACTATTTTCTTGATGAACTGAATCAACCACCTTTGCATCACATAATCCACTTTCACTTTCCATGACTCATCCACCTTTATTCTCCATGACTCGAACACTATTGTGCTCGTCTGAAGCAATTACAGAAGAAGACGAATTATCAAGCCTGTCAACATTGGTCTCTCCATCCAGATTGCCACCATGTAGCTCCCTCTTGTCTTGCTCAAGGTGCTTTTGTGTTAATTTCTTAATTGCAGTAACGCCTGCAGTTTCCAGTTCCACTTTAGCAATATGAGTCTACACATTTACCTAAAAAGTCCAATTATAAAAATAAAATAAAAACAAGACAATTTATAAAGCATGCACTTAGAGACACAAAGCAAAAAATATAAAGCACAAACAAAGAATTAATCAGGAAAGACAATTTATTTGATTACAACATTCTAATCCAAATTCATTATTCATACTTCAAGACCAAAAAATACCCCATCCATCATATTTTATCATGATCATATTTTCTTCTTTTCCATATTAAACACTTTTATTACTGTCATATGCCTTGTGTTTAATTTCTTTTCTTTGATAAAGTACCAAAAATTATTTACTAATATTCACAAATTCAATGACAAATACACACAGCATAAGGAGCTAACATATATTGAAATGCACACTTACAAACCCGACGGTTACTTGTAGGATGGAAATGAAATATTATCCAAGAGAAACACCCAGCTAGACGATGATGAATTTGTGTCCCCGTTGACTTGAACATGTGCCCTCTTGTGTTTTTAATCAAAGAAATCACACTCGTTGAATTGATAAAAAACATGTATCTTGTAATCGACCAAAAAACACACATGGTGGGTGACGACAAAGAAATAAAAATAATCTTCAACATGTTGCGCATCAAAGTGTTTCCTGGAAGGTGGAGGGATATTGCAGATCTAGATTAGACAAAGATTAAAAAAAAACATAACATATGAATCAACAGAGAAGAGAACTGGGTTGTGGATTCATAAATGAAAAGACATATACCTATTCTTGACACAAAGGAACACAAAAGCGGGTTGTGGCATCTACGTTAAAACAAACTAATGGCAGCATGCATTTGTTTATGTTGAATTTCAAAGCCTAAATCTAAGAAACAAAATAATAGATCTACGTTAAAACAAACAATGGAGCAGCAGCTGCAACAATTGGATTTTGGAATTTGAAACCCTAAATCCAAGAGACAAAATTTATGTATTTATAGCAAATTTAGAGAAGCAATTGTTGGGCCATTAATTTAATTTATAAACAAGGTTGGCAAAATAAATAAGGTTTAATTTTTTTTTTTTGAATTTCTTTTTCCACCCTACTTACTTCTCATGCGCCCTCCAATTTCACAATTTTATCCCATTTGGATTTTATAACCCGAAGCATATTCGATTGTTTTATTAAAATTGCAAAAAGTAAAATGACAATTTAATGAGACATATAAAAATCGGCAAAAATTAAACAAATTTTATTATTTGACCAAGAATTCATAATACATTTACATTAACATAATACTTATTACAACAAAATATTAGACACCTAATACAAAATCTATGCTGCAAAAGATCGAGGGAGAATAAGGAAAACATTTGTCATCCCTCCCGCACACCCTTCGAAGAAGATGGGAATACAAGATGACGGAGTAGGAGAGGTAGACTCTGATGAGCAATCCCATATCCAGACGGATGGTTCAAATTTTCATAGTGGAACAACACACTTTTACCATTTATACTATCCCCACAAGAAGACATGAACGTTTATATGAAAGGCAAACGGTGGAATATTTGCATCATAAACAACTCAAAACAAAAGTAAGAAAGAAAATAATAAAATGTGAGTTGGAATAAAACAAATTGTGAAAATTAGGGGCTATTTATAGGAAAAATGAAAACATTGACTAAAACGACAGTCAACGGAAGCAAAGAAATGTGCTCAACCTTTCTGACCAATAAAAAAACATATGTTAAATGACCTTGGAGCCAGCCAACCTTGTTGACCAATCAACCATCCACATTCTGACATATTCCAGATTATATATTTAAAAATAATTCCCATATTATTTTGGATTATATTACCTGAAACATCCCCAAGTTGTGTAAAAACTTGTATTTTGGAGGGTTTTAATTTGGTTCAATTCGAATTATGTGTGGTCCACGACGCACCGACATATTTCTGTAGTTCATATTGCACCGATATTTTATGTGGTCCACGATGCACAAAAACTTTTATAAATTAACATGTTTTATTTATTTTCAAACATCGCCATAGAACCATTACTTAATTTGTTTAGGCTCCACATTGATGTCAGAATGTATGGATTGAATGGTCAACTTGGCGAAATAAGCGATTGGCTAAACCATAGAGAAAAAAGGTGGGTGAACAATGTTGAGTATCATCGATCGTCGATCGACTCAGGTTGAAGTGTCTGGTTCACCCATATGAAGTTGCAGAAAAACAGTGACGTGAGAACCATGTTCTCTATATTTGGTTAGCGTAATTTTAAGCGATCAATCGAGTTAGACACTTCTTTGGTATAATATTTTCATGATATTAAAAAAAGTTTGATTCAAATGAGGACCTCTGATGAATAGATAAAAGCTTGCATGGATAGACCTAAAGGGTTTAGTTTGGATGACCTTTGATCTTGTTTATGTTTAATTAGGTTGTTTAATTAGTAAACGATAAGTATCGTTAGAAACTTTATATCTACAACATGGTAACACAATATAATTAAATAACGACATAAATATGTCATTAGCCCCCATGTACTTTCACCATATTTTGTCATCAGCCTATGCACTTTTTTTTGTTTGACATTCCTCACATGCCACACTGTTAGTTTTACCTTTTTTATTAACATGGACTAAACAAAAGGACCAATCGTAAATTTTTTACAAAGTGGAAGGACAAATGCCAAATGGATTGAAAAACAAAATGCAAGAATTAATGTCAAAATGTAGTCAAAGTGCAGGGAACGATAACATATTTAAACCTTGAATGAATTACTTCCAAAATTAACTGTCTATTTATATTCTATTAATTATACTAGGAATATGGCGTCAAACCCTTAAGAGGCAAAAAAAGTGTGTGAGGTGGTTAGTAACGAGGTTTAGCGACCATTTAGAAACTTGTTTGGTGCTTCTTTAATCGTGTGAGAATATACAATTAAACACAATGCTTATTTAAACATTTTGAAATATACACATACATGATTTTATAGAATTCTTATGCATAGGTTGAGGGGTAGTATTGTTAAAAAAAAGACTTATTCTTACATAAAATTATATATCTTTATATATATAAATGCTAGACAGTCTGACCTAACCCTAATCCCGCCCTTTTTGGCGGGTCTGAATAAATTTTATGAAAATAAGGTTTTGCAAGGAATCGAACCGAGTACCATATGACTACACTTTACAATTTTCACCACTAAGCCACTTCCATTTTGATTGATATATTTTTGCTTCCAAAATTGATATACCGTACTAAAACATTTTTTTTAAAGTCACAAATGCCCTAGCGGTTCCGTTTCTGATTGCAATTTCTTTTCATTATTAACAAAGAAGAAATTCAAGAACACAACTGGTAATATTATTTGGTAAGAAAACAAAGTTAATAGCTTAAATTGATGTATTTTTTGCATTTTTTATCCTTTTTGCAGTCGTTTCATAGCATAGTATTGAATGTATAATTAATATGATATTTATATTCTTCAAAACCTGTGCGATACCCGTGCATCGCACGGGTTAGAGTCTAGTATATATATAAAGAGAAATAAGAATTGAACCTGAGACCTTAAATTGTGCATACTTCAAGGTCCCAAGTTGATACAACCAAGCCAATCTAAGTGGGTTTTTTTTTTTGAATCAGCAAAAATTTGTTTAAAACCACATCCCTGCACAAGACGAATAGAGACTGGTAAAACAGGAAGTACAAACAAAAGGCGTCGTATATAAGTGGAACACCCAAAAACAAAACACCAACAAAGACACCCCTGCGATCAACACCCATAAGGACAACACCCACCAAAATAATCATCCCCACCTAAAATTGTCTCCTATACTATCCGACCATTGAAAAACGACATCCATAACACCCATCGTCGCTACTCACCCCAAAAAACACCCTTGTAAAAAAAAAACTCAGTCTTCATCACTAAAACTGAGCCACAACCACCTTTTTTAAAGATTATTTAGCCTCCACCACCACACAACCTCCAGTCCATCGAAAGAACACCACAAAAGCCCAAAACCAAACTTGAACCAAAGAACTGAATCCCAATTGGTTTTCTTCTTTAACTTACTATTCCATCATATATGTTCTTTTTCTAATTTCTCTTTGTTCTTTCCTATTGTTCTTCTTCATTTCGTCACTTTCAATTCTCCAAATGTCTCCACAACTTCATCTATTTATCTTTTCATCTCTAGTTTTATTTTTTGTTTGTAGGGTATTCGTTGAATTTTTTTATTTTTGTATTTTTTTAGTGCATTACCAATCAAAGGAGATCATCATCAAAAGTATTACAATATTTGTCATGACTTTTGTTATCATTCGCTATTTTTATGTTACATGCAATCATGGTATGGCTTTACTGTCAAGTTCTCAATGATTTTATCACCTTCTAAGGTATTACTACGTTTCTCTTTCCTTTTTATTTTTGTGAAATGCTGGTACATGTTTACTCAATGTTTTTTTAACACTACAAGAAAATCACTGATTTGCTACAAAAAATTGGTAGCAAACTCGTAGCCAAATTCTAGCAAAACTCATTTACCTACCTTTTCGTTGTGATTTACATGTCATACTGGCCGTAGCATGGATTGGGCGGAAAATTATCTAGCAAAATATTTTCTAGGTAATTGGTAACTAATAAAAATAAAATCCTAGCGACTTTCAAACTAATTTGTAGCAATATAGTGTTCAAAAGTTTATGATTCGTAACTATTTCGCTAGGATATTGCTTAAATAGTTTCCCAATAAATTCCTAGCTACATGATCCTAGCAATTTCGTAGTAATCTTCAAGCATTTGAGTTTTTTTTTAATAAATTACACGAGACCTTTCCAATAATTTTTAATTTTTTTATATTTGTAATCAAAATTTATTAGGCTAGATTAAACAAAAGTAATCAGATCAAGTATATTTTAGAGGTTTCTTTATTGTGGATGATTAAAAAAAATTGATCACATCAAATATAATCTCAAAACTATATATATATATCTTTAGCATTCATTAAAAGAGCCGTCAAGCAGTTTCATAGTATCTTTACAAAACCAAAACAATATAAACAAAAAACTCATTCAAATGAACTAGGGACACATTTTTACAACTTTTAAGTATTGATCCATAGGTCTAGTATAATCTGTCAAATATATATATATCTTCTTGGGATAGACTTCAACCTTCATTTTTTTTCAAGAGACCTGAAATTGGAGCATAATTAAAGTAAGAACACATTATAAAACACAATGTGGCATACACATAGAAAAAAACTGCAGAATACAATAAGATAGACAGTTAATCAACAGCTACAGCTTTTCCTACTCGTAGAACCTTGGTATCAATCTCAATCTCCTCCTACCATTACATAAGCCATAGGGAATTAAACAAAAAAAGAACTATGTTTGTGATATCTTCATCACAAAAATTTAATACAAAAATCAAGGAAAAGAATATCCTATACCTCTAATTATCAATTTGATATCACAGATAACAATAACACAACATGTAAAAAATTGAAAGGAGTAGTATTTCTCATACTTTCTGATAGTTAATCAGTTATAATTATTCACTTTATGTTATTTATAAATACCTAATTTGTGAAAGTTCACTTAAAAGGTTTATGTCTAAACTACTTTTGACCAAATAGTGGTATCAGTGTACCCCTTGTACATATACCCGCCACACGGCTTTGTTACTATCAGTACTTCTCTCATTTCGATTTATTAAGTTCATTTTATTCTTAAAAACTTGTTGGAATTTTTTTTATAGCTGATTCAAACATGCATATATGGTATGCTATCTAAGAAGCTATCTTATTTACCTTTGTCATTGATGAGATACATAACTTGATAGATGGATGTATTTTAAAGTAGCACAGAGAAATCATTGAAATTGGGTTACAGAACAGGAAACAAGAAGGCGTTAATGAGATATAGAACAAATTTATCTCAAAAATAGTAAATTTATATAATGATATAAGGTATGAAATTTTGTCATTCAATATGTGGTTAACTTTTCTTGCAACTTCTATGCATGAAAATCATATCAATTGTGGAGAGAATTTTCCCGCACAAAGTCATCCTTCACTCAACCATGAGGGTTCATATTGATAGATCTGAGTTGCCTTTGACTTAATCTCTTATTGTAAGAGGCTTTCAACACAATAATTGTTGTTAAACCTGTTCATTGAATTTAATGCAATGAATGATAAAAAAAATTATTAGACTTGCCCTAAAAAGAGGAATATACAAATTCACCTAACATTAAACTCCAACCACAATCATGTTCCATTTACAAGTCTTAGGGTCAACGGACAACAAATTTGAACTAACAACTAATTCTTTTCTCAGTTATCAGGTGAAAGGATAAGGAAAGGAAATTAGAGTAAAATGATATTTAAAAATAGAATGCATGAATATCTACTATGAAATTGATTAGAATTCGGCCATATTTTTAAAAGCAAAAATAGAATAAGATCCTTGTCATTTTTTGGAAGAAGAATAAGATATTTGTTATAGGTCAAAATGCAGTCAAAACCCTTTTTGCATTAAACATTAAATCAGATGAAATAAGAGCCTCCAAATAGGTTAGAAGTTGAAAAATATAAGTAGAAAAAATCATATAGGTAAGGAGTAAAATAAAAATAATTTGACGGAAGTAGAAAAAATCATATGGGTAAGGAGTGAAATCAAAAATATAAGTAGAAAAAATATAAGTAGAAAAGATATACTATCATTTAATATTTTATCCAAATCTGTAACAAAAGCAGTATCATACAATTCTATGATTCTTTTTTTTTTTTGA
>Ga0228710_1011046_pt1 | contig 11824 bp, 3 predicted proteins | sample MedpolnodulmetaG_FD_177995 | JGI IMG/M metagenome (GOLD analysis project Ga0228710, IMG submission 177995) | Root nodule microbial communities from Medicago polymorpha collected in Santa Monica, California, United States - pink nodules | ecosystem: Host-associated > Plants > Roots > Nodule... | reverse complement strand
GATGAAGCAGTAAATCAATTAAATACTTAATTTTCTTACTTTTTCAACCAAAATAATTATTAAAAAAAGGCAAGTTAGAAAGCAACATAACCTAATTTCAGTTTTTTTTACTAGTGTGACAAAATTTAGACCTGATAGATCACAATTAGAGAGTTTGTTTTAGTATTTATACGAAGCAATAAACATTAATCTGAAACGCACATACACGATGGAGATGTCTCGTGTTAAAATTCGAGTGAAGCTAGAAAAACATAAGAACTCTTTGAGTGGAAAAGAAAAAATAGACGACGTATTTTCGGAATTGGTAAGATATCTGACACAAGAAAAGAGGGGTTCACCTATGTCGTCCTGCCTTAATTTTGATTTATCTATTTTTTTTAAAGATTATTGAGTCAGTTCCTTTCTTTCGCCTATTGAATAGAACACCAAGTCAAATCTTCTTCATAAACATTCATCTTTATTTAGATCAAGAAAATCATATGGTTTCATGAAATCACATGACATTGTTTAAATTTGAAGTCAAAATTGTCTCTGATAGGAGCAGTTGACAATTGAATGCAATTTTTTCCATAATTTCGTTTGCGTAATAGTGTAAAAAGAAAACACGAATTTAAGTTGTTTATAAATAGTGGCGTTTAGTTTCTTGACATTTTGACTTATGTTTCATAACAATAACAACGTTGTCAATTGTTTTGTAACGTGTTTTGTCTGTTTTTCTTATGTTGTTTTCTTTTGGGTTTGAATACAGACTGTAACTTTGTTTTTGTTAGGTGTTTCTCTTTTGCACATCTTGTGCAAGATGAACCACCTGTGGTAATTTAATATGTTCCATTTTGGCTTGTTAAAAAAAAAACAATGTTACACCCCATACAACATCTCTCTGTATGTTCTTCCATTCCAATAAGCCAGCCTTGATTTTCTCTCTTCAACGGTATTCCTTGATGGGGTGTTTTTGAGTCAATTTTGATCGGGAATCATCCCTTTTTATCTTTCTTATTTTAATCCAAATACATGATTTTCACATAAATTTAGGTTTTTTATGATGATTTTGTTGTGAGTACGGCGTTGCGTTGTTCATCTTGTGCAATGTTGTTTGATTTTTTGTCTTGTTGTGGAGTTCATTTGGTTCTTATTGAAATATCAACTTCAATCAATGATTTTAGTGTCAACGTTGTAGATCCGGAGACATGACTATTTCGATCGCTTTGATTTTATCATATTATTTGTAGGTGTTATTAACTTGAATGATGTGAGTTTGTTCATTCTTTACATTTTAAGCGACGTTGAATATATGATTGTATTTACGTTTTTAGCGATATTGAATACGTGGTTGTATTTTAGAATATACTTTATCAAATAGAATGAATAAATATCATTTTAAACATTGTCAGATGAACTTAGTCTTGAAAACCATATTTCGTGGGTAAAAGTGAATTATTTAGATATTCTAATATAATTTGGTAAGTATTATATACTAATAATTGTTTTAAAAAGTAAGATTAGCAAAAAAGAATAGATACTATCTACTTACCTTAAAAAGAAACGAATATTCGCTAGACAAGTATAAGTAGATATTAAGATATTTACAAACATTGCAAATATCAATGTGTAAAATGATTTTTTTTATACAAAAAAAATGCATTATTACACAATAATTGAAATTATGTAGAATTTATTCCCTAAATTTTATTATTAACAATTGTGGCAAAATGAACATTTTACAAGTGTTCCATGTGAAATTTAGACGGCGTCTCTTGAAGTTACAAAGTCAAATTCTTACCACTAAACTAACACCTCTTAGACTTTATTCCTTCTATTTTGATGAGACAAAAATATTATACCACACACTTTCACTTCTACAACAAATTTCTAATCAAACAAAAATCATTAATTAGGAAATTCAGTTATATTTCATTTCATGGAGAGAAGGTTTTTATTTAAGTAATACGACGATTGTATAGTTTTACTAATGAGTGCGGATTTCTGCGAGTCTGAATACTTAAAAAATGTTTATTTTATTTTATATGTGTTAATAATTTTACTAAATCCCGTTAATTTTTCCTTAGAAAAAATTAAATCCAGTTAATTTCATCTGCATGTGCACAGGAGGGTGGTTTCACGGAATGCCAACCTAGCTGGGATGTCGTTGTTTCCTGTCCTTTCTCCTGGAATACCAACAAAAAAAAAACTGCATGTGCATCTATTGATCTATGAGTATTTAAAATATAGTCTATTTTATTATATTCGTGTGCATCCATTAAGATATCCCTCTGATACCAGTCAATGGTAAATTTCATTTGCTCATACCATACATGCGAAATTTTGGTCATACTTAATTATATATCTAACCCGGGCAACGTCAGGTAAATACACTAGTTTAGATAAAATCACATTAACATATTATTATTATTATTAACATTAGAAAAGTTTTGTAAAAAAGAAAAACAATAGAAAAAATGTCTTTTTTGTTGTTAATGATTTTTCTTTAAAATCCGTTTTAGTCGTCGATGATCTGTCAAATATTATCATACAATAATATTATAATTTTTGTCAAATTACAAGACAAATTAATCAATATCCGAGTAGCTAATATTGTTAAAAATTATCTGTCAATTTTTTTTAAAAAAAAAAATCTATTTTATCTAAATAAGTAAATCTAAAATTATTAAATTCATTTGAACTGATATGCAAAGGAAGGTTTATGTAATAATAAATTTTAAGATTTTTTGACTATAATTTTTCATATGAAAATTTCTTGAAATAATTTTGTGTGCTAAGTATTTTTTTTTAAATTATTGAATTTTATCTAAATAATTAAATCTAAAATTATTAGATTCATTTGAACTTATATGCAAAAGGAAAGTTTATGTGACAATAAATTTCATGACTGTGACAACAAATTTCCATATGAAAATTTCTTAAAATAAATTTTAAGATTTTGTGACAATAAATAATTTCCTAAAATAAATTTCCATATAAAGTTTTCTATAATTGTTTTGTATATTTTAATCACTATTATTTATTTATTTGAATAAACAAAGAGGAAACATATCGGAATTTAAATGAATATCAGGGTGCCAATTAAAAAATTACCTCTCCTTACCTTATTTATTTATAATTTACTATATATAAAGGGAATATACATGGTTTTGGGCTGTATTTCTTTCAAAAAAAATAAAATGGTTTTGGGCTGTATTCCTAAAAGAAAAAGGTTTTGGGTTGTATTTTTCACTTAAAATTATACCCTCTTTAGACAAATTTTCCTAAAATGCTAAATTATTGTATCATTAAAAAAGATAAGAATTTATATTGTATATTTATTATATTGTTGGTGTTACTGAAAAAGATAAATATAATTTATTACAATATGAAAATGTAAAATATTTATACCTTTAATTTTATTAAAAATAAAAGATGTAGACATTTATTTTTTGTGGTGGTCGGGGTTCAAACCTCGAACCTTACATATATTATGGATTGTTCATATCAATTGAAGTAAACTTACGAGGACAAAAATTTATTTTTTCTAATATGTGTGGAAAATGAAAAAAAAAAAACTTACAAAAAGTGAACGATGAAGCAGTTGTTCAATTAAATATTAATTTTCTTGCTTTTTCTAACCAAAATAATTATTTCAAACATGGCAAGTTACAAACAGGTTTTTACTTGTGTGACAAAATTTAGACCCTAGCAAATCACAATTAGCGAGTTCGTTTTAGCATTTATATAAAGCAATAGACGTTAATCTAAAACGCACATATACAACGGCGATGTCTCGTGTTCAAATTCGAGTGAAGCTAGACAAGTATAATAACTCTTCAAGTGAAAATGAAAAAAAAGATGACGTATATTCAGAATTGGTATGATCTCTGACATATTAAAAGAAGGGTTTGTCTATGTCCTCTTGCCTTAGTTCCAATTTATCTATTTTTTTTTTTAAGAATACTGAGTTAGTTCTTTTTTTATGCTTACTGAATAGAACACCGAGCTAAACCTTTTCATAAAAATTTGTCTTTATTTAGATTGGGAAAATCATATGGTTTTATGAAATCACGTGTTATTGTTCAAATCCATAGTCAATCCTATCTTCGAAATGAGCAGTTGACAATTGAATGCAAATTTTTCCATTATTTTCCTTTGCATAATTGTGTGGCATTTAGTTAATTTTTTTTTTTGAGAGAGTGTGGCATTTAGTTTATATATAGTGGTGTTTAGTCTCTTGGCCTTTTGAATTATGTTTCATAACAACATTGTCGATTGTTTTGTAAGGTGTTTTGTAGGTAACAAAAACACAATAAGCCGACCATAATTTTTTCTCTTCAACATTATTTTTTGAGGGGGTGTATTTTGAGTCAATTTTGATCGAAAATCACCCATCTCCATCCTTTTATCTTGTTTTAATCCAAATAAGTGATTTTTCACATAGATTTATGTTTTTTTTATCACGGTTTTGCTGTATGAGTGTTGTGTTGTTTGTCTTGCGTGTTGTTGTTTGATTTTTCTGTCTTGCCGCTGAGTTCGCTTGGTTCTTATTGAAACATCAACTTTAGCCAATTACATATTTAATCAATGATTTTAGCGTCACCGTTGTAGATCCGGAGACATGTCCATTCCAATCACTTTGATTTTATCATATTATCTGTATGTATTTTGTTGTTGTATGCTATTAATTTCAATGATGTGAGTTTGATAATCTTTTATGTTTTTAAGATGTTGATTTTTTTTTCTCGAAATGAATTTTTTTTCTCAACTTTTTTTTACTGATGTTGAATATGTGGGTGTATTTTATGTACTTTATCATATCGAATAAATAAATATCATTTTAAACATTGTCGGTTGAACCAAATATTACAAACCATATTTTGTGAGTGTGCATAAAAGTGAATTATTTTGATATTTGTAAGTGTGCATAAAAGTGAATTATTTTGATATCTTTTTTCTTTCTGTGTGGTGGTCGGGGTTTGAACCCAAACCTTATATATATTATGCATTATCCTTACCGCCTGAGTTAGGCTCAAGAGGACAAATTATTTTGATATCGAACCTTCAACAATGTGACTTTGCATCCGTCCGTGCTGATAGAAAAAGTTAAACTAAATTCTTTTTTATGGATAAAGTCCAAACATGGCGCCTTCCTTTATAGTTATCATGACTGGTGGAAACATCATTTACAATGTATGGGTGTCCAGTAGTCTGTTTGTATTGTTAGAGCTACTTCTTTTACTGGTTATGTGAAACTGTAAATACTTTTGTTTGATTCATCCTTTACACACACCTTGTGCAGGGTGATCCAGTGGTAATATATACATCATTTTAGTCTATTCAAAAAAAATTTGGAATGTGGAGTATACTAATCAATTAATTTTGATATTCTAATATAATTCGGAAAGTATTAATAAATTGTTTTAAAAAGTAAAATTAGCAAAAAAGAATAAATATTATCATCTACTTACCTTAAAAAGAAAAGAATGGACATTGCCAGCTATATAGCAGTAAGTACATTCATTCCATTTTGACCGTTATTTACAAAATACAACTAAGCATGCATTGTATGTACACTTTCTTACAAACATGCATTTTTCTTATTTTTCAACTAATTTTCATTAATAAATATAACACACACTTCTCATTATTAACACAATTTTTTACTTATCAAAAGTTTCTCAATTTTTTAAAACCCATTTCCGTTACAATAACACACACTTCCTTTACTATCCATATACCCCCATTTTTACTTCAGTCCAGCAATTTTCCTCGAATCGGCGGCGACATGGAGACGGGAATTTGAGATCATCGCCGTTTACGGTTTCGTTTCTCCTATCACCGCCGCTGCCGTTTTCAGAGATGTCGCGTCAGTCTACTGGTTCCGCTTTCACCAAATCCAAAACTCTTGATAACAAATATGTATGTCGTTTCTTCATCCATTTTGAAGTTTGAATTGGTGAATTATTGCTTTGTAGATTGTTAAATTAAACACTGAACTTTGAAATTTGATCAGTGGAAGGTTTAGGTTGGTTTTTTTGTTGAAGTCAGAGAAATTTTAGTGCGGTTTTTGCTTAATCAGCGTGATATGATGAATGATGAAGTTATGGATTATGAAATTATTGTAGCAATAGTGAGGTTGATAGTGTAGTAGTTGAACTGAAACCCTAGTATTTTGCGGTGGCTGTGTGAGTAGTAGAAAGCAAGCTGATGGTAGTGTAGCTGGTAGCGTAGCGGTATTGACGGGGCGTAGATGTAATGTGGAACGATGGTAGGCAGTAAAATTGAAATAGTGATGGTGGTTGCAGTAATGAAGTAAAGATGATTTTGCAATGATATGCTGGTGTTTAAGATAGTTGTGACGTGCACTGGAGGCAAGGGACTCCTGCTGAATTGGATGCTGGAAGTTTCTAATCTATTTATTTTTTTCAATTGCGTAATCGAGTGTTAAATGTTTTTTGGACGAAAGCAAGTTAAATGTTTTTTGGACGAACGCGTGTTAAACGTCTTTTATTTTGATTATTATCATTGTTTTTTTTTACAAGTGATTTTTATTATTGTTGATTGATTTTTTAAATTGAACATTTTAAGTGTTGGAGAGTGTGCAGAGGGAATGCACTTAGACGTATTGTATTTCTAATTCACGTATATGAGTATCATTTGCAACTTTTTTTCTTTTTAAGTTGCATATGGAATTGACTTGTTTGATAGCTTGATTTTTTGATGGCTGATTGCTTTGTTTACATGTGAGCTTTGGAGCAGATGCTGGGAGATGAGATCGGGAAAGGAGCTTATGGTCGAGTTTACAAAGGTTTGGACTTGGAGAATGGAGATTTTGTTGCAATTAAACAAGTTTCTTTGGAGAATATTGCTCAGGAGGATCTCAACATTATCATGGTATCATCCGTTTTCTTTTAAAATTTTACGGTAGCTATTAATTATAAATGATTAGGTCTTGATGGCATCCTTGGTGGAGTTAATTTTGGTTCCAATTGAAATGGGACACACCAATAATTGTGTGATTAAAGCGGGATTACTAGGAAGTTATGTGCAAATCGTATGAAATTTGAAAACCCTACAGTTTTAGGGTCTGCAAATCCCAACTTTGGTTAGTTTTTGGAGTTATTTGCGGGAGATTGATTCCATGAAAATATCATCATTAGTGTCGTAGGTTATTCCACTTATACTGCTCTTTGTTAGTTCGTTACTTTTTATGTTGGGCTTTTTGAAGCACACTTAAATTCCCAAAATATATTTGCAACAGATAAAACAACTAGCAAACTCATTAGCGTTTCTTCTAGACTGTAACGCCTCTTTATTGTTGTTTTTTTTTTAATGCAATTTTTTAACTACTAATTCGGGTGCTGTTTACCTGTGACTATGCTAATATTGGATGGACGACTCAATGTTTATAGCAAGAAATTGATTTGTTAAAGGTAATTCTTTTCCTCAAATGTTAGATTTGCAGTACATTATCAGTTAATTTTTCTTTTGCTTGATAGCTCTCAGGGTTTTATTTGCTCTATTCCTCCTATGGATATATTGTGGCTGAAGCTTTAGGCAACGATTTCAAATGACATGATACAGCTGTTCTTGCATTAAAAAGCACTCTTAAAACTATATTAATATTGACGTGAATGATGTGTTGGATGTTATTGTAGAGACAGAGCACTCTACAAAAAAAAGTCATTGCTCGAATTCTTAATGCTTGACTCTTAATCCTTATTAATACAGAAAACAATAATGAAAATAAAGAAAGATAGAAACTAATTCTCAGAGATACTCTAAGATATTTTATGATAGAATAATGACATGGCAATATATTTTTTAGATATTCTAGCATATATGATTTCAATCTAAGTGGTCTAAATTCACCAAAGGGCTTTATAACATCGATTGGTCCATGTAGCTAGCCATACCGTGGGGAAAGGCTTTGTTGTTGCTGTCGCTGTCTAACACACATGCTTCGAAAATCAAATTCTTATGCACTATACACAGTTCTTCAAAGATCAAATTCTTATGCACTATACACAATTCTTCAAAATTTGTGCCATGAACTTGCTTGCGGAATCACAAAATTCTTCAAAAGAGGGTGGGAAACCATAGACAGTAGGGGCAATCCAACCCAATCTGAAGTGTTTTTTTTTAATTGTTTGGGTAGAACCTGAATCAACCCGACCAAACCCAAAATGGTTTGGTTCGGATAATGGGGGTTATGTTTTCAATCTCGCAAACCCGACCCATTTTTAATAAATTTTTGTCAATGTAGTTTAAGACTTTTATGTGTTGATCTAGAAGTGTTTTAGTTAAGTTCAAGTGCTAAAATTTTAATTTGTGGAATTTAGTCAAGTGTTGGAATTATCATAAAATAGAATCTCATTTAATTATTTATTTTTTGAACTAAAAAAGTTAGGTCTTATGACCCGACCCCCTCAACCAACCCGCTTACCACTGGATTGAGTTGGTTTTGGCATAAAAGCTACATGTTTTTAACCTGATCCGATGAAATCTAAAACGGACCTGGTGTATAACACTAGGGGCAAAGTTGGGTTCTTTTGCATTTTCATAGTGTCTTAAGACTGAAAATATGTTTATCATATCATATTATGTGGGGAGAATGTACATTTATATGGGTAGGAGTCTCCTAGTTAATCCCTATCCCTAATTAATAAGGAAGATCAATCAATACAATAAATAGTGAAGTTAAAACTAAATAGTCACAACTTTTCAATATCTGAACAGAGTGTAATGGCCACAATGGCTGTGATTGGCCGTGACCACCACAACTGTTAAAACGTGACGTGATGTGATGGTTTCAGTGGTTAGGTGCCATGATGCTAGGTAGTGCCCCGTGATTGACAACAACGCTACTTTTCCATGTCTGCTGATGCTGTAATAATCAATAATTTATTGTCTTAGTCTTGGATTGGAACAATTCTGAAAAGTTTGGGATTTTGAGCATTGGTGGAATTGGTAAACTTATTATATGATATCGTGATTTTTTAAATGATTATTATTTTGCAGAATTTGAATCACAAAAACATTGTAAAATATCTTGGGTCTTTGAAGACAAAGAGTCACCTGCACATAATTCTTGAGTAAGTGAGCTCAACTCTTTCTCAATGTTGGAAGATTTAATCGTGGGATCATTTGAAGGAGGGTGTTTAGAGTAGTTAATTGATTTTGCTTCACATTGTTTGCAAATTCATAGGTATGTTGAGAATGGCTCACTTGCAAATATTATCAAGCCAAATAAATTTGGACCCTTTCCAGAATCGTTGGTTGCAGTTTATATTGCCCAGGTTTGTAGGCTTAACTGTTTGTGCTAAAAGTCTTTCTAAGATTTGGCTATTTTTGAATTTCATGCTAAAAGTATTTTATAACGTGAAAGGTGTTGGAAGGCTTGGTGTACCTACATGAGCAAGGTGTTATCCATCGGGATATTAAGGGTGCAAATATATTGACAACCAAAGAGGTAAATTTTTTATGGTCCTATTGCATACTTGAGCTTTGTATTTTAGAAACTTTAGTGGTTGCTTATGTGCAAATTGATTTCGTCGCTATGTTAAGGTATATCTGTTCATAGGTTAGTTTTTCATCAAACAATTCATCCTTTTATTTTTGGACTTGATTAACTGTGTTTCATCTGGATGTAATAGATGGTTGTTTTTAGTAATCTAAAATCACCGTGTAGCCATGTTGAGCTCTAGAGTGTGGATTTTCAGTGTGTAATTGAATTTTGAATCTTTATGTGAAAAGTACATTTTGTATAATCCCTGCCTTTCTGTTTCATTATTTGCTGCATTAACTTTTGTTTTTTGTTTTAATTACTTATATGCTTCTTTACTGTATCTTGTTTGTGTTGATATTTGGTTTATCCTTTATAGCTAAAAATAAACGCAGATAGAAAATAGATGACAAAAGGAAGGAGTCCATGCCTTGCGTTGTTTTGAGCATTATTATCACTCTTAAGCATTTTGCATTAAATTCAGAATGGCGTGTATATGTTTTAATACAAACATCAGCTAATTACTAGGAACGTGGAGCATAATGCATTCTCCATAAAGTGTGAAAAGAAAAATAAAACAGCACGGATGGAGAGTTACCATTTTTTACTTTCTTTTATGAATGCACTATTTTGTGTCTGTTTTGTCTCCTTTTGTTGTCTTTGTTGAGGATTTCTTATACATCAGCATTTTTAATCATCTGTGATAAATTATTCATTAATGAACAAATTTTTTCGTCACTCTGCGTTATGTTTGCATTACAGTGCACCACAGGTTTCCTTTCACGTCACCCGCTGTTCTACGATATTTTCCCATGCAGTTTTAATGAAAACCATGGGAAAATATTGTGGAACAAAAACAGTACATCTGGGATAATACGAAAATTTCTCCTAAAAAAACAAACTAAACAGTGGAAAAATATCTACTACTTTATGTCTGCATTACAGTGTCACCACAGGTTCCCTTTTATTCAAGTCTCTTTTTAAACATAAACTGCGTTTATGTTTGCATTACTGTATCTTGTTTTTTTTTTCTTTTTGTTTCTTTGTTCTAGATTCATCTAGAAAATTTGCTTTAATTTCGTCATTTATGCTTTCAGGGTCTTGTCAAACTTGCTGATTTTGGCGTTGCAACAAAATTAACAGAAGCTGATGTTAATACTCATTCAGTTGTTGGAACACCATACTGGATGGCACCGGAGGTATTAATATTATGATATTATTCCGCTAAATCATTTGGTTAGAGCTTGTGACCATTATAGTTTCTAAATTCTCTTCTAAGACCAGACTGGTATGCGAAGATATTAGATTACTCTGTTGCAGTTTTTAGCAACTTTGCCTCACTGTTCAGTTTGTGTTTTTTAGGAGAAATTTTCTTTTGATCCCAGATGTACTGTGTTCCTTATCTCTTTTGGTTTGGTTTTTCAGGTTATAGAAATGTCTGGAGTTTGTGCAGCTTCTGACATTTGGAGTGTTGGCTGTACAGTTATCGAACTTCTTACATGTGTGCCTCCTTATTATGATTTGCAACCTATGCCGGCTCTTTTCCGTATTGTCCAGGTTTGTTTATGTGCCATCATTCACTGTTTCCTCAATCTATGAAGGTTCTTTAGACCTGGGTTTCTTTTAGAATTGTCTAGATAATGATATTTGCACTTGATTGCACAACTACCGAGTTCATAATCGGAACAATTTTTGCTAGCATGCAATCTTAATATGCTCAATTACACAATTATAATTTGATCTGTGTCTCTTGAATTTTCTCTCAGGATGACAATCCTCCAATTCCTGATAGCCTTTCGCCTGACATTACTGATTTTCTGCATCAATGCTTTAAGAAGGTAAACTGAATATCAGCCGTTGATGGGAAAATGTTTCTTAATGAACATGATGTCTTTTACTTGGATGCCGTTGTGGTTGTGTATAACTTCTATTGGTGTATTCTCTCCGTCTATCTTGGAGTTTGTTCCCAACCCTCATCCACGATCTGACATTGGTCGATGTTGCTGTCAGCATAAGGATTTTTTTTTTTTTTCCTGTACTAGACTCTATCTCTATATATAACAAATAAAAACTTGAAAGATGTTATATTACTTACCCTTAAGAATTTTGTTTCTACCATATATGGTTAGATTATTCATTAATTGCACAATAGTTAAGAAAGAGAACTGATTTTTACAATACGGATCTTCCAAAATGGAATTAGGAATTGTTATGTGGGCATAATTCTGCACAATATTTTAGATTGGTTTTCATAGTTACATAACTTGTTCTGCCACTGGACTGTTACCGAATTGCTTGGTCATTTGAATGATTGGAGAAAAAGAAGGGAAATGA
>Ga0228710_1011044_pt1 | contig 11830 bp, 8 predicted proteins | sample MedpolnodulmetaG_FD_177995 | JGI IMG/M metagenome (GOLD analysis project Ga0228710, IMG submission 177995) | Root nodule microbial communities from Medicago polymorpha collected in Santa Monica, California, United States - pink nodules | ecosystem: Host-associated > Plants > Roots > Nodule... | reverse complement strand
TTTTTTCTTTAAAAAAAAAATTAAAAAAAAAAAAAAAGGGTTTATTTTTGTTTTGTTTTTATTTCTCGGTCAAATGTTCTCAAAACCCCAAAAAGATTTAGTTTTATCATATTAAAAAATTAAAAAAAAAAAAACAATTACCCTCTTTCACTTTTAGATCAATCAATAATACCAAGGTATTTTGTTTCTTGCGTACTTTAGATTATGTCTACATAATTGTTATCCAAGCTCCTATCCTCAAACGTGGGCGAGTTATTCTAACCTTTAGCATCCAGTGTGAGATGATTAGTCTCACTTCTAGGGGAAGAGCAATGCCTTATCAAGGAATTTTTCACTAAGTTCAATAGTTCATGAAAGTGTTGCAAGATAACATTGTGGCGTTAGTACTTATAAATTCAAGGAGATGTAAACCAGAACACTGGAGCAGATTTCAAGATCCTTGCAACAAATCTTGGACAACACGCAACAAAAATTGCTAACTCGCAACACAAGTAGAGTTTTAATAATATTGAGTTGAGAACTAGAATAGTCCCCTCACCATTGAGTTCTAAGAGCACAAAGATGAAGGTGTCTGAAGTAGTCGAAATAGAAGTAGTTGAGGAAGAAGTTGAAAATGAGGGTGAATTTGAGAAAAGAAGAGAAACAATATGGGAACTTATCGATACAGACTTCATTTTGAGGAAAACCAAACATCAACTTCTACAAGATAGTGATAAACAAAGTACTTCCATGTTATGTGATGCTTCCTTATTTACCTTTGATAATGATTGTTCCACCCTATGCCAAAACTCTACACCCTTCTGAAGTAAAGAAGAAAAAAGAAAAAGTGCAGACAGAAGAATTCTTGGAACTAATAGAAAAATACAAATTAACCTTCCTTTTACGGATATGTTTGATTAGAGCCCCGTTTACAACAAGTGCAAGAAAATGAAATTGCGATGCTCATGAAAAATGATGTTCTGTTCTACTCAAGAAGCTGCCATAAAAGAGGAAAGATCTTGGACACACAAACAGAGATGAAGAAGTTGAAAAGGAAAACAAGGTTGAGGAAGAAAAAATGAATGCTTAAATGAAGTAAAAAACCTGTTAATAAGTTGCAATATCTCTTTGGCTGAAGCTCTACCAAAGTGTTAATTGAGAACATTAATTGATTAAGCATATATTGAAGTTCTTTGAAAATGACGAATCATGTTTTCAAACTAGTTATTGTCATACCAAGACTGCTTTTGAAGATAATCAATTATGCTCTAATCCACTCGAAAAGCTTTGGTAAAAACTTTTTCAGAAATAAGCAGATTAAATTTAAATAAAGTAATTGCAATTATGAACTTCTTCAGCTTTAACGAGCACAAGGTACCAAAATTTTCCATTCACAAATGCTGCAAATTACCAAAATACTTCAAATTACCAAATCATCCTATGACTGTATGGTTTGTCAATCCTACACCGAATCGAATTAGCATTTAAATTTTGTATGTTTTGTGAGTGAGGAATGTTGGGGAAATCTCATCTTTGGCCTATTTTGTAGAATAGTATGCACAATGCAGAAGATTTTGGTGACTTTTTTATGCATACTTGGCAGCGTTGACACAGATCAGTTGATAAATTTTGTTATGGTTTCTTAGAGCAATTATGATGAAATGAAATGTGCCCTAATACGACAGATATATAGGGTTTGACCAAGTAATGCAGCGGGACAGCTCTGTGTTTCAGCTGATGGAGTATCATCAGGGCCGCGAAGCAGTGGCTAGTAACAAGACAGAAGCAAATATAGCAGTTGAGTGCAGTTTGGATTCAGCAATGTTTCCTGGCCAGCAATTGGTATGTGTGTGAGGGACGAATATGACAATTTCCTCTAAACTAAACAAGATTGGTGTCCTGCAGATATGAATATTGTGGAAGATGAGGCTTGAAGTTTTTGGATGTTATCTTTGAGACACCGAAAATTTACTTCTGATATGGACCCTAAACAAGATTTTCATTGCCTTGTAGTGTCTGTTTAGTTTTGCGGTGATAAAAATTAATTTGGTAAAATTGGTGATTAAAAGTGAGTTGAATGTAAAAAAAGTTATTGTTGAATACATTCATGTAAAAATGAGATGATCTGGTACATTGATAAGAAAGGTATGTATACTGTTGAGAGTGTTTTAAAATGGTTGCTTGTTTTATTAAAATGGTCCATTTCACTTCAGAACATATAGCAAAATAAATATAAGTGAAAAACTACACGATGCCCTTGACGCGTTGAAGGTGATCGGAGTAAACTTTGGTCTACACATTCCTCAGGTAAAGCATTTTAAATTCAATCCAAGTCATCAGAACTATTGCATTATTTGATGTATTCCTTTTACACATTATTTCAATCATAATTTGTTGCAAAGAAAAAAGCAACAAAAGATGCATTCATACAAAACTAACAAACAATCAAAGGAAGACCTGTTCTCATGAAGAACTAACAAGAAAATATTCAGTGATATTTTATTAATTAACAAAAACCAACAAAGAATTACATACGCGTGAACAAAAAGATTAATTCACATTAACAAAATAAAAAAAGAGCTTATGAGAAATTGAACCAGTACAGCCATAGAAATATACTAAATTCCATACACTCGTTATGGTATAATTGTGTCCGAATTAATCAAGGAAATCACAGTTGTTGCAATGTATAAAATATGGCTGATGAACGACCAATCTAAGAGATTCCGAGTGAACTAACCATAAAGTCATGAAGCCAAAGCCAATGAGTTCCATTAATGTATGAAATACTCATGTAGGGAGCAGCTTCAAAATCCTTATTTTGCTTGCCATAAGAGACTCTTGGAGTGATGGTATTTCTGCAGGTCTCATACAATTATACTATCAATCCATTCGTGAGCAGGTGTTGGGACAAATGCATGCAAAACAGTTGTCTGGTAACTCATCATCCAATAAACATACTAAATTCGGAGATGCAGCTAGATGCGACAAATTAGCTACTACGATACTGCTATTGGGCCCAAATCCTGATAAGTTATTGGGAGCCACATCCGACAAACGTGAAATAACATTCGGGGGTGTTAAATAGATTGACGGCTAACATTCCCAAGCAAACTAGTGACAAGTAAGTTAGAAGTGGCTGAACTGCCAGCACTCTAAGGCTGGCATCCCATCTGTGGATCAGACTGATGATAGTTTGGCGGTCTTTGCCGGTGTGAGACAAGAGCAAGGGTAAAGTTGAACGGAAGTTACTAGGTGCTCTCTGACTTGGACATTGAGGGTGAAAAAGATATTGAGCATCTAGATTTGGTGTTGGGGCACGTAACTGATTATCTTGAAGGTAATGCTACCACTAATAGTAATAAAAATGGCACCAATAATATTGATTTGAATAAAAATGGCACCAATAATATCATGAGGTTAATCAAGGAAATTACACTCGAAGGAGACTGCAGACCGAAATTTAGCAGAGGTTAAAAGAAATAGGCAAATAATATTAACGAATGGATTCAACACATGAATGAACAGAGAAACATATTGAAAAATTATCATACCCGTAGTCATGGCATCTACGTCTGAATTTGGAAGAGTGGCTCGATCAATCCTTTGGGACGAAGCATAAGACCGATAAGGAGCACCGACGGCAACTTGAAACTTTGAACCCTAAATTTAATATCTACATTTATAATTTATATAAAAAAAACTCGTTTCAACACTTTTGGGTTGAATTTTTTTTCTCCAAAAATACCCTTAATTTTCAATACAAATAACAACAAATAAATAAGAATAAATTTAAATATTAAAACAAATGTAACAAACACGATATAAATATATATTTTTTTGTTTTTTTTTCTTTATCATTTAAAAAGTGTAACAAACTAGATGAGTATGTTTATATTTATTTTTCCATCAATCCAATTATATTTTCAAACAACTTTTTTGATAATCATGCTTGGTTTTATTTTTTATAACTTGAAAGCAACAAACATTTATATTTTTTTAGTTTTAATTAAAATCAAAATTTCATTAAAAAAACACAGTTCATAACTTTTAAACGTTAGCGCAGTAAAAAGAGCGGAAAGACGGACACATGAGTGCCCGTCTTTTCGCTAGTATAATCCGACTAAAGATGCTTTTTTTTTACTCATATCTTTATTTTATTTGTTTTGTTTATATTCTAAAAATTTTAAAAATATTTGTTCTATTTTAATTTTAGGTAAATATTTGGAAGAAAAATATTTATCAATGAGGTTTTTTTACTCACTTGCTTCAACTTTGGCTTCTGCTACTCAAGAAAATCAACACCGGGTATGTAAAATTTGCTATCTATATGTTGACGCTTGAATTTTCTGCTTAGAGTTACAATAGTGTGTCGGTATATTATAATGTATTGTTGGTTAAACAGATGCTGGAAGAACACTTATATCATCTGGTGGATCGTCTTACCCCAAGCAATCAGACAGCAAAGGTGATTAGCTTCACAAGGTCCTGCAGTTCGTGGTCACATTGGCTCATAATCACTCAGTGAATGAAATAATCTTTGATGTTGTTTTGGATACTTCTATCAGGATTTTCCTATTAAGGATTTTATGTGTGTGATGAATTTATTTCATCTTGGATTGGTTACATTAATAATGATTAGTTGGAAATCCCTTCCCCTTGTTTGGAATTATTTTTTCTTTCTGCAGGTGAATCTAATTTTGATTGGGGAATTCAATGCAAGTGGATTAGTTTCCAAAATCTGTGGTGAAAATTCAGCCAATGTTTATTAGCATTTTCCTTGTTTGGTTGAGTTTATCTTTATTATGTTAAACACATTGGATGATGATGGTTGATGCGTATCTTCTGGTATGCATTTGATTCAAACCCTAAATATTCTTTTTCTGTCTAAATCCTCTCAAACCCTAAACCTCGTAGTTTCTTCACTTTCGCTCAATTTGTTTTATCATTGGAGAGTTATTTATTACGTAATCAACTACGAACATCAGAAAAATAGCACATAACAGAGAATAAAATATAAAATGAAGCAACAAAGAAAATATGCAGAGAAATAACAGAAATGAAACAGTTCCGAAAAATTAAAAAGAAAAGGAAGGAGAATAAAAATTCTTGATAGAGAGTAGCTTCACTATTGATCAAAATATTGAAATATATTATAAAAAAGAATCCATTGATCCAAACCCATACCATACGACACCACCCGTATCCATTGATCAAAATATTGAAATATATTATTCATGCAAGAATAGTTTGAATATGAGTATAATACCGTATCCAAACCCATAACATTGGAAATCCATTTAAGTGAGAGCAGAAGAAACATATGTGGAGTTGTTATATTATTTGTACACTTATACAGAACCAAACACTTTGTAACACCCAATTTGATAAAAGTCACATAAAATCAGGGTGGATATCATCTTCTACTCTTTGTTCACCAGTTATGGCTTCTAAGATGTCATTGTTGTTCCATGAACCTGAAGTGCCCTTCAAGTTAAAGCCTCTCTTCTTGTATCCATCATGTTCTAAGTTGTCCTCAGTTAAGTAATCAATCCATTTGGAGGCTGAACTGTTGAATGTTTGTTTGCATCTCCGAGTCCTCTGATTAGCTGTTGTCACTGTGTTATTTCTCTGTGAATTGCTTTCCGTCAATAATGTGATTCTTCTCTGATCATTTATTGAATCCCCTGCATCTGTGTCAATTAAGATACTGTTAATTCAAATCAGCCCATATATAATATAAGGTCTTATCTCTTTGTATATTTTCTGTCTTACATATATCACGGATAAATGTATTTTTTATAGGAAAAGAATTTGAATGCAAATTTATATTTTCTGCATTGCGAACAAACCCAGAGATCTGATCCACTCATCCATATACATTAATATTGTGTTGCCTTAAGAAAATTACTGGAGCATAAACTTTGTTTCATTCGATTGCCCTACCGTTCAGTCAAAAGTTCATATTGCATGCATGGTTTTTAAGTTGCAAATAATAGCCTAAACTTGAGGTTTGATATCATGAAAACCATAAGGTTATTTGACTTTTGCTTTTCCATGAAGATCCAAGAATTCAAGAACTTGGTCTCTCCTTCCTTTAACCATTCAATAACTATCCAATAATCACTTTTTCCTTTCCATTCTCTATTTATTCCTAATAACTGACATCATAACTGCCGTAATAAGATGTCTAACAGATTACAGTGCTTGCTGCACATAAAAAATGGAAGCTATATACGCAAGATGACAGATCTACCTTTCTACACGGTAAAGTCGGTCAAAATGTATATGTTGAACAACCAAATGTGTATCTGAAGTACCTAGTATAAACTGATTGTGTGGAATCAGTTTAAAGGAGGGATTGTGAGGATAGTATCTATTATCAACAAGTTAGTTTAGGTTTAGATTTTCTATCTTGAATAAGCTCCTAGAGCACAGCTTTATCTTATCTTTTCTCTGTTTTGTTATCCTTATGTAATTATCTTGTAGACTATATAATAGCCAGTTATAGTTTCAGTATCATTAAGGTTTTCACTCATTCAAGTCAATTTCGTCAAAAGCTATGGCTTTTTAGTTTCAGCTGAAACCATAAGTTTGAGGTATTCCTAACGTAAAACCAAACATACTGTCTGCAAATAATTAATTCTTCATCACTCATTCATTTGCTCCTCTGCTTCAGTGTGAAGCCGGATTCCATCCGTATCTATATTGACAAATATAAAATAAAAGAATACTCTCATGACATACACCTAAGTGTGAGATATGATTTGTATTTGCCCGGTTACCATGTAGAATAATTTATTGATTTTATCATTAGATTTTGTCTATGAAGAATGAAACTTTGATGATGTTAAACAAAGTAATTGGCAAGATCAAGTTCCAAGGCTTGAAGGAAGTTTATATGTAGGTAAGAACTTAGCTTGTAAGGATGACATTATTTCTAAAACAAAATGTCTCTTCAATAACAATTTGTTTAACAAAGTTGTTCAATTAGAAATTTTGATATAATCATCATTCTTTAGAGATTTTGAAAGGAGTTTGAGTTGTTTAAATGTGTTATGAAAGAAGAATCAACTATGCCCCTACCACAATCAAGTATTCAGCTTCAATCAATGATTTAAGTCTGATTTTGTATCTCCTCAACTAACTCCAAGTGGTAAAACCTATTGTTTCCTATTCTTAGCGTCATCAAAACAAATTGAATAACTTGAATTACTGATCATCACTACAAACACATAACCAATGAATGAATACTCACCTTGAGAGTTTTGGAACAGTGGACTTTTAAAATGTCTGCCACCTCTTGGAGTTGAATTATCCACTACTTTGCGCTTTTTGAACATGTCCTTTGGCAACTCAGTCACTACCAAGGGCTCAAAGTCGTCTTCTGTTCAATTCAATCAAAACCAAATCAGTCTATTTTGGTGTACAACTGTGAAAATGATGTACTTCTACTATATACTACATAATTATATGATCCCTGTTTGACATAATGTTCATAATTGTGCCTATTTTATAAACTAAAGTCTAAGAGCATTCTATATCCATTTCTTTCGTATAAGTCGACTTGTACACCAAAATTTAAGCATGGCTATGTCATGCACTATATGTTCTGCACAATAATTTGTTCCAGTTAAAGAACAACACAATCATTTCATTTCATAAATCAGAACAGTTTGATGAAAGCGAGTGATTCACATTCCAACTTCAGCTAATCAAATCCAAACACAAACCTAAAATGCAAGCCTTCTTTGTTCAGCAGCTTTGATTTACTATTATGTTCTGAGCATAGCAAATTGTGGCCCTATGATGCTCTTAAGATTCTAATAATATATAATTAATCCTAAAATTAAACCATCATGCTCAACTCAACTCACCTGAAATGATAACTCAATCTACAATTGTCAAAAAAATAAACTACATAATGATCTTAAAAGAATTCATGTGTATATATATGTTGCACCAATACTACAAATCGAAGGTGTGTCTGATGTGTGACTCTGAGACGTGCCAGTGTCCGATAATCACGCAATAGTGATGCATGTGTTTGTATTCAATCACTTCAATTTTCACAAATTATTATCGATGTCTACATGTCAATGTTTGTGTCGTGAGAGGTGCCTGCTATGTTGCACCGACAGTACAAATTGAAGACATATTTGGTGTCTGACACATGCTAGTCTCCGATAACGACAAATAGTTATACAAGATCACTCCAATTTTCACAAATTATTACTAACATTTACAATTACACATACACCAGACACGATAGACACATTGACACTGATAATGATTTGAAAAAATAAAATAATTGAATACAATCACATGTGACAGTTTCGTGTCATGTCTGTGTGTTGGTGTTACATAGTCACATGTATCGTATGTATATGTGTCAATGCTTCACATGTGTACACGGGCACCAATCACGACACTAACATGTCGACACTGATAATCATTTTAAAAAATAAATAATTGAATGTAATCATACGTGTCATTGTTGAACACTGACACGTGTTGGACACTGGACACTCCTATCAGAAATGTGGGTGTGTATGTATATGTGTCAATCCTTCGCAGATGCATACTTCAAGGTTTACTTCAATTTAATTATTATCAAACATTAAAATTCTATAACAATAGATTCTATAATTGAAATTAAAAAAGTAAAAAGTAAATAACCATGTTGCTGTTGTTCGTCTCTCTCGGTAGCGCCAGGATCATCGTTGTCGAGATACACACTCCAATCAGTAGTACACTTCTTCCTATTGTTGAAATCAGCTGGAAATTCAGATTCTTCCGGTGTAGGATTTAGGGTTCCGGCGAGAAGCCACTGTTGTTGATCATCTTGTTCAATGGATTTTCTGGACATATTGACGGATTGAACGAAAGTGCGAATGTCTTTAGCTTTGTAACCTTGAGCGAAGATTTTGCGAACTGATTGTTTGTGATTGCATACAACGCAGTTCCATTTGTTGCTGCTTTTCTTCTTCTGCTTTACCTGAATTCAATGAATTAGAGAAAATTGAAGAGAGAGAGAGAGAGAGAGAGAGAGAGATTGTACCTGCATGGTTGAGCAATTAAAGCATTGAAGAGCGATGAACAGTGTTGATGACGATGACGCCATTGTTGTATGAGGATTGAAAATTTTGGCGGAAAGTTTTGTGAGATAAAAAGGTTCTAATTTATGTTTGGCGCTTAACTTTTCAAATATGGAGGTTTTTTTTTAAAACAAAATATGGAGGTTACAGAGTGAATTGAATTTCGCATATAAGGTGTGTGACATGTTGGGTTGATGGGATCGAGTACCTACCGAATATTACTGTTTAAAAATTATAAATAAATAAGAGATTTAGAGAACTAAAATGAAAAATTGATATTTTTATAATGACCAAAAACATATTTAACCATTTATTTAATTACAGTGTCAATTTTGAGAATTCCTACTAATTAAAATATTGTTATTCCACTTAGAGGTCAATTTAGTTATCCAAATTTTTGTCTTTTTTATGATCTCCTACGGTGAGAGATCTATACAGATCATGCACCTTAGACAACACCTTAAAACTTATTTCACTTTACACTTTATTCACCTTTACTTTTCACTTCATGAAATGTGTGATGCAATTACTAATATTAAATACTTTCACTTTACACCGTTTATTTTAAGTGACTCAAATCAGTAAAACTTTTATGACATTAAGAATGTACGGTTACTTTATCAAATTCAACTTTACTTTAAAAAAAAAACATTGAAAGACTTACTACTTCCGTCTCACAATGATGATCTATTTGATTGTTTCATATAATATAATTAGAGAAAATAATCAATAGTTTTCTACCGGTATACAAACACTTGAGACCCATTTGGATTGATTTATTTTTAAGCTTATACAAAACAGCTTATCTAAATAAATAAGCTTTTATGTGTTATTCATAAGTTGTCACGATAGTTTACGAACAAACAATTTATGAAAATACTTTTTGTTACTGAAAGCTTTGAATTAACATAAAAGTTTTATTTATTTACACAAGCTATTTTTTAGGCTTAATTACATAAATGGTCCCTTAACTTATTTGTTGTTTTCGATTTGGTCTCTTATCTTTAAAAATTTTCAATTTGGTCCCACATGTACACCTCCGTTACTACCCATGGTCCTTTCTGTCAATTGCCCATTAGTGAGTGCACACATGGCACACATATAAGGGAATTTTTTTTGGAGATTACAGACATAGGTTTTTTTTCCTTCTTCCACCATTCTCTCCTCCTTCTTCCATCGTTTGCATCTGCTACACTTAATTCCCCACCTAGCCCTCCTCATTACTCCATCATCATTCATCAACTCTCATGCCTCCTTGTTCCATTTCTTATTAAGCCTACCTGGTTGCTTCCTAATTGGTGATACCTGAAGATCATTATACTTTGTTCTCTCCCATAGACTCTAACTATTGGCTGGATAAATAACAGGAGCATAACATGCTGCATACTGGTCCTTCTTGAAAATGTCTAGGACATAAGCATTAATGTCCATATCTTGGTTCTTCATGCAGGAAATGGCATGACAACATGGCAAACCTGTCAACAACCATTTCCTACAATCAACCTTCTCAGCAGATTGACATAGAACTTTTTAGTTGTGGAACAAATGTCAGATTTACAGAAGAAGACGCATAAAGCAAACCCTAAAAATTTGATTTTTAGTGTGTTTTTCCAGATTTCAACAAATTAAACAAACCCTAAACCAAAATACGAACAAACCCTATACTAGAAACCGATAAAACCATATACCAAAAGCCACTTTTCGAACAAACCCTAAACCCTAATTTTTGAAAAGATGATGAAAACTAACCTTAACAAAAGTATCAACATCGAAATCATCAAGTTCAGCCATTGTCGTCTTCTTCGTCCTCAATTACGTCTTCTTCTTCCTTAGATTTCTCTTTGAATCTTCCAGGGTTTGTGTTTTCTCGTTCTTCGTCTTTCTCTCTCTACGTTTCAATTTCTCTTTCTAATTCTAGTTTCTTCTCTCTCTAATCCAAGAATATCCATTATATATGTGCCACGTGGGATTGGCCACGTGTGTACTCACTAACGGGCAAATGAGGCAATTGACAGAAGGACCAAGAGTAGTAACAGACTAACGGAGGTGTACATGTGGGACCAAATTGGAAAATTTTAAAGATAAGGGACCAAATCAAAAATAACAAATATGTTAAGGACCATTTATGTAATTAAACCTATTTTTTATAAGCTCGAAAATAAATCAATCCAAACAGACTCTTAGTTTTATTTACATTTTGAAATATTTTAAATTTTTTTAATTTATATTAATTTTACCTACTCAAATTAAGATAAAAGATTTTCGAATGGAGAATTGTGTGCATTTTTTTTAAAAGCAATGAAAGTGCTAAATTAATTGTTTTTCTTATTTCAAGAAATACATCATTCATAATTACCCGTTTATGTTATCTCAATCACAATGATTTACTTCATAAGTCTCTTATCTTTTTTTTTTGAGGGGAAAAGTCTCAAATATTCATATTAACAAATGAATATTAAAAGAATTGTTTTCATTATGTCCAAAAATATGTCAGAAAATGAATACATATTTTCTTATATCTTCAAAAATTTCATCACATTACTTCTAAAGTCTCATATCTTCTCATTAGAAATGTAAAATGAATAAATATTTAAAAATAAGAAAGTTTCCTACATTTTTCAAAAAGAAAGAATTGACAAAAGAGGGGAGTATATAGAATAAAGATGAATAGTGTAAATAACATTTTGTCCAACCAAACAAACCCAACAGAATCAAACTTCCAAAAAAAAAAATACAATCCTTTTTATTACCAA
>Ga0228710_1011043_pt1 | contig 11832 bp, 5 predicted proteins | sample MedpolnodulmetaG_FD_177995 | JGI IMG/M metagenome (GOLD analysis project Ga0228710, IMG submission 177995) | Root nodule microbial communities from Medicago polymorpha collected in Santa Monica, California, United States - pink nodules | ecosystem: Host-associated > Plants > Roots > Nodule... | reverse complement strand
TTTCGAGTGTTTCAAGTCGACGGAGAAGGCTTCAGATGAACTTTTGGAGGCACTGCAAGATGATAATTGTTGTATAATAGGATTGTACGGTAGGCGTGACTCTGGTAAAACTACATTGGTGAGAGTAATGGGTGAGAAAGTCATGTACTTAAATATTTTTGATGAGAAATTATTTGTCAATGTGACCAAAAACCCAAATATCACAGCAATGCAAGATGAAATTGCTGACTCCTTGAATATAAGATTAGATAGAAACAGTGAAACTGGAAGAGCAAGAAAAATATTATCCACAATAGAAAATATGGATCATCCGATACTTGTGATCTTTGATGATGTTCGGGCAAAGTTTGACCTACGCGATGTAGGAATTCCTTGTAATAGTAATCTATGCAAGGTTCTTTTGACCGCATGTCGCCAAAAATATTGCGACTTAATGCACTGTCAAAGGGAGATTCTACTTGATCCATTATCTACAGAGGAAGCTTCGAGTTTGTTTGAAAAACATTCGGGAATTCTCGAAGAGGATCACTCCTCCTCATTTGACTTATTCAATGTGGCACGTGAAGTTGCTTTTGAATGTGATGGGTTACCAGGAAGAATCATTAAGGAAGGGTCTTTCTTAAGAAGTAAATCATTGGAGGAATGGGAAAAGTCACTACACAATTTGAGACATTCAACAGCTCAATGGCAGATGTTTCTCAGTTTTAGAGGGGAAGATACTCGCTACTCTTTTACAGGTAGTCTTTTTCAAGCTTTATCCCAAGGGGGATTCAAGACTTTCATGGATGATGAAGGACTGCACACGGGAGACCGAATTTCACCTTCTCTTAGAAATGCAATTGAAGCATCAAGACTTTCAATCATTGTTTTATCTGAAAACTATGCAAATTCCACATGGTGTCTTGATGAACTTGTGAAGATTCTTGAATGTAAGAAATGGAATAATCAATTAGTTTGGCCAATCTTTTACAAAGTAGAGCCATCAGACATAAGGCATTTGAGAGAAGGTTATGGTAAAGACATGGCTCAACATGAAAAAAGATTTGGAATAGACTCGGAGAGAGTACAAAAATGGAAGTCAGCTTTGCTTGAAGTTTCTAATTTGTCCGGAATGACTTACACGACTGGGTATGAATATGAATTTATCCAAAAGATCGTGGAAGATGCCAATAATATTAAAAGTCGCTTGCAAATACGAAGCGTATAGATTTGTCCTAGAGAGATGCCAATAATCTTATGCCAAGGATCTAACGGTGGTCCTTATTTTGGATGTAAATTTGCTTTGTAAATTGTATATTTTTCCTTCATAGTCTCTCTTGTAACTAGATTGAATTGCCTCTTTTATTACAGGATTGAATTACCTCTTGTAAGTTAACAGATTTACCAAATTATACATTGAGAAAGAATATATTGACCCTTAATAGTTATAAGGACTCATCATTATCATTCCTATGCCAACTCCAGAAGGCATGAGTAGAGTTTACAATCTTCAGGTCACTGTGACCAAAACTAGCTTCACGGAATTCTGACCACTTTGGTTTTGGATTTATGTACCTGTAAACAACAATGATATAAGAATACCGATAAACAACCTTAAATAGTTACATGGACAGATTTCAGACAGTAAACAATTCAGATAACAAATTTTTATAATGTGTCTGGCAGATATTACTTGCGTGTGAGCTAAGCCTTCTCGGTTTCCACCATCACCAATAGTTATATGAACGGCACCACAAGGATCCAATCTTCCATTAAATTGTGCTTAGAAATTAAAATAAAGGCTAAACTATAAAAGGCGTACCTAACGTCATGAGCATGAACATGACCAGCCAGAACTGAATTAACACTAGCAGCATAAAGCAATTGTTGTTTTGTCTGAAAACTTTGGATCTTCGACATGGTGTCTTGATGAACTTGTCAATATGGAGTGCAAAAAGACCAATAATCAATTAGTTTAGCCAGTATTTTACAAAATAGAACAATCAGATGTAAGAAATAAAAAAAAAAGTTATGGTAAAGCCATGGCAGCACATGAAGATAGAATTGGAAAGGAATGTGAGAATGTGCAAAGGTGGAGATCGGCTTTGTCAGAAGTTTGCCTTACTAGAAGGAAGATTTAAGTTCATGTTACATTGATGCATTGTCAAATAAGGAACTAATTTGTCAATTCTCTGCAGAAGAAGTGAACTTACTGTTTATATAGAAATTAAGTTCTTATAGTAGTTAAGGGAACTTACTGTTTATATATAAATTAAGTTCTTATAGTAGTTAAGGGAACTTACTCTTATAGAAATTAAGTTCTTATGTTTTGGATTTATAGAAGTGAACTTACTGTTTATATAGTGAACTTACTATTTTAATTAGTTTTTATCATAGTTAAGGATCAATTAAGTTCTTATAGTCGAAATTAAGCTACTATTAATATATTTTTACTCCTTAAAAACTCTTTGAAGAATAGTTCCTACATTTCATTAAATGTTTTTAAAATCCTCACATTTTATCTCCGTTATCAAAATTAGTCATGTTGTTAATTCTCTAACGGAATGCTGATGTGACAGTTAATGAGTCCCAATTATTTTAGGGTTAAATATGTTTTTTGTCCCTACATTTTGCATGACTTTGAAGAATAGTCCTTATTATTTTAGGGATTTTAAAAACATTTATTGAAATGTAAGGACTATTTTTCAAAGTTACGCAAAATGTAGGGACAAAAAACATATTTAACCGTAGAGAAATGTTAACTTGTGCCCTAAGGACACGAGATAATGATCTTAAAATAGAAATAAACAATAAATATTATATTGAAAATATAAGTTTTCAATTTTTAAAAATTATGAATGCACAATTTCCAAGGTTTAATTTCTTTGTTTAGTTTCTTATCTTGTGCCCTAAGGACACAAGTTAACAACACCCAAATAATTGAGACTCACTAATTGTCACATCAGCATTCTGATAAGTGCTCAAAAGTAACATATTTTATGTGTTAATCTAGGCATTTTAGTGACTTGTTCTGCAAGTTATCTAAGGAAAAGCTACCAAATTGTGTTCTTTTACCATTTATGCTTTACATGCATGATTCCCTCCCTTTTTATGCAGGAAATGACAAGCAAGGGACAAGGAAGAAGTTGATGAACTAAAGTCAGTACACTTAAGCATACACAATGTCGAGAGCAGCTTCATGTACGCTATTGGTACGCTGCCAGTACGCTTCCCAGATTCAGAGAGCACGCTTAAACGTCCTCTCGTACGCTTAGGCGTACTAGGTCCAGTAGCCAACCTTCATGTACGCTATTAGCACGCTTGTGGTTCGCTTATCAAAGTTTCCATTGGTACGCTTAAGCGACCTGTTGTACGCGTAAGCGTACACAATGTCGAGAGCTCAGATCTGTACGCTGATTGCACGCTTCCCGCACGCTCAAGCGAACTTCATCAGATGCAAGTGGATAAGGCACACGTGGCTGTTCCCAAATGGACAACGAAAGATAATTTCCAGGAGGCACGCTTAAGCGAACCCTGTACGCTTAAGCGTGCAGGCACGAATTTGGCCCATATAAATAGCTTTCTCTTCTCCTTCCAACTATTACATTACATTGTTTTGATATTTTTCTGGTTTTAGAGAGAGACTAGGGAAATTTTCTAGAGAGAGAAACATAAAGCAAGGTAGTTAGGAGTAGATTCAACCCAAGATTTGTCGAGACATCATGGATCTAGGCATTGAATCTTCATCTTTTCTTCATCCTTTGTAAAGCTATCATAGACATATGTAGCTACATCTACCCTTGTGGGTTTTAAACAAGCTATTATGTAATCTTTTGATCATTTAATATATGGTTCTAGCTATTTATTCAATATTGTTGTTATTCTTGCATTTAATGCTGTATTGAGATTTAAAATGATATGGACACATACTTTTGAATCTAGAAATAAAATAGCAATCTATCTTAAGTTATCACTCTAGACATGGATGTTAATATTTGATAATCACTTTTAATCTAGAACTTAATGCTTTTGGGTAATTTAATCGGTTGGGAAATCGTCGATTAAACTATCCAATCGACTTTGTGATCGTTTAAATGTTTGGGAAATCGATGTTTAAACAATCCCTGAGAAATAATGATATCATTTGGACACGAATGATATTGTCAAGTGATTGTGATAATATCGTTTAAAAAGCTAGAATCCGTTATTTGATCAAGAGATTGCAGCTGTTACGCTTGGTTGATGTCTCTGACCCCAAGCGAAATAGCCCTATCTCTTCTCGTTTTACTTTTATGTCGAATAGAACAATAGTTTTACACAAACAAACAATTTATACCCGAACACTTAACGTGATAAATATTGTGAAAATGTTTTTGAAATACGCAACTCCCTGCGGAAACGATCCTATTATACTTACGTGTAAATAGTTTTATGACGTATAAAAATCTTACATCATATTTCATTATAGAATTTACAGTAGGACTAATTTTGATAACGGAGATAAAAACCTTACATCATATTTCATCATATTTCACTTGGTTAAATGGTTCATACGGGGTCTGAGAAGTGATAGTAGGAACTAGGAAACAAGAGTGAATCTGCAAGGAAGTTAAGCAAAACCGCGTGGGTCCCACTTGGCCAATTTAATGGATATCATCATAAATTAGTCATTATAAATAACATACTAGAGGGTGTGACTTGGTACCACTATTCTGCTTGTTTCATATGATATATGATGGCAGCTATATTTTCTGGTAATCATCATGATTATGAACATGAACAACCACTGTACGATGTTTTTGTTTGTTTTAGAGGCTGTGACACTCGACTCAACTTCACGGGAAATCTTCTTCATGCTTTGCGATGCAAAAGATTCAAGATCTTCATGGATAGCAACCACGGACTCATGAGTGGTGATGATATTGCATCGTCTGTTTTAAAGGCATTGCAAGGATCGAGGATTTCAATTGTTGTTTTATCCAAAAACTTTGCAAATTCCATATGGTGTCTTGATGAACTTGTAGAGATACTTAACTGCAAAAAGAGGAAAAACCAACAGATTTTGCCTGTCTTCTATGATGTTGATCCTTCTGAGGTAAGATACCAGACAGGTAGTTATGGTGAAGCCATCGCTGGTCTTGAACATAGGTTTGGAAAGGAGAGGTTGCAAAAATGGAAGTCAGCTTTGTCCGAAGTTGCCAGCATAAGCGGAAAGCATTTTAAAAATGGGTATGTATGTATGATTGCTTAGTAATATCTATTTTCTATTCTTAGAAAAGCATATACGGAAGAATATAATTTCACACCTCTATTTTATTTATATTTTTGACTCTTTTTTTGTCTATGTTTGATCAAATTATTGTTATGGTCCTTTAGTTATATTATATTAAACTAGTATTTTGTGTTTCTTTAAAGGATCACATGACAAATTTTGTTATAAATTATGTCAATGAGCTTTACAGAATTGTGGGTAATTTATTTAACAATCAATCAGCTAAATAAGTAAATTAGAATGTGTTAGGTACCCACAAACTAGCTTTCACTTCACTTGCAAATTTACATGTGGTTAATTTTGATTAGCCGATTAGTAAATTATCCACAATTCTTGGGATGTAACCTAGAAAAAACCAATTATGTTTGGTCTTCAAATTAATATTGGGAAGTTGTATCTTGTCAAAATGTATCCATGATAACATTAGAATGAATATGGTAAACAAAAACATTAGAGTGAAATGAATATGCGTGTGTTGTTTTTGTAGGGATTCACTACTTGAGATTAATTTTATTTTGTTATTATGTTGATATTGAAGTAGTAATCCTGATCAATAGAAAGTGAGAGATAAAACATGTTGGCAAAAAATTGTATAGATATCAACATATGTTATGACGCAAATTTGAACCTATAATTCCTCACTTCACAACATTTAAAGTGTATACAGATAAAAATGAAATTAGTGTGTATTAATTTGATGCTACCAAGTTCTAAACCAAAGAAAAGAAAAAGAAAACTAGACATCATGAATTAAAAGGCTATCAACTTTTACAGATACCTACAGAAGTGCGAATATGAATTCATACAAGAGACTGTGGAATGGGTTTTGAACACTCTACCCCGCTATGATGTTTTTCTCAGTTTCAACAATGAAGATACTCGCTACTCCTTCGGTGGTTATCTCTACAATGCTTTGGATCAGAAGGGATTCAAAATCCTTATGAAAGATAACGGATATGAAGAGGATGGAGACCAACAAATTAGTTCACAATCTCTTGTTACAGCAATTGAAAAATCAAGGCTTTCAATCATTATTCTCTCTGAAAACTATGCAAATTCTTCATTGTCTCTTGATGAACTTGTCACCATCCTTGACTTTATGAAGACTAGAAACCAACTTGTTTGGCCTATTTTTTACAAAGTGGAACCAACAGATATAAGACATCAGAAAAATAGTTATGAAAAAGCTATGAATGAACATGAAAATAAATATGGAAAGGACTCTGAGAAGGTGAAAGCATGGAGATCAGCTTTGTTTGAAGTCGCTAACTTAAAAGGATGGCACTTGAAATACGGGTATACTCAAGCTTTTTTTTTTTTGAAATTGTGCATCTAAACACTTGTATGTATGTATGTATGTATGAATTTAAAGGCCTTGAACTTTTGCAGGTACGAATACGAGCTTATCAAAAAAATTGTGGAAACGGCCATTAAAATTTGACTTGCTTGTAGTAACCATTTCCAACTCCTTCCTTGGTCGAGTATATCAACAGAAAGAACATTTGGGAGTATCTATAAAGTTCCAAAAGAAATATAGTTCTATTTAATCAATTCAATAAATGAATTGTTTTGTAAACAGGGTACTGCTGAGAAATTTATAATAATACTAGTTGTTGTAATGATAATAGTAGTTGAAAGTCGTGTATGTGTTGGACGCTTATTATGTACTAGTTGGAATAAATACAATTTTTTTAACAAGGTCAAAAGGGGGGAGTCCCACCATTGAGAGAGGAAAGGAGCAAGACTTTGACCATTATAGGCTAAAGCATTTGCTACATGATTTCCCTCCCTTTGGATATGAGAACAAACATAAGACAGAGAACTCGCTAAGAACATACGGTTAATCCAATGGGTATGCAGACACTCTATTGTTTGGATGGTAATTGAATTATCAAAATGATGAAAATTTGTGAAGTATTTTGTTCTAGTTAAATTTAGAGAACTTCAAATGACACCTAAAAGCTATAAATTTCAAATTTCTTCATTGTTATAGTTTTTCAAATTTTGCATTTTGGTCCTCAAATTTTCCAAACTTTTCAAATTGACCCTAATAAATTTCCAAAAAATTGCAAGTTGACCCCTCAAATTTTACAAAAATTATAATTTAACCCTAAAAAAATTGAAATTTGCAAATTGACTCCTACCTTCGGTTTTCAAATTTGGACCAAAAAAAATAAAAATTGCCCAATAATGATGACAATAATTTTTTTTTATTACTCCATCCAAACAAAGATATTTAGAAATGAAGGCAATTTAATTGAATTATTTGAATAGCATATAATTCAAAATTCTTACAACTTTCTCAATTACCCCATCCAAACACCCTCTTAAAGTATTTAGATGCACAATTTAAAAAAAATAAATAAAAACTTCTACATTTAGTCTCTTAACTTAAACACCCATGCATTTTCCTAAAATAAAACACCCTTTTAATGTGTTAGCCTCACTCACTTTGATGTCTGATTCATATAGTCATAACTTTCGATTTTTTTTTTTTTAAAGGATAACTTTCTATTTCTAAACAATCCACTAGACAAATCTGGACCTAGGTAGCATTGGAAAGTACTCCCTCAGTGGTTTTTTTATCGCATAATTTCTCCCAAAGATATAAAATTGTACTCCCTTCGATCACTATTACAAGTGAAAAAAATATTTTTTTAATTAATTAAATAACTGATGTATTTGGTCAATAATATAGATCAAATACATCAATTATTTAATAAACTTAAAAAATAATTTTTTGCTTGTAACACTGACGGGAGAGTACAAAGTAAATTTGTAGTATATATTCAATAGCATATAACTCTCCAAAATTGTGAACATCCACTTATTGATTTATACTTTAGTAAAAACTTTGAAATTTTACCGCGAAAAACCTGAAGCACAATTGATTTAAACTTTTTCAACGCCAATAGGAAGTTTCTTGAAGCAATTAACAAATACTATAACTTTCTGATTTCCCAAATGAAAGTGATCCGCAATTGTCTTACAAACTTGTAAGTTCTTTTAACTGCTAATTGGATTTATTATATTTATAGCTTTGTGGACGAACTGACAAACACTACTAACCATAAAAAATGTCTAACCTAACAATCTTAGAATTGCAAAGAGAAAATAAAAGTATTTGAATTCCTCCAAAACATTACATTACCTCAAAATATTTTCACATTCAAACACATTCTAAGTCTTAATGACGGAATTGTTAATTCTAATTAAGAACAACTTGGCTTGTCAGGCTTCTCTTATATGAATCGTCATGTAATTAAAATTATATTTTGTCATTTTCATAAAATTATTAAAAAAAAAGGATCAAAGAAAAGACAAAAGAGGTGACAACAACAAACCGAGTGAATAATATATTAACATGATTCTTTATATGTTTCTAACAATACTGTCCATTGTTAATGTCAAAATTTTAGCATAGCGTCATTAGCGAAAATTGTGTATAGTGTTCAAACCAATTAGTCTCAACTTCTATCCTTATATACACTTTTTATGTGTTAGCTTGCCGGTTGGCGTTTTCTAACATTACATCATACTAGACACTATAGTTGTGTTCATTAATGCTTTTTCAGTAATTGAAACTTGAAAAGATTAAAGAGAATCCTTTGGTCATAGCCATGTTGAATGAAGAGGTTGATGGCTGCAGCTACAAGTACGATGTTTTTCTAAGTTTTAGAGGGGAGGACACTTACTGTACCTTCACAGGTAATCTCTATCATGCTTTACGCAACAAGAGAATCAAGACCTTCTTCTTCCCACATCAAATTCAAAATGATTATAATGATAATGAGCAACTTGAACATTCACCTATTCTCAAGGCAATTCGGGAATCAAGGAGTTCAATTGTTGTTCTCTCTGAAAACTTTGCATCCTCCACACGTTGTTTAGATGAACTTGAGAACATCATTCAGTGTAGGAAGATGTACGGCCATCTTGTTTGGCCAATCTTTTACAAAGTATATCCCTCAGAAGTCAGGCTTCTGAGTGGTAGGTTTGGTGAAGCCGTGCTAAAGTTAGAAGAAAGGTTTAGAGATTACCCTCACAGCAACAGGATGCAGCGATGGAAGCAAGCTTTGTCTGAAGTCACAGTCATTTCTGGATGGATTTACGAAACTGAGTATGTACTATAATATTCTATACTTTCAAGGTTATGCTCTTTTGAAAATTAGTCCTGTGCTTGAAAAACTCGATAAAAATTTCAATAGTGACTGACATGTTGCCTTTTGAAAGTAGAAGCTTAAAGTTTTACTCATCCACATGGCTGAGATTGAGAATTTGACTAGCTTGGCTGATGTCAGTTTTGACTTATGACAAATTCAAGGATAGACAAATATATGTCCTTCAAAACTAAATTTGTATTCGCTTTTTCTTGTTTTTGCCAAACTGACATCGATCATATCACAGTCTTAGTAGTAAGGCGAGAGGACTCTAGAATTCTAAGGACCAACTATTAGCAGATCCACCTTGTTTTCTTAGGCTTTAGAACTCTTATATTGTTTATGTTTGCTAATATGCTCGAATACAAGAATAGTCCATGGTGTATGATCTCAATGGTAAGAGTTTGACTTTGTAACTTCAAGGGATTTGTTCAAGCACATGACTAATTTTCAAGCACATGACTAATCTTCAAGGGATTTGTTTTGTCAAATGGTAAGGTTACAGGAATATTCCTCGAGAGACGGTTGTAAAACGTTAATCGGCGTCACTTTAATTAATAATAATTTTAAAAGGATTTGTTCATTCACAGGTACGAGTACCAATTCATCCAAAAGATTGTGGAATTTGCTGTCCAATCGCTACCACGCTATGATGTTTTTCTCAGTTTTTGCGGGGAAGATACTCGCTACTCCTTTACGGGATTTCTCTATCATGCTTTGAGTAATGAGGGATTCAAGATCTTCATGGATGATGAGGGATTGGAGGGTGGAAACCAAATTTCACAAACTCTTCTGGAAGCAATTGAAAAATCAAGGCTTTCGATTGTTGTTTTGTCAGAAAACTTTGGATATTCCACGTGGTGTCTTGATGAACTAGACAAGATTATCAAGTGCATGAAGACCAAGAATCAATTGGTTTGGCCAATATTTTACAAAATAGAACAATCAGATGTAAGCAATCAAACAAAAAGTTATGGCAAAGCCATGACGGCGCATGAAGATAGATTTGGAAAGCAGTCTGAGAATGTGCAAAAATGGAGATCAGCTTTGTCAGAAGTTGCCTTATTGACAGGAGATCATATCAAAGAAAATGAGTAAGTACTAGTGATTACTATTAATTAACTTTAGCTTGTATAATGTCTGCTAATACTTTTCATGAGAAACTGTTCTTGCCATTGACAAATTGAAGTTATTGTGTGTTGTTAAAGTTCTGTTTTTAGTTTTAGTGCAGTTTTTTGTTTTGACTTTTGACTTTTGAGTGAGAATCTGTTTTTATTAAAGATTAATTTATGAAATGAAATCTGATTAATAGAATGAAGTAAATGTTGTTGTGCTTTTGCAGATACGAATATGAATTCATAAAAAAGATAGTGGAAAGGGCCATTGAAGCTGAAAATAACATGTGATACAAAGTCCTTGCACAAAAATCTGAAAATGGGCTCTTAGTAAATTTGGAATTCAAGTAGAAAAAGTCTCATAAAAAATTGTTTCATCAAAAATCAAACTGTGGTCCACCTGAAAAAATTTGTTCTTTTATACAAATTATTAATTACTTGAACTCAATTGTTTTGGTTAGAAAACAAATTTTATGCTTATCATTGAAATAGAATTGTTTGGTAACAATTTTTTCTCGCAACCCATAATTTTTTAATAGTTTATTTCTAGTTATATTTTTTTCTCTCAATTTTCTCTATGTTATTTTAATTGAAAAAATTAAATATGAATTAAGCATATATTTTTTTATGTCATTTTAATATTTATCAATTAATTCAGCAATTAATTTTACAAAAAATTACAAATGCAATCAACTAGTTTCGATTCTGAAATAAAAAATTCTAATTTCTATTTTCAAGTATATAATCAATTATAGAGGGAAAATAATTTTTATCGAACAACCAAACATATCATAATCAATTATACACCTTTAAAATCAATTTTATCACTTACAAAGATAAAGCCAAACATACACTTCAGCAAGAGAGAGTTTTGTCATATTAAATCATCCAATGCTGTCTAGAATTTTTTATTTTTTGACTTTGCTCCAGAATTATTATGTAACTAACAGTATAATATGATTAGTTTGAATTATTTTCGTGTAAAACTATTTCGTACGATTATTCAATATTATGTTAATATATCACCTTTTAAAAATACATGACTTGTTCTCCTAAAAAAAAAAATATATGACTTGTTATACATATTAAATTTAGTTTTAAAACGACAATACATGCAAATTCAGATTTATAGATGTGATGGGAGAATAATCCAATTTAGTTTGTTTATGCTAGCATTATTCCTTAACTTAATATTATACCGTCATTTTTTATGTTCTCAACATTCATTTTACAGATTCTCTCAAAAAAAAAAAAAAAAAAAAAAATTGTTTTTTTTTTTATTTTTTTTTTTTTTTTTATTTTATTT
>Ga0228710_1011042_pt1 | contig 11833 bp, 4 predicted proteins | sample MedpolnodulmetaG_FD_177995 | JGI IMG/M metagenome (GOLD analysis project Ga0228710, IMG submission 177995) | Root nodule microbial communities from Medicago polymorpha collected in Santa Monica, California, United States - pink nodules | ecosystem: Host-associated > Plants > Roots > Nodule... | reverse complement strand
TTTAAGAATAGTAAATTTGATATTGCGTCAGGTTGATTAGTCTACCTAACTATGTGACTAATATTTAGCGGAAAATAAAAAACTAGTGCGACTAATTTTAACATCCAATATAAATTGAATCTATATAATTTGATACTCCCTCCGTTCCTTTTTAGGTGTTTTTTTTTAAAAATTAACATCAAAATAATGATATGTATTTTTGCACATTTTCTTCATATACCATCAATTTAATCCACCAATAAATTTCTATTTCACACACTTTATCTTTTCAGTAAATTTAATATGTTATGTTTCTCCCGTAACAAACAAATATTATCTTTTTCTCCAACAAACTCATATTTTTTGCGCGCGCTCTCTCTCTCTCTTAACAAACAATTGTCAATTTTCTAAATATTGTGCACATCTTTTTAATTATTGTAAGTCAATATAAAAATTATTTCAACTTCACATTTATCAAAAGTTAAGAAAAAATTCACTTTCTTCCAACTCCTTTATTAATTTAATATATTTACTTTCTTCCAACTCCTTTATATTTAATTTATTATAACAAAAATTCACTTTCTTCCAACTAATGTTAGAGCCACACTTAAAATTTTAACAATCGTTACTCATCATATTTATAGAATTTTAACTCTTCATGAAACCATTGTTTGGAACAAAATTTTGTTTAAATTTGAAGATAACAACAAACAAATTTTGTTTAAAAAAAACAAACAAACTTTAATTTTCCAAATAGATAGCATTAATTAGTTTTACTGAAAAAGATAAAAAGTAATTGACAAAGGGTATAATTGACAAATCGTACCCTTAAAATGCCAAAAAGATAGTTAAATAGGAACGAAAAATTCACTTTAAAAAGACACTTAAAAAGAAATAGAGGAAGTAACATTTAGTACGGAAAAGATTGGTAGACATCTTTTCCACCCAATCGACACGCTTCTCTCTTTTGATTTTTCCTCTCACTTTTTATTGTGTGCCTTGAGTTGAAGAGTAGGAGTGTGGGACTCATCCAAAGTGTAAATGAGATGGATGAGGTGTACAAATATCACAACCTCATTCATTAACGATAAACCTTTTTGTTTCTAAAGGATTAACGGTAAACATATTACATATTATTTTTTTAATGGAAATGTTAACTAGTGCCTCCGGGGCACTGGTTAAGGACTTTAAATGATAACTTTTTATGGAAGTTTGTGTAATAAGTTAGCTTTATACCAATTGGAAAACGAAAATATGTGGTTGATCAAGTAGGAAGAGAATTAAATATCTTAAGTATTGAAAGGTTAGAAATGATTAGATTTTTTTGGAGAAAAAAATTCATTCGTGGAGGTGGTAGGCTATATACAGCATGTCTTTTGACAATGGTTATTGGCAAAGAAGAAAATGACACCATGCTTATTTTAAGAGTGGTTGATGCATCCTAAAGATCGTATGTTGAGAAGTTAATTTGTGGGGTTAGTAAGTGTCTTCCACACTTTCCCCTTTTTTTTTTAGTGTCAAGCACCCCTTGTACTTTGTACCCGAAGACGATCAGAGTACTCTTTATACTTTGTCTTTCTTTTTGTTCATTAATAAATATATTTCATTTGTCGTTCAATACATATATATAAATTTGTTTTTAAATTAATAAATTAACGATCACTTTTTAGGAATTAAGAAGCTACTATTAATCGATTTTTGTATTTTAGAAAAATAATAATTTATAAAATAAATGCGTTGATGAGGAAAGAGCAAAGAGGAGTCCCATATTTTTTTTTCTCTTGTCACTTTGTGTATGATATTTGGAAATGGATTTTGAAGTGGTTTGTGCTACCAGAAATTTTTATTTTTTTTTCAAAGTTGGTGCCTTTTCGTGGGTAAAGGAAAGCACAAAGGTTTGATGTTGGTTTGACACATAGTTCTTTGGGCTATTTAGAAGGCTAGAAATGATTGGATATTTTTGGAGAAAAATTATTCCGTCATGGAGGTGGTAGACTATGTACAACATGTCTCTTGGCAATGATTATTGGCAAAGAAGAAAATGGCATCATGCTTATTTTATGAGTGGTTGGTGCATCCTAAAGATTGAATGTTGAGAAGCTAATTTGTGGGGTTCGGAAGTGTTTGTCGCCCTTTGCATTTTCTTTCTTTTTAGGATCAAGTACCTCTTGTACTTTGTATCCGGAGGTGGTCGGAGTACTCTTTGTACTTTGTCTTTCTTTTTGTTAATTAATAAATATATTTCATTTGCCGTTCAAATTTTTGTTTTGTTATTTAAATTAATAAATTAACGATTATTTTTATGATTTGAAAAACTACTATTAATTGATTTTTGTGTTTTAGAAAGAAAATAAATTAAGTAAACCATCAAATTTGTCCCTGTCTTTGTACCAAATTTTCAAATTGGTCCCTAACTCTATTAATAACTCAAAATGGTCTATGTCTTTGTTAAACCCGACTCTATTAATTGTTTTGTATTTTGAATGGTAATGGCTCAATGTCTTTTGGACATTATTTAGTGGTTAATGGAATAATTCCCTTTGGATCTTATTTGGTACGTTAATGACTTAAAATACAAAAGAACTAATAGAGTCGGGAACCAATCTGATAAACGTTTGACAAAGACAATAATCATTTTGAGTTATTAATAGAGTCAGGGACCAATTTGAGAATTTGGTACAAAGACAAGGACGAATTTGGTGATTTACTCAAGAAAAATTATAAAAAAATGTGTTGTCTAGGGAAGAGTGAAGAGGAGTCAAATATATTTTATGTCTTGATACTTTGCGTCCGACATTTGGAAAAGAAATTTCAAGTTGTTTGGTGTGGAGTTTGTGTTACTTTAAAATATGTTTTTTTTTTTTTTTTTTTCCAAAGTTGGTGGCTTTATTTGGGTAAAGGAAAGGACGAACAAAGGTTTGATGTTGGTTTGACACATAATTCTTTAGGCTATTTGGAAGGCTAAAAATGATTCGATTTGTTTGTAGAAAAAATATCTGGTTGTGGATGTAGTAGACTATTTACAACATGTCTCTTGGCAATGGTTATTGGCAAAGAAGAAAAGGGCACCAAGCTTATTTTATGAGTCGTTGATGCATCCTAAAGATTGTATGTTAAGAAGTTAATTTATGGGGTTAAGAAATGTCTCCCGCCCTTTCCTTTTTCTTTGTTTTTAGTGTCAAGCACCGCTTGTACTTTGTACACGGAGGCGATCAGAGTACTCTCCATACTTTGTCTTTCCTTTTGTTAATTAATAAATATATTTCATTTGCCGTTCAAAAAATACATATAAATTTGTTTTTAAATTAATAAATTAACGATCATTTTAATGAATTAAGGAGCTATTGTTAATCGATTTTTGTATTTTAGAAAAATAATAATTTATAAAATTAATGTGTTGATGAAGGAAGAGCATAGAGGAGTCCCATACTTTTTTTGTCTTGACACTGTGTCCGATATTTGGAAAAGCATTTTCAAGTGGTTTGGTGTGGAATTTGTGCTACTCGGAAATATGTCTATTTTTTTTCTTCAAAGGACCACAAAGGTTTGATGTTGGTTTGGCACATAGCTCTTTGGGCTATTTGAAAGGCTAAAAATGATTAGGTTTTTTTGGAGAAAAAATATTCGGTTGTGGAGGTGGTTAACTGTATACAACATGTCTCTTGGCAATCGTTATTGGCAAAGAAGAAAAGGGCACCATGCTTATTTTATGAGTGGTTGATGCATCCTAAAGATTGTATGTTGAGAAGTTAATTTGTGGGGTTAGGAAGTGTATTCCGCCCTTTCCTTCTTCTTTGTTTTTAGTGTCAAGCACTTTTTGTACTTTGTACCCGGAGACGATCAGAGTACTCTCTCTACTTTGTCTTTCTTTTTGTTTATTAATAAATAAATAAATTTGCCGTTCAAAAAATATATATAAATTTGTTTTTGAATTAATAAATTAACGACCATTTTTTATGAATTAAGAAGCTATTATTAATTGATTTTTGTATTTTAGAAAAATAATAATTTATAAAATAAATGTGTTGATGAGGGAAAAGCGAAGAGGAGTCCCATATTTTTTTTGTCTTGTCACTTTGCATATGATATTTGGAAAAGGATTTTGAAATGGTTTGGTGTGGAGTTTGTGCTACCCAAAAATATGTTTATTTTTTTTTCAAAGTTGGTGCCTTTTTGTGGGTAAAGGAAAGCGCAAAGGTTTGATGTTGGTTTGATGCATAGCTCTTTGGATATTTAGAAGGTTAGAAATGATTGGATTTTGTAGGAGGAGGAATATTCGGTAGCAGAGGTGGTAGACTATATACAACACGTCTCTTGGCAATGGTTATTGGCAAAGAAGAAAAGAGCACCATGCTTATTTTATGAGTGGTTGATGCATCCTAAAGATTGTTTGTTGAGAAGTTAATTTTTGGGGTTTGGAAGTGTTTGTCGCCCTTTGCTTTTTCTTTGTTTTTAGGATCAAGTTACCCTTGTACTTTGTACCCGGAGACGGTCAGAGTACTCTCTGTACTTTGTCTTTCTTTTTGTTAATTAATAAATATATTTCATTTTCCGTTCAAATTTTTGTTTTGTTTTTTAAATTAATAAATTAACGAACATTTTTATGATTTAAAGAGCTACTATTAATCGATTTTTGTGTTTTAGAAAGAAAAATATAAAAAAAAATGCGTTGTCGAGGGATGAGCAAAGAGGAGTCCCATATTTTTTTGTCTTGACACTTTGCGTCTAATATTTGGAAAAGCATTTTCAAGTGGTTTGGTGTGGAGTTTGTGCTACTTGAAAATATGTTTATTTTTTTCTTTCCCAAAGTTGGTGCGTTTTTGTGGGTAAAGGAAAGGAGCACAAAGATTTGATATGTTGGTGTGGCATACTATATACAACATGTCTCTTGCAATTGTTATTGGCAAAGAAGAAAAGGGCACATGCTTATTTTATGAGTGTTTGATGTATCCTAAAGATTGTATGTTGAGAAGTTAATTTGTGGGGTTAGGAAGTGTCTTCTGCCCTTTCCTTTTTCTTTGTTTTTAGTGTCAAGCATTCCTTGTAATTTGTACGCGGAGGCGATCAGATTACTCTCTGTACTTTGTTATTCTTTTAGATAATTAATACATTTATTTTATTTGCCGTTCACAAAAAATAAATATAATTCGTTTTTAAATTAATAAATTAACGCTCATTTTTATGAATTAAAGAGCTATGATTAATCGACTTTGGTATTTTAGAAAGAAAAAAAAATTTATAAAAAAAATGTGTTGTGGAGGGAAGAGCGATGAGGAATCCCGTAATTTGTTTGTCTTGTCACTTTACGTCTGCTATTTGAAAAAGGATTTTCAAGTGGTTTGGTGTGGAGTTTGTGCTACTTGGAAATATGACTCTCTTTTTTTTTTCTTCCAAAGTTGGTACCTTTTGTGGGTAAAGGAAAGGAGCACAAAGATTTGATGTTGGTTTGGCACATAGCTCTTTGGGCTATTTGAAATGCTGGAAATGATTAGATTTTTTTGGAGAAAAATTATTCGATCGTGGAGGTGGTTAACTCTATACAACATGTCTCTTGGCAATGGTTATTGGCAAAGAAGAAAAGGGCACCATGCTTATTTTATGAGTGGTTAATGCATCCTAAATATTGTATGTTGAGAAGTTAATTTGTGGGGTTAGGAAGTGTCACCCACCCTTTCCTTTTTCTTTGTTTTTAGTGTCAAACACCCCTTTAATTTGTACGCGGAGGCGATCAATGTACTCTCTAGACTTTGTCTTTCTTTTTGTTAATTAATAAATACATTTTATTTGCCGTTCAAAATATGTATATTTGTATTTAAATTAATAAATTAACGATCATGTTTATGAATTAAAGTGTTATTATTGATCGATGTTTGTACTTTAGAAAAAGAATAATTTATAAATAAAATTCATTTCATTCTTTATATGCTTTATACTAATTTTTTTTATATATTTTACTGAAAAAAATATTTCTTATTTCGAGTAATACTAATTAAAAAAATCATTTCGTCAACACTTTTGGTAAATAATATTTAGTTAATTAAATTTTTTAAATGATAGAAAATAAAGTAAAAGAAAAACTCATTTAACTATTGATTTAAAGACCAAATATATATCTAGATATCAATTTAAAACTAATTTTCTATTGAGTTTGGTTCCTCATAATTGAGTCATTTTAAAAAGTGGTTGACTATACAAAGTTGAAATAAGAGCAGTTGATTACACTAAATTTTTAGATAGTGATTCATCAGAAAGATTTGAGATTCATCAGAGTGAATCTAGATTTATCATAATGGTTGGTGGATTTTTGAATGGTGAATCAGTGGGTGGTTCTTTGCTGGGTCGGCGATGGCTTTTTAGCGTGCCTTCGTACTTGGTTCCGGTCATCTTCATTGTTCAAGGATTTTGATCTCTGGTTCCTTTCAGGTCTGTTAAAATTTGCATATTTCTTGGCTTCCGATTTGCCGCCTTCACGTCGGTGGTCTTGTGGTTGTTATGTTGTTTCTGATCGTTTTGGTTGTTTTTGTAGTGTGTGTTGTTTTATTTTGTTCATATTGTTTGTTCTTGTTTTGATCAGAGATTGGGTGATAGGATATGTGACCTTGTTTTGCGGTGGTTCGGTTTCATGAACTCGAAAGGGTCTGATTCGTTTAGTCCGAAAGGGTCTGGTTTCTGACGTATTAGACTCATCTCTCGATCTGAGTTCTTACGCGTTGCTTGCTCGAAAGAGCTTTTTATGCTTGTTGTTGTTCAGGGAGTTGTCGACACTTGAATTCTGATACCGTGTTAGTGGTCGAACCGTTCGCCATTTTTACACTCTAACTGTTCTCTGCAATGTTCACTTTTCATTCTTTTTTGTAACCTGGTTTCGCTCCCCTACGTGGGTTCACTGGGTTGCGTATGTGATTAGTGAATTTTTGTTATAATATATTAGAGTATATCCACTTGAACTAACTTATCATGATGTATTCATGTTTGAGTTTATCTGGGTCAGGTCCTTTGTCCCCCAATCTTTGTATCATTTTCTTCTTATTTAATTTTTTTTTTCGCTTAAAAAAAATCATTTTTGTATACGAATCACATGTATAGTAAGATACTAATGACCATGGTTTTATGGTTCTTCAGACATTGACGAATGTGCAACAAAAACTAATGTATGCAAAAATAAAGTAAATTGTAGAAACGCTTTTTGGGAATCACACTTGTTTCTGTCCCGAGGGGCAAACGGAGATGGAACAAAGGAAGGAGGACGCCAGCCAGTTCATCCAAATGCAACTAAGCTTTTTGTTTAAATATATTTTTAATCCTTATAAATATACCAACTTCTCATTTTACTCGCTCTAAAAAATTTCTTTAATTCTTATTCTCCAAAAAAAATTTCTTTAATTCTTATTCTCCAAAAAAAATTTATGTTCGCTTTTGGTCTCTCGTTTGAAGTAAACTCATATGTAGATTTCATGTTTTTTAATAAAATCTTGTAAAAAAGTTTCTAATAATATAACAATCTTTTAAAAAAATTGATTTTTTTAACGAAACATGAATTAAATATGATTTTTTTTATATTTTTTTTGTCAAAACTTTATAGTTAATTCATGTTTTGTTGAAAAATTCTAATTTTTTTGGAAGAGATTTTTAAAATATTTTGCACAATTTTGTTAAAAAGTACAAATGCTACACATGAATTGACTTAAAAATTGGGACGAAAAGTGATGATTGAAAATTTTATAGAGGCTAAAAGTCGAATAATTTTTTTTAGAGGGACAAATAACAAACCTAGTCATAGATTTCCTTGCCTCAACTAGGATTTCCTTTAGTCCATGTTATCTTTTTCTTTTTTACCGAACTGAGCTGTGGATAATTTCAACTAGGACGGTAGAATAACTCTCTCTTTATAAGCAACAGTAAACAAATTAAACACTGAAGTCACAAGGCTAACAACCGACATTAACAATTTTCACTTTCTAAAGGCCTTTTCTCTTTCTCACTCTTGTTTGTTTGTGAATGAAAGTGATGAAGATGAAGCATGTGTATGTGTTAGCCATGGTGATACTGGCAGTAACAGTTGCAGCAACAAATAAATGCAGTCACACTTGTGGAGGTAAAGAAATTCCATATCCATTTGGTATAGACCACAACAACCCTTCATCAGATTGTTTCGTGGGTGGTAGATTCCTACCGTTCATTTGCAATGAATCCAAAATATACTTGGGAAACATGGAAGTGTTAAACATAAACATCTTCAAAGCTGAAATCGACGTGTTATTTCACGTCTCTAAGTATTGTGGTGATGATAATACTACAGAAAATACTATAGCCAGGCTTACCGATGGTTCATATACCATTTCAAGCAAAGAAAACAAGTTTGTAACTGTTGGTTCTAACAGTTACGGTTATTTTAATAGTTACGATGGTGAAAACAAGTATTCAACTGGGTGCTTAACAAGCTTTATTGGTTATCAAAGATCGATTGATAATGGAACATGTTCGGGTATAGGGTGTTGCCAAGTTGATATTCCTCCTAGAATGTGGAATATAAGTATACAAGCTTCGTATTTCAACCAAAATTCATCACAGTATTGTAGCTATGCATTTGTTGTTAAGAATGGTAGCTATACTTTCTCTTCAGCTCATTCAAAAAAAGGTTTACCTTTCAATGGATTACCTGTGGTTCTTGACTGGACCATTGGCAACGAAAGCTGTAGTACAGCTTCTTCTAAGAATAATGGAGGCAACTATGGGTGCAAGAACAATAGCTATTGTGATGACAAGGACGCAGATTTTGGTTACCGATGCAGTTGCAATCCAGGTTTTGAAGGAAATCCTTATCATCCCCATGGCTGCACAGGTCAATTTTCTTATTTAAATTTTAGCAATTTACGTTTATTTTTATTTTTTCTTAAAACTTTGTATCGAATTACGTACTAATTCGAAGGTCCAATTTCACTGCCCGTTGGCAATGGCCCTATTTAAAACTATTTGTATGGATTAACCCATAAAATTGGCATCGAGGGATCGAACCTGAAACTTTAGAATAATACACTCTAAGATCTCAAGTTAAATATCAAACCAATCCAAATGAGTTTATAGTACAATATTGTTGATCTTTACTAGGCTTTAATTAAGGTTCTAAAATTATAACCCGTACTTGATCAGGTCATTCCAAGATTCAATAATCTAATGATGGCTAAATTTTGAAATTTTATTGTAGTGAATAAAACATACTTAACATTTTTTTTAGGGTTAATAGGTCTTTACCCCCCTGTAATATAGGTCATTTTCGATTTTCCCCCTGTAAAATATTTTTGTTTTGATTTACCCCTCTAATAGGTCAAACAAAAACGAAAAATTCTTGAAAAAATAAAATAAAATTGGTTTTTGTTTGGCCTATTAGGGGGTTAAATCAAAACAAAAATATTTTACAGGGGGTAAATCAAAAAAAATATTTTACAGGGGGGAAAACCAAAAATGACCTATATTACAGGGCGTAAAGACCTATTAACCCTTTTTTTTATAAAGTAATGATATTATTTATTACTACAAGTCTACAAGGGTATAAATGAAATTTTGCCTTTAATATATTTGAAATTTAATCAACATTTCTTATAAAAATAATTTGATAACTATTTACAACGAAAAATATCTAAATCAAAAGACTATAGTGAGTGAAAGTGAAAAAGTTAAAATTTTATATTCGATTTTGATTATGTGCTGGCTTCATTTTGTCAAAACAAGTAGTTCTAGCAAGATGTTGTACCAAATGTCCTAGACATGTAAGTACAACATTTTAGCTTAAGGTGAAGTGTTTTGTTTCGCATTCTTGGAAGATTGGATTTCGCGTGAGTTCTTAGAATATTTTATTGAAGATTTTATTCATGTGGCTTGTGCTCCAAGAAGCGTGTGTTTCTAGAAGCTTGTTCATGTAAGTTTTTTATGCCGTGTTTTTGAAGTAAATGTCATAAACATATTTGGTAATAATATATTTTGATCCTAGAATATTGCGACTGAATATACGTTCTGGTCAACCGATTTGTCTAGCCTGATTGAAAAAAAAGTCCATGCATTCTCCGACTATATAAGGAATACTCAAACCCTTATGAATATTATTGAAGCCGTCATTTTGAAGAAAGAGTCTTTAGGGTTTCGTGTCTTGTGCTTTGTTAATTATACACCTCTCTATGTGTCCTCTTGATGCATAGAGTTGGTTTGTTTAGTTGAGTTGTAAGTTGTCATTTGTATACCACTCTAGTGCATCTTGCAAGTGTTGGTTTGTTTATTGGAGTTGCTCTCCTATTTGATATTGTAATTGTGATTGAGTTAATACTGAGTTTGTATTTGAGAAAAAGTGAGAGGGGAGCTTACATAGAAATTCACGTGTAGCGTTAGGTGAAAAGACAGTGAACAAGGTTTAAACTAATACTATTGAGAGTAAAAAAAAATTCTTGACATGGATGCCTGTGTATCAAACTGGGTTACCAAACCTCTTGTGTAATTTCTTTATCGCACTTTATTTTAATTAGGTTTATTGTTTATAATGCTATGTTGTCTAGAACATCACTCTTGTCGAACATGTTGTCCAGAAAATCAGGTAGGACATCGAGTGCCAGAATTTCATTCTATTTACTAATTAGTAATATTATTGCTTTAAAATATGGTTACTTATCATAATCATATGTTTCGGGATACAGACATCAATGAATGTACGCCAACAAAACATAATGAATGTCATGCCATAGCAAAATGCAAGAACACTGATGGGAGTTACAAATGTGTGTGTCCAAAGAGATATTTCGGAGATGGAACAAAGGAAGGAGGGTGCCAACTACGACAAGCTGGCTATCATGTTCTACCTATTGTCCTTGGTAAGCAACTGAGCTTTTTTTTTAAAAATATATTTTTTGTCCTTATAAAATATATCAACTTTTCATTTTAGCCACTCTAAAAATTTCTTCAATTTTTAATCCAAAAGTTTTTTTTCTTCACTTTTGATCCTTCTCTTAAAGTAAACTCATATGTAGAGTTCATATTTTTGAATAAAATCTTGCATAAAAGTTTATAATATTATAAGAATCTCTTTAAAAAAATTAGAATTTTTTAATGAAATGTGAATTAAATATGATTCTTTATATTTTTTGCGGTTAAAAATTCATAGTTAATTCATATTTTGTTGAAAATTTTTGATTTTTTTTGGAGGGATTTTTACAATAATCTACACAATTTTGTTAAAAAATAAAAAAGCTACATATTAATTGACTTAAAAATAGGGACCAAAAGTGGTGATTGAAATTTTTATAGGGACTAAAAGTTGAAGAAATTTTTTAGAGGGTATAAAATGAAAAGTTGATATATTTACAGGGATCAAATCTTATGAGTGTTCGTTAAGTATATCTATGCTACTGATATTAGTCTGGGGAACAATCCAAAAATTGGGTTCAATATATTTTGAATACAGGAGCTGCTGTACTATTTGTTTGGATAGTTTTCTTCATAATATACCAAAAAATGAAATTTACCAAATTGAAAGTGAAGTTCTTTAGGCAGAATGGAGGTTCTATTTTGGAACAAAAACTTCTTCAAAGAAGAGACTCGTCTCAAATAGCTCACATTTTCAAAGAAAATGAACTAAGGAAAGCCACTAACAACTTTGATGAGAGCTTGATCATAGGTAGAGGAGGTTTTGGTACAGTTTTCAAAGGGGAACTAAATGATAATAGAATTGTTGCTATCAAAAAATCCAAAACAATAGATGAAAGCCAAATTGAACAATTCATTAATGAGGTGGATGTTGTCTCTCAAATAAATCACAGGAATGTGGTCAAACTCTTAGGGTGTTGTCTAGAAACAGAAGTTCCTTTGTTGG
>Ga0228710_1011041_pt1 | contig 11833 bp, 5 predicted proteins | sample MedpolnodulmetaG_FD_177995 | JGI IMG/M metagenome (GOLD analysis project Ga0228710, IMG submission 177995) | Root nodule microbial communities from Medicago polymorpha collected in Santa Monica, California, United States - pink nodules | ecosystem: Host-associated > Plants > Roots > Nodule... | reverse complement strand
AAATAAGCAATGCTGCCGGCAGGGAGTTTGATGGTATCACCACGTTCAAGGTTGAAGGAGTTTCTATTGTTTGGGTTCAACACAGTGAGTATGGCTTTCCCTGCAAATTACAATTAAAATTAAATATTATTTTAAACTTATTCTTACGAAACTAACTTGTAAGGTAAGAAATGATAATTTTATATATCCATACAAATAAAACTACGAAACTAACTTGTATGGTAATAAATTGATAAACGATTAATTACCATTAAGGACTACAAGGATGAAGTCAGCATCATTGTGTTGTGGAAGAAAGAGAGTGTGAGGTTTGGAGTGATATTCCAACAGGCGATAGTTTTGGAGATTCTCAAATATTTTGGAACGTTTGTCAAACCTTTGGAGGAGACGAATGTGACCATTTTCGTTCTCAAAAAGAGTTTGGAAACGGTTAGCATTAAAGAAAAAAGGGTTCTCTTGATCATGTTGATCGTCTCTAGAAGAGACACAAACTGAGGCTAGGAAGAAAATTCCCAGCAGTATCAAAAGTTGAAATGGAGCTTTGATTGCCATAATGATTTGAATTATTTTCACTTTGCTATGATGAGATGAGGGAGTATTGAGATCAAATGGTATTTATAGCTTTAGAAATGATAGCGATATGGTTAATTTGCACCAACATTTGGCCATGGTGTGACATGCATTTTGACGTGTGTTGAAATGAACATAATTGAGGTGGCAAAAATGAAATGGATCCATGGTACTGAACTTGGGTGGTGGAGTTTTGTTTGAATTTGATGAACCTGGACATTCATTTGTATAAGGGGGAGCTTTATTGTCTTCATCACTCACCAATGGTTGAATTTTCTATCCTGCCTATGAATTATTGAAGTAACTAGAGAATGCTAGTAGTATTATAATGAGAGAACAAAGAAAAGAAAGAGAAAACATAATTACGATCGAACAAAATTACTGTAACATTAGCTGATGAGTGTGGGCAAATGGCCTATTATCACCAGAAAATAACAAGTGGGTTTCAAATGGAGTTTTTTTTTCTTCCTTATATATTTGACTCAAGTTCTATTTTGGTTCCGTACAAAAAAACATGGAATCCTTCCTAGTTCTCGAGAAATAAAACACAAAATTTTGTCCTTTAATCTGTGTTTGCGAGTTTGGAGGAAAAGGGAGGAGAGAGTTTAGAAAAAAAATGAAAGAGTAAGTGGAAGAAATTAAGGACATTGGAAGAAGAAGTTTATTTTTCTTCTAAATATAAAACCCTCCTTATTTGGGGAACTAAATAATTGCATTGGACGATGGTTTTAAAGAGTTTGGAAGAGTTTATATTAATTCTTCAAATTTAATATACGTTGTTATAATGCTTTTAAAATAAAAAATATATTAATAATAAACATTAGTTTATCACTCTCTAAAAAAATACTTTTTCAAAAAATATGAAAGATTTCTCAATTTTCTTCTATATCTATGTCCCTCCAAAGCCTTAAGCTAAAATCGATTATTTGTAATTTTATTTGGGAATCTTGGTAATTTTTTGTTAAGTATTATTTTTGTTTTTCTTAGATAAGCTAAAATCGATTGTTAAGAAAATTGAAAGGAAAAAAAAAGAAGCTTGAGTAGACAAACCAAATTTAGAAGAAAAAAAGAAAATTAAAATTACAGTATTATGACGACTGCTCCTACAATGAGTATTATAAACAACTGTATTCTCTGATTTTGTTTCGAATTTTTCTTTTTGGATTTGGAGAAACCCATTGCAGTAAAACCTTGAATGTTCATAGAAGGCTAGTTTTGTCCACTGGAGACCCTCCTCTGAAATTTTAAGACGTGCATGTTAAATTGTTAATCTCTTGAGGCTTGAGTAAAATATAGAAATATTTCTTTTGGGAGAAGACTCTGAATTTATTTTTTCTTCTGTTGAGAAGATGTCCTACATGTTCTTGGAGCCTTAAGCTTGATTTTTACAATTATTTTTCTTGGACTTTAATCTAAAGAATCACAAACAGCCTTATGTTTTTTTTTTAATAATTCATTTATGTTTAGAAGGGTGGTTTTTACTAAGACTTTGTTTGGGAGTTTGAAGGAGAAGATAAGGGAAGATTTTGGAGGTTTGGAAATACAGGGGAAATGGTAAAGTTTTTCACAATTTTTGAAAGAGTAATTTATTAGAAAATGATAAATTAATTCTTATCATTAATATATTTTTAATTTTAAAAATATTATAATTACATTGATTAAACTTGAAGAATTCATATAAACCCTTCAAAACTCCCTTAAACCCTTCTCCAATATAATTTGTTAATTCCCCAAGACGAGGGGGATTTTGTTTTAAATGAACTCCCAAAGTCTTCCCATCTCAGTGTCATATATTTCTTCCACTTGCTCCTTTTTTTTTTACAAACCCCACCCCTCCCTTCCCCTCCAAACATGCAAACAAAGCCTAAATGAAATGCTTCTAAAAATTGTGTTGGTAATAATTGATGACGAATCATCATACCTTATTTTAGGGTCTTTTAGGAGTCATTTTGCATTCTTTCTAGTAAGTTCTCTCATGTTTTAGTTGAGTTTTGTAATAAATTAAAGAAATGATCATGAAAAGAGAAAATGGCGCACACGACCTTGCTGGTACCACGTCAAATCCCCCAAACCAAACAATTATGTGATTGTGCTATGCTTTTTACAAGATGTGTCAAGTGATCTCTTCGGGTATGGTCACTACATACATTTTGGTGAGGAGAAACGAGACAAAGGATGAAGAAAATTAGAGGAACCAACTACTGTCTCATGCACGATGGACAAGAGGATCTGTGTGTCGGGTAACTTGAAAGGAATTTGAAGTGTTTCGCCACTGCCTCATGCGCAATGCATCATGCACGTCGTGTGTGGCCATTTCATAAAATTGTGGGAAAACACGCGTCTATAAAAGGCAATGTTCCATTCTTCCCAAATATTTGTTTTTGGCACGATCAGAAGCTGAGAAAACTTGTTCTTGAAGGCTGTAGATTGCCGAAAACATCCCGGAGGCACAAATCCATCATTTGATGATCCTATATTCATGTATTGCTCTTCATAAACTCTGTCTATTTTTAATTTAAATATGAACGGTTAGATTTCTAAATTATGTCAATTAGATGATCTTCTCTACAATTGCTTAAACCATGTAATATGTTGAATACCTTTGAATATAATGAAATTACTTAATTTCATTCCATTAATACTTGTTTTTAATGTTTTTTTTTGTCTACGAATATTTATGTATCAATATTTTAGGTCTTGAATGACTATTAACCCTAGTTTTTGGGACTCAACCTAATATTAATTGTTCAATTTATAATAACTTTAGACATATTCTATTTTACCGTTTTTTTTAAATTGTTTAAACTTTGCATTGTATTTTCTTTTGTTCCTAGTCCGAATCTTGTGTTGGATCATTATTTCTTCTGTGTATTGTCTTTTGGCTTTTCAAATATATTTCTTCATAATTTAGAAACCTCGTTGAAAGAGGAATCTGAATATGGTTTAGGTAAATTCAGTAACTATTATTATTTTGTTTTTATATTTTTTTTAATGAATATGTCCACAAGTTCAAGTTTAACTAAAAAATATGTTGAAATTGTTAGATCGAATGCCGTAACTAGAGTTCGAATCTTGGTCCTTCCATCTGTATTTGTCATTTCGTCTATCTATCAAATTTTTTTATGGGGGTTTCATGCTTGCACTATTATATGCTTGATTAAGTTACTCATACCCTTTTTTTTTCTTTTTTTCTTTTTCAATAGAAAAGAAAAGCTGTTCATATATAGTAACATAGATGATAGATGAGTATTATGAGAAATAGTAGTAAGAGAGGTGGCACAAAACTTATTCTTGATTAATTTATTCATAGTAGAAAGGTGGAACTCTAGTTATAGTTACAAGAGAATGCCGTTTTATTCATTGCTCACTATGAGCTATAGCTCTTTATAGCATTCATTCTTAATATTTGACCACTCATTAAAAAGCTCCCAAAATTGAAGATATAAACTCCCTTTTTCTCTGGCTTCCTTCTTCCCTTTCCCTTTGTTGAGGCTGAGCATTTGCAAAGTAAGATTGTCTCTGATTCTTTAGCAGCCTGTCAACCTCTTGAGCAGATCCAGGGAATGCTACCTCTTTCACTGGTCTTTGTATCTGGCTTATCACATTGTCCTCCTCACCTTCAAATTTCCAATCACACAAAAATAAACATATCTTAATTAGATTTTACTCATTCATTTAAGTAACCAAATATTTTAATTAATTTATTTTAGGGGAAATATTTTAATTAATGTTAACATGCACATCAAAAATAAAAATAACTAATATATGCTACATTCAATTTAATTTAATTTTGGTAGAAAACTATTGTAACTAGGCCATACAGAAAGAAAGAGACTGAGTGAGAATATAGTATACCAGCAAGGAAGTTCCTCTGGTTGTTCTCAGCATTGATGCCAAATCCAAGCAAAGAGAGATCCGAGGAAGCGCTAACGACAGTTGGATGACCTGCCGGAATTACATAAACATCACCTGGAGACAACCTAGCTCTGTACCTTTGCACTTGTTGGCTTCTTTCTTCTTGTTCATCTTCCTCATCTTCTCCTCTCTGCTCTTGCTGGTTCTCATTTCTTTGTCCCACAAGTTCAAATTCTCCTTTTCCTTCATCAACTACTACTATCACTGTGGACCTTGAATTGTAGTGTGGCAACAAAAGTGATCCCTAAAATTAAATTTAACAAGAAAATTCATTAATATTTTTAACAATAGTAATTAGTGTCACTTCAATTAATAATTATCTTTTAAGATATTTTTTGCTCTACCTCCCTAATCTCCGCATAATTGACTAATATATCCAAGTTTTGAAGTTGTGGATTTTTCTCCGGAGTGATCTCAAAGAAGTTGCCAAACTCGTTGGAATAGATAGGTTCGCGGCTTCTCAAGTTGAATGGTGCAGATTCGGAGGATGCACTCCTTCTAGAGCTAGATTTGGCATGTCTGCTCAATTCCTCGATCTGTTCCCTTGATACTTTGACTATTACATCTGCGTCCTGGCTCTGTCTCCTATCCCTAAGGCCTCTCCTATGTTGTGGCTCTTGTTCATGCTCTTCTATAAGCACCCTCTCTATCTCCTCATAATTGGCCTATATTTGTAACAATATATGCAAAGACAAGTATTATAATGATATAATGGTTCAAAATTTATACCATATACTTTATATACAAAATAAATAAATAAATAGTGTGTTGGTATGCTTACATTGAAGGCAGCCTCCAAAATATTCTTGCTGAATCCAGAGAAGAAGGACTGTTGGTTTTGATTTCCAGACAATGAGAAAGACTGTTCGAAAGGAGTCAAAGACCAATGATAAATGGTAAGAGATCGAAGAAAAAGTAGAACAGAAAATGTGGATATATATGTATAGATGGTTTTAAATTGTGCATGCAGTTATAATTAGTCAATCACGTTACAAACATTTATATTAAGATAGAATGGGAGAAAATGAGACTAATGCTGTATCAATTTCTCTATTGTGATGTGTTGTACATACCTCTAGACGATGTTGCATACCGCAATTTAAAACTATAATATGTATACATAATACATATGAGAAAAAGTAACATCGCCATATTACCTGAAATTGACCGGGCCTATTAACCGGGATGGCAAGATCTAATACTCTGAGGTCCTGGTTGTCATCTCGGTTAGCCAAATAAGCAATGCTGCCGGCAGGGAGTTTGATGGTATCACCACGTTCAAGGTTGAAGGAGTTTCTATTGTTTGGGTTCAACACAGTGAGTATGGCTTTCCCTGCAAATTACAATTAAAATTAAATATTATTTTAAACTTATTCTTACGAAACTAACTTGTAAGGTAAGAAATGATAATTTTATATATCCATACAAATAAAACTACGAAACTAACTTGTATGGTAATAAATTGATAAACGATTAATTACCATTAAGGACTACAAGGATGAAGTCAGCATCATTGTGTTGTGGAAGAAAGAGAGTGTGAGGTTTGGAGTGATATTCCAACAGGCGATAGTTTTGGAGATTCTCAAATATTTTGGAACGTTTGTCAAACCTTTGGAGGAGACGAATGTGACCATTTTCGTTCTCAAAAAGAGTTTGGAAACGGTTAGCATTAAAGAAAAAAGGGTTCTCTTGATCATGTTGATCGTCTCTAGAAGAGACACAAACTGAGGCTAGGAAGAAAATTCCCAGCAGTATCAAAAGTTGAAATGGAGCTTTGATTGCCATAATGATTTGAATTATTTTCACTTTGCTATGATGAGATGAGGGAGTATTGAGATCAAATGGTATTTATAGCTTTAGAAATGATAGCGATATGGTTAATTTGCACCAACATTTGGCCATGGTGTGACATGCATTTTGACGTGTGTTGAAATGAACATAATTGAGGTGGCAAAAATGAAATGGATCCATGGTACTGAACTTGGGTGGTGGAGTTTTGTTTGAATTTGATGAACCTGGACATTCATTTGTATAAGGGGGAGCTTTATTGTCTTCATCACTCACCAATGGTTGAATTTTCTATCCTGCCTATGAATTATTGAAGTAACTAGAGAATGCTAGTAGTATTATAATGAGAGAACAAAGAAAAGAAAGAGAAAACATAATTACGATCGAACAAAATTACTGTAACATTAGCTGATGAGTGTGGGCAAATGGCCTATTATCACCAGAAAATAACAAGTGGGTTTCAAATGGAGTTTTTTTTTCTTCCTTATATATTTGACTCAAGTTCTATTTTGGTTCCGTACAAAAAAACATGGAATCCTTCCTAGTTCTCGAGAAATAAAACACAAAATTTTGTCCTTTAATCTGTGTTTGCGAGTTTGGAGGAAAAGGGAGGAGAGAGTTTAGAAAAAAAATGAAAGAGTAAGTGGAAGAAATTAAGGACATTGGAAGAAGAAGTTTATTTTTCTTCTAAATATAAAACCCTCCTTATTTGGGGAACTAAATAATTGCATTGGACGATGGTTTTAAAGAGTTTGGAAGAGTTTATATTAATTCTTCAAATTTAATATACGTTGTTATAATGCTTTTAAAATAAAAAATATATTAATAATAAACATTAGTTTATCACTCTCTAAAAAAATACTTTTTCAAAAAATATGAAAGATTTCTCAATTTTCTTCTATATCTATGTCCCTCCAAAGCCTTAAGCTAAAATCGATTATTTGTAATTTTATTTGGGAATCTTGGTAATTTTTTGTTAAGTATTATTTTTGTTTTTCTTAGATAAGCTAAAATCGATTGTTAAGAAAATTGAAAGGAAAAAAAAAGAAGCTTGAGTAGACAAACCAAATTTAGAAGAAAAAAAGAAAATTAAAATTACAGTATTATGACGACTGCTCCTACAATGAGTATTATAAACAACTGTATTCTCTGATTTTGTTTCGAATTTTTCTTTTTGGATTTGGAGAAACCCATTGCAGTAAAACCTTGAATGTTCATAGAAGGCTAGTTTTGTCCACTGGAGACCCTCCTCTGAAATTTTAAGACGTGCATGTTAAATTGTTAATCTCTTGAGGCTTGAGTAAAATATAGAAATATTTCTTTTGGGAGAAGACTCTGAATTTATTTTTTCTTCTGTTGAGAAGATGTCCTACATGTTCTTGGAGCCTTAAGCTTGATTTTTACAATTATTTTTCTTGGACTTTAATCTAAAGAATCACAAACAGCCTTATGTTTTTTTTTTAATAATTCATTTATGTTTAGAAGGGTGGTTTTTACTAAGACTTTGTTTGGGAGTTTGAAGGAGAAGATAAGGGAAGATTTTGGAGGTTTGGAAATACAGGGGAAATGGTAAAGTTTTTCACAATTTTTGAAAGAGTAATTTATTAGAAAATGATAAATTAATTCTTATCATTAATATATTTTTAATTTTAAAAATATTATAATTACATTGATTAAACTTGAAGAATTCATATAAACCCTTCAAAACTCCCTTAAACCCTTCTCCAATATAATTTGTTAATTCCCCAAGACGAGGGGGATTTTGTTTTAAATGAACTCCCAAAGTCTTCCCATCTCAGTGTCATATATTTCTTCCACTTGCTCCTTTTTTTTTTACAAACCCCACCCCTCCCTTCCCCTCCAAACATGCAAACAAAGCCTAAATGAAATGCTTCTAAAAATTGTGTTGGTAATAATTGATGACGAATCATCATACCTTATTTTAGGGTCTTTTAGGAGTCATTTTGCATTCTTTCTAGTAAGTTCTCTCATGTTTTAGTTGAGTTTTGTAATAAATTAAAGAAATGATCATGAAAAGAGAAAATGGCGCACACGACCTTGCTGGTACCACGTCAAATCCCCCAAACCAAACAATTATGTGATTGTGCTATGCTTTTTACAAGATGTGTCAAGTGATCTCTTCGGGTATGGTCACTACATACATTTTGGTGAGGAGAAACGAGACAAAGGATGAAGAAAATTAGAGGAACCAACTACTGTCTCATGCACGATGGACAAGAGGATCTGTGTGTCGGGTAACTTGAAAGGAATTTGAAGTGTTTCGCCACTGCCTCATGCGCAATGCATCATGCACGTCGTGTGTGGCCATTTCATAAAATTGTGGGAAAACACGCGTCTATAAAAGGCAATGTTCCATTCTTCCCAAATATTTGTTTTTGGCACGATCAGAAGCTGAGAAAACTTGTTCTTGAAGGCTGTAGATTGCCGAAAACATCCCGGAGGCACAAATCCATCATTTGATGATCCTATATTCATGTATTGCTCTTCATAAACTCTGTCTATTTTTAATTTAAATATGAACGGTTAGATTTCTAAATTATGTCAATTAGATGATCTTCTCTACAATTGCTTAAACCATGTAATATGTTGAATACCTTTGAATATAATGAAATTACTTAATTTCATTCCATTAATACTTGTTTTTAATGTTTTTTTTTGTCTACGAATATTTATGTATCAATATTTTAGGTCTTGAATGACTATTAACCCTAGTTTTTGGGACTCAACCTAATATTAATTGTTCAATTTATAATAACTTTAGACATATTCTATTTTACCGTTTTTTTTAAATTGTTTAAACTTTGCATTGTATTTTCTTTTGTTCCTAGTCCGAATCTTGTGTTGGATCATTATTTCTTCTGTGTATTGTCTTTTGGCTTTTCAAATATATTTCTTCATAATTTAGAAACCTCGTTGAAAGAGGAATCTGAATATGGTTTAGGTAAATTCAGTAACTATTATTATTTTGTTTTTATATTTTTTTTAATGAATATGTCCACAAGTTCAAGTTTAACTAAAAAATATGTTGAAATTGTTAGATCGAATGCCGTAACTAGAGTTCGAATCTTGGTCCTTCCATCTGTATTTGTCATTTCGTCTATCTATCAAATTTTTTTATGGGGGTTTCATGCTTGCACTATTATATGCTTGATTAAGTTACTCATACCCTTTTTTTTTCTTTTTTTCTTTTTCAATAGAAAAGAAAAGCTGTTCATATATAGTAACATAGATGATAGATGAGTATTATGAGAAATAGTAGTAAGAGAGGTGGCACAAAACTTATTCTTGATTAATTTATTCATAGTAGAAAGGTGGAACTCTAGTTATAGTTACAAGAGAATGCCGTTTTATTCATTGCTCACTATGAGCTATAGCTCTTTATAGCATTCATTCTTAATATTTGACCACTCATTAAAAAGCTCCCAAAATTGAAGATATAAACTCCCTTTTTCTCTGGCTTCCTTCTTCCCTTTCCCTTTGTTGAGGCTGAGCATTTGCAAAGTAAGATTGTCTCTGATTCTTTAGCAGCCTGTCAACCTCTTGAGCAGATCCAGGGAATGCTACCTCTTTCACTGGTCTTTGTATCTGGCTTATCACATTGTCCTCCTCACCTTCAAATTTCCAATCACACAAAAATAAACATATCTTAATTAGATTTTACTCATTCATTTAAGTAACCAAATATTTTAATTAATTTATTTTAGGGGAAATATTTTAATTAATGTTAACATGCACATCAAAAATAAAAATAACTAATATATGCTACATTCAATTTAATTTAATTTTGGTAGAAAACTATTGTAACTAGGCCATACAGAAAGAAAGAGACTGAGTGAGAATATAGTATACCAGCAAGGAAGTTCCTCTGGTTGTTCTCAGCATTGATGCCAAATCCAAGCAAAGAGAGATCCGAGGAAGCGCTAACGACAGTTGGATGACCTGCCGGAATTACATAAACATCACCTGGAGACAACCTAGCTCTGTACCTTTGCACTTGTTGGCTTCTTTCTTCTTGTTCATCTTCCTCATCTTCTCCTCTCTGCTCTTGCTGGTTCTCATTTCTTTGTCCCACAAGTTCAAATTCTCCTTTTCCTTCATCAACTACTACTATCACTGTGGACCTTGAATTGTAGTGTGGCAACAAAAGTGATCCCTAAAATTAAATTTAACAAGAAAATTCATTAATATTTTTAACAATAGTAATTAGTGTCACTTCAATTAATAATTATCTTTTAAGATATTTTTTGCTCTACCTCCCTAATCTCCGCATAATTGACTAATATATCCAAGTTTTGAAGTTGTGGATTTTTCTCCGGAGTGATCTCAAAGAAGTTGCCAAACTCGTTGGAATAGATAGGTTCGCGGCTTCTCAAGTTGAATGGTGCAGATTCGGAGGATGCACTCCTTCTAGAGCTAGATTTGGCATGTCTGCTCAATTCCTCGATCTGTTCCCTTGATACTTTGACTATTACATCTGCGTCCTGGCTCTGTCTCCTATCCCTAAGGCCTCTCCTATGTTGTGGCTCTTGTTCATGCTCTTCTATAAGCACCCTCTCTATCTCCTCATAATTGGCCTATATTTGTAACAATATATGCAAAGACAAGTATTATAATGATATAATGGTTCAAAATTTATACCATATACTTTATATACAAAATAAATAAATAAATAGTGTGTTGGTATGCTTACATTGAAGGCAGCCTCCAAAATATTCTTGCTGAATCCAGAGAAGAAGGACTGTTGGTTTTGATTTCCAGACAATGAGAAAGACTGTTCGAAAGGAGTCAAAGACCAATGATAAATGGTAAGAGATCGAAGAAAAAGTAGAACAGAAAATGTGGATATATATGTATAGATGGTTTTAAATTGTGCATGCAGTTATAATTAGTCAATCACGTTACAAACATTTATATTAAGATAGAATGGGAGAAAATGAGACTAATGCTGTATCAATTTCTCTATTGTGATGTGTTGTACATACCTCTAGACGATGTTGCATACCGCAATTTAAAACTATAATATGTATACATAATACATATGAGAAAAAGTAACATCGCCATATTACCTGAAATTGACCGGGCCTATTAACCGGGATGGCAAGATCTAATACTCTGAGGTCCTGGTTGTCATCTCGGTTAGCCAAATAAGCAATGCTGCCGGCAGGGAGTTTGATGGTATCACCACGTTCAAGGTTGAAGGAGTTTCTATTGTTTGGGTTCAACACAGTGAGTATGGCTTTCCCTGCAAATTACAATTAAAATTAAATATCATTTTAAACTTATTCTTATGAAACTAACTTGTAAGGTAAGAAATTGATAAACGATTAATTACCATTAAGGACTACAAGGATGAAGTCAGCATCATTGTGTTGTGGAAGAAAGAGAGTGTGAGGTTTGGAGTGATATTCCAAAAGGCGATAGTTTTGGAGATTCTCAAATATTTTGGAACGTTTGTCAAACCTTTGGAGGAGACGAATGTGACCATTTTCGTTCTCAAAAAGAGTTTGGAAACGGTTAGCATTAAAGAAAAAAGGGTTCT
>Ga0228710_1011039_pt1 | contig 11834 bp, 8 predicted proteins | sample MedpolnodulmetaG_FD_177995 | JGI IMG/M metagenome (GOLD analysis project Ga0228710, IMG submission 177995) | Root nodule microbial communities from Medicago polymorpha collected in Santa Monica, California, United States - pink nodules | ecosystem: Host-associated > Plants > Roots > Nodule... | reverse complement strand
ATAGTAGTTTTGTTGACGAGAGTATCACAAAAAATGATGTTGGTACGTCGGAGGTGGCTTCGGAAGTTGAGGTTAACCATCAACTCGCAGACGATAAATCAGATGAAGCTGAAAATAATAGTAGTTTTGTTGACGAGAGTATCACAAAAAATGATGTTGGCACGTTAGAGGTGGCTTTGGAAGCTGAGGTTGACCATCAGCTCGCTGAGGCATCTCCTTTAAAGAAGAAAGGGAGGAGTGATAAAGGTGAGGCAAACAAGAAGAAAGATGGTACTGTTTGTACAAAGCCACCAGTTGAGAAAAGATTTAGCTGCCATGAACATAAAGGAATGAGAATAAATTTGTTTAGTGCAAAAGCAATAAGAAGATCCAAGTCTGAATCAGAAATCTTGGCCGGGAGTTTTGTTGACGAGAGTATCACCAAAAATGATGTTGGTACATCTGAGGTGGTTTTGGAAGCTAAGGTCGACCATCAACTCGCCGAGGCATTTCCTTTAAAGAAGAAAGGGAAGAATGATAAAGGCGAGGCGAACAAGAAGATGGTCGAGTGCTTTCTTGAGGTTAAAACTGACCGCTCCTTGTGGAACAAGAACTTCGATCGTGCTGGCTTCGTGAAGGATCATTTTAACCTTTATGAAGATTTTGAGGCAACAAGGAAGTCTAATCACTCCAATACGTTTCATGATGCTAGTGTTTCTTGTCTGCGCTCTGTGGTGTTGCTTGAAGTGATGGAGGAAGAGTTTCAGGCAGTAAAATCAAACGCAGATAGGCTAAAGCAGGAGAACGAAGACTTGAAGTTGAGGGTTAAAACCTTGGAGGATCAGTTGAAGGAATCTAGCAACTCCTCAAAGACGACGAAGGATGTGAAAAAGAAAGATGAGGAAGATAAGCGAGATATTGAAGCCAATAAGTGCGTGGAGCTTAATAACAATTATGGTGTCATAAAGGGGGAGGTTGAGAAGGACGTTAAGAAGATTACCGAGTTGAAAGATGGTGTTGAAAATGCAAAGAAAAGGTGGCTAGGAATATGGAAAAGGGGGAGGTTGAGAAGTCATGTTGTTATACCCAAATCTTGATCTAAGTCATCTGTTGTCATTTCAAGATTGTCCTTTTTTATTTAAATTTCCTATTTTTACTTGCTGGTTATTTTCCATGAATTTATGAAAGTCTTTGCACTACAAGAAAATTACTGAACTGGGACGGAAAAATATTCCGTCACAATTAAATTTATCTGGGCGGAATTTGCGACACTTTTTTGTCCCTAAAACTCATTTTAAAATTTAATCATTTGATTGGGACGAAACTTGAATTCCGTCACAAATTTGAGACGGATATGCATTTTCCGTCACTTTTTTTGGGATGGAAATGAGTATTCCGTCTCAGACTCGACCAAAATTTAGTAAAAGGGACACGTGAGAATATTTGTGTCTTTATTTGGGACGGAATTTTAATGTATTTTTGTCCCAAATTGAAAAAAATTTAGCGGGATAATTGGCGCCTTCGGTTGTGACGGAATTTTTATAATTTTTCCGTCGCAACCTATTATAGTATTATGAATTTACTTTTTAACTTTTTTTTGACAAGTTATTTAGATTTTTATTATCATTAACAGAAATAATTGTTTTTTTGAACTTTATAAGAGAATATAATTTCTTCTAGGCAATTTATAGTATATTTAAAATATATTAAATTGTTATATACAACAATAAAAAAATAATATACTATTTTTTATAAAAATAAACTTATATATAAAACCAATAGTATAAGACAAAAACCTAACTATTTATATAAAACAAGAAAATAAAAACTTACATATAAAACAAGTTTAATCTATCAACCTCGCTGCTGACCTCATCTCACCATCTCCTCTCGTCATCTCGCCGTCACCGTTGTCTATCTTCAGTATGTTACTTCTAATACCTTTGCTTTGGGTCTCTGCTCTTTTTCCCTCTGAATCCTATGTTAAAAATTTGCTAATTTTATTTATTTGTAAGCTTTCAACTGCAATAATTTTTAAAAAAATTATTTTTTTCTCTATTATCTTTGATATGTCACTGTTTTTTTTGTTATTCTTGAGATGGGTTTGGTTCTGTCAGATTTGTGGTTTTACTGTTGTTGTTGTAGTAGTGTTATGTGTTGTTACCCTTTGGTAGTGCAATTGCATACTTGGGCGCTTTCTTCGTGCGGAGGTTTTCTTCTTTGATTGTTTTCTTTTAAGGAAAATCTTATGAGGCCACCTTCCTTCAAAAAGGGAAGGCTGATAATGATACTTCCCTACGTAGGGGAACCCTTCAAAAGAGAAGTCTTACTGGTTGTTTCCCTTAAAAAGGGGAAGTCTTATTGGTTGCTTCCCTTTATATGCATCTCCTTTGAATAGGAGAAGACTTCCATGTGTCGCTTTATGTTTCCTTTCAAATGGTAAGTCTTACCGGCTGCGTAGTTAACGTCAATTACAATTTCGACTAACGAAGTGCATAATCAGAAACTATTTTAGAATTTTGATACATTGAGGAACTATTGTGGTTATTTGTTTCACATTCAGGAACCAAAATGACTATTACCCCGAGTTATAATTAATAATATACTACATATAAAGAACATACATAGTTTTAGAGTGACTTTTTCACTTCCAGATATACCATTAAATAAATTTGTCTCTAAGATTGCTATATATTTTTTTTAAAGGAAGACTGTTATATTTTTAGTGTCTTTAAAAAAGATAAGAATTTATATTATAGTTGTTATTATATTGTTGATGTCATTAAAAACGATTAATATAGTTTGTTACAAAATGAAAATGCAAAATGTATTTATCTATAACTTTAACCAAAATCAAAATTTCATTAAAAATTTTGTTTGTAACTTATACGCATAAAAAACAGACAAACAAACACCGAGTGTCTGTTTTAAAGGCTAATGACAATAATAATTTGTTTGAGAAAATAGACAAAATGACAATAGCATTGAATACTCACTAACCGAAATGAAAAAATCGAAGTTGGAAAGCGGTAAAAGTATTTAACCTAACAATTTTGACATTTTCTTACCCTCATAATGCGGTCAAAGTTTTTAACCTAACAATTTCGATATTTTTTACCCTCATAATGCGGTCAAAGTATTTAACCTAACAATTTCGACATTTTTTTACCCTCATGATCGTTTACAAGTGATTTTATTACAAGAGCCCATTCCCTCTTGTGCTAAATAAATAAAAGACAAACAAACCTAGGATTCACAGAAAACAAATTCTAGAGGCAGATTTGTGCTGTGCAAAGAAAAGAACAGAACAGTGACGCCGCCGATCCAAGAATTGAAGGAAGACAATTTAAGAGGTTAGAAAGGTTTTGATATGTTTTAGGTTTCTTTCTCAGTATCCTTGACACGTTTAGGTTCATATGCACGTCCTTATAGTTTAACTACACGAGTTTGATAAAATTATTATAACATGTTGGTATACATATTTTGTTTTGGATATGTGCTTATGATGAATCATAGCCTAGTCTTTTGTTATTCCTTGCTTTCATTCCATGTTTGATATGTTTTGGTGATGTTTAACTATATAGATATCATTCTGCATGCATACAGTTTTGAATGATACAAGGGTTAGGGTTTCTGTTATTATGGTTAACAATTCTTCTAATTTTTGGAGGGTCAAGGTGATTCTACAAGTTGTAGAGTTGATTTTATCATTTTTGGATGCTTGAAATAAGAATTGATTTTACTCGTGGAATTGATTCTACTTGAAATTATAATTTATAGCTTTTGGTTTCTACACTTATTTTAACCTTAAGTTTATTGTCAAGTCCACTTTTACACAGATACATCCAAACATAAATCAATTTACATTCAACTCATTGTTATCCTGTGAAAATCAATTATGTTCACTGCAGAACCAATAAACAATGATTTTAAGAAGTATTTGTGTAACTTTGTTAGGTCGACCAAGTGTTACTGAAGATAAAGATAAAGAAACGAAGGAATGATGAAGAGGGAAAGACAAAAGAAAAGTGACAGACTTAGTGACCTTCCTGACCATGCCTTGTGGAGCAAGTCAGTTGTTTGCTCAAAACAAGGAATATGCAAAACATGAAGAGTTTTAGCATGAATCTTCTCTCTATGAAGTACAGGTTCAACTCAAAATGTTTGATGCAAGAGTGAAGTATAGGAGGCAGAGGAAGAAGCGATTTGGAAAGTTGGGTGGAGTCGTCAATGGACACCGACGAGGAAGGGACGATGTACGGGATTGTGGAAGGGACCTCCAGTGAAGAAAGTGAAAGCAATAGCTCAGACGTGAGCGTCGGAGTGGGGACACTATTGTCTTTAATCTCTAGAAATTTTATCTTCTCTTATGTGTCTTTGTTTTCTTTAAAAATTCACAATCACGCTCACATCTTTTTCTCCGAACACTGTAAAACTTCCTAGAAACACACACGGACATAAAGTCTCCCGAGTTACTAATAAACTCGTCCAAAATCTCATGATTGCACAAACTAAACATTTATTTGTGATTGGTTTGACACACTTCATAGTTAACCAAAAATCACCGCAAACACTAATAAAATTCGACAAAATATAGACTGAAAATCTTAATCATTCAATCCTTATTAACAATCTAGATCATTAACTATAGACATAGTAACAACAGTAGAATGAAATCTACTTGGAAACTAAGAATGGATCCATTCTCTTCCTTGTCAGCACAATCATATGTTTGTCCAACGTAAAAGAAGCATGGAGTGCCTTTATTTAAAGGCCTTTTTATGTTACTTTTGGGAAATAGTTGATATCAATGTCATCATGTTTAAAGTTGATGCTTTTATCTTCTAGTATGTTACTTTTTTTACTTTTTGGACTATGTTTTGGGAAATAGTTGATATCAACGGATCATGACTTGTGTTGAGTTTAACGAAATCACAGTAACATTGTGGTTTTGTTGAAATTCTAAAGTTTAATTTTGTTAAAATCGCGGTGACACTAACACACAAACATCTAAGCATCCCAAGGCGAGAGTGAAGCAAATGTGAAGGCAAAGATATTAGTTCCTGAGATGTTGCTTTGTCGAAAACCTCTAAAAAAAATGATTTAGTTTGGAATAAGACTATATATAAGGTAGACAAATAACTCACCAAAATTTAATAATTAAAAGCAGCAACATAGTATATTATGATTTTTCACAAAATTTCTTCACCAAATTTACACAAAGAAGGATTTGAGACCCTGAGTCTAACTAACTTGTACCGAGACTTGTAGCATTTGTTTTTGTTTCTTCAACAATGTTTCTAATATTTTGCATATATGCTATTAACATTTCCCTCCTCCTTTGTAAGACAAAATTTCTTAAACTATTCTATGCAATTAGCTTACATGACTTCTTCTTGCACTGTTGGATTTTGAGTCAACTCGAGTCGGCTTTCCTGAGAAGCAATGACGCACATGAATCTTCTGACTGCTAGTTTGGACTGATGAACTGCCTTGAACATGAACAACCAAAATCACTTCCTTATCTCTAGTGTCTTCACTCCACCAGGTCTGTGGTATCCCATCTACTAATTCTTCAGAGGCATGTACATCTTCATGACGTACTGAAACCTCTAAAGTCTGCTCAGGTTTAATTATACCGATCGATGGAGAGACCTAGTTTCAGACATTTTAAAATAGGCATCAGTGTAGGATTAGTTAGTACTTAGACCGGATACCGAGTTTCCAAAAACAAAACATCACTAGATAGAAGCTTGTAACTTTGGAAGCAACAAAAGCAAAGTTAATATTACTTTTTCTATTATAATGTCGTCCGTAAGGGATGCGGGACAACATGTAGGTTTTTCCATAAGATCTCAAAAAGCACACTCTAGGTAAACTATTCTAAATTTTAGTAATTGAAAACCACAGTTATCTTCATCTTGAAGTAAAGTAAACATGAAACATACACTATATTTACAAAAGGACATAAAGCTATTCTCAGCAATTTTAACAAGTAGGTCATTTTCTTTTTCACATAGAGAAAAAAAATCCTAGTTTATGTTATAATGTAAAACTGAACATGTTAAAAATTATGCATTCTGTGATAGTAAAAAAAAATGTAAGACACTATCTATTTTAAAAGAATAAGATAAGCCAAAAAAATCTTTGCACATGCAGTAAGATTTACATGTAACTAGTATTTCTTGCAAACGCTCAAAGTTCAAAATAACATATGATGTTTAAGTAAAGGTATAGTACCTCAAGCCATCTAGGAAATCCAAAGGCACCTCTTGGGATATAATCAGGTGCTTCGCCGTCATTCTTGACTGTAGACTGGCCATCACAAGTGATCTTGTATACAGCCTTATCTTTTGTACTTCTGTTTGTAATAAGCAAAAATGAAGCCTCCTGGTTTTCAAGGACTAAATTGTCCGGGCTGACGTTGCATTCTGGAACATAACGCGATTCTTCAAGCATAGATCTGATTTTCTCATTTGATGTCATAATCTCACCAAATTCTTTTCTCCTAATTGATCTATCAGCATGAGAAATTCTCACATTGAACTTACATCGAACTGGTTTGTGATCGCTTTCAGTCACGTCCATGCAAGCATCATACCTGTTAAATGGTTTCAATGATAACAAATTGTACCTAATAGTAGATAAAAAGGATAATAAAAACCTATTTTAACGATGCAACATACTGTAAAATTGATGACACGACAGGGCAGTCTAAATTGCAATCAGAAACTGCAGCTGGTCGAGTATCACGATATATTATTCTGTCACACCAAGCAGGAATTCGCTTTTTCTCCCCAGAATCATAGCCTGCAAAATTGTAGGGAAGTTACGCTATTGTCATGTTTCTTATGCATAATACTAGTCACTTTAACCAAGACACAATCTGTTAAATCCATATAGACAAAAGGCAAAATCGAAACTGCCATGTTCATTGAGTTGATAATTTATTTACCTCCTAAACCTGGTAGGTGCCTCTCAAACTTATATGTTGGAGGAAATTTGATTACTGCCTCGCGCATTCCCTGGAAAACTTTTCCGTTTTTCATCTCCTCCCTGAGCTGGTCCTTTTCTCTAAGCCAATCAAAACATCTTTGAGAAACAAAGTCCCTGGCTTCATCATACGATATACCAAAAAGCCGATAGTTGAAATCACCAAAAAATACCACCATATCTGCATCAGATAACTCAGGTTTTGCATCTTCTGAGCTGGAACCCATAGCCTATGATGCAATCAAGACCATGTAACTGTTTGGTAATCATATTGATGGAGAGGCAAGGAGATAGTCAAAAGCTGTAAGAAACTAATTAAAGATGGACTCACATTTGTACTGCGAAGCATGTGAGCGGAAGTAGAGACACCAGCTGCAACAGACAGGATGAATGGCAAGCCACAAGAGTAAAGTAGCCAAAATAAATATGTGGAGAAGGCAAGAGAGCAATACAAGAACAGGTATGGTAGCATACCAGCTGCAGTATTAAGTAGAGTGGATGATCGGCTGAAGACCATATTCTTATAAATGTGATCAAAATCAGCGTTTCGCCGATTAACAGCTTCCAAATGTGCGGCCAAGTGACAATTCACAAAGCACATTATCCTATCGTAGACTCTGATTCTCAAACCCACTCCTCCCTGCATGATCAATTTTTGCGATGTAAGTGTTCATTTCAATCAAGAGGGAAAAAGTTCAGAAGTTAAACATTCTATCCATGCAAAAAAATTGGGCCGGAGCCCGGGCAACTTCCCAGGCTCGCCGGGCCTTAGAACCGCCCCTGCTAATAACCTAGAGTATATACAAATAACAGGCCAATGCTGGATAACAATGGCAGAATTAGAGTATTATATTCTTATCAAACAAATATCAAGTATTCATGGAAATTGAAACAAACCTTGTTACCGATTGCACGTCCAAAACCACATGGGACTGCTCCAGCATCAATATCTCCAACATGTTTTCTAAGATTCTTTCTTACCCTAGTTGAGGAATATCAACTCATAATATAAGCATGGAAACATTATCAAAGATAGAAATCTTGAGTACGTTATAGGGAGAACTACGAAGCCTTTCCATAAAGAAAAGAATAGAAGAAATGACTAGTCGGTTTACACTCACTCACCAAAGAGATATAAGCAAGCCAGCAAGCTGTCTAGAGCCCATACGCTCAAAAGCTTTTCCTTCCTCCAAGGCCTTTCCTATTGTATCCAGCCACCACTGTCCCATTGCACTTCCTTCTAGACCTACCTACAATTGTAATATAGGTTCTAAATGCATGGATAGAATGTACACATTACACAAGATTGTTACCGAGATTTTCCTATTTTACTATAACAATAAATATGCATCGATGATCAACTTGTTTGTTAAACACATAAAAAAATGGAACAAAGTCTAAACCATGTTTCCAATACAAAATCTTCAATCAAAAAGGTAGTTTAACATATAAAGCAAACAAGGCTTCACAAAATATTTAATGTTTAAATGCATGATTAAGAATGTGAATAAAGTCTTACAGTTTCTTTTGCCGCAGACATTGCAAGAAAACCGGCACCCATCTCCACTTCTTGCAAACCAACCACAACAATGCCAACATCTGATACAACGGACCCAAGCCACGACAAAAGTGCTTCTTGAGAAGCTCTACCTTGACCAACATTCCATGTGCCGATCAAAATTCTGATACCGTGCCTTCTTGTATAAGTAAGTTCCTTTGAGGCTAGCTCTGTTCTAATTATGTTATCAACGGGACCTGGAGATGCAATATTCCATCCACGTATACCACCGTGAGTTGCCAAGCTATAAACAGAACCGTTACCAACAGCCAATTTAAGCACAGGACTATTATGAGCGACCCATCCTGCAATTATATTGCCTTCTAAGTCCAGTATTTGGATGATACCACTCACATAGCCTACATATATCCGTGTTCCAAAAGTGCAGAAGCATTGGACGGCACAAGGGTGGCGATTAAAATCCTGCAAACGGTTTCCACTTCCATCCCATTGCACAAGTAAGCCATTTGTACATCCACTCCAAATTATCCCATCGTTTGTTTGCACAAGGGCTTCTGTTCTTTTAGTATCATCAACGAATGCTCCAGCTCCCTTGGTTGCAACTCGACGGACAGCATCTGCCGCTCCCATGATTGCATTACGTGACCTCTGCAGAAAGCTAGTACTCTGGGACTTTTCCTTTTTTGAGTTTGAAACGAACTTTACCTTCACTTCATCTTCTACTGCTTGATCCTGCTGCACGGATGACATGTCAACTCGATTTTCTGCTTGACCATCGATGTTAAATACTTTCAGAAGGTCCTTCGTACGCGCATCCCTATAAAATTATAGATTCCAAGTAATTCAAATTCATTTGGAGTTGATGCAAGTAAAAGGAAACACACTACACTAGTAACAACAAAAATTAAGGAAGTAAAAACACGATACTAAAACGGGTTGATGCAACCGAACTGAGATGTAATTACAGCATTAAATCTGAATACAACATAAGAACAGGAAGAGTCATACTAACCAGAGTGAAAAGGATAGAGCGGTAGCACACCAGACGCGACCTCTAATATGATCAGAAAGAAAACACTTAACCTCTTGAGAAGATATGCTGCAGACACCATTGACGGTGACTTGAGTTCTGAGATCAATGAATGATCTCTCCACAAGTAAGGCTGCCATGTGCTTTTCTTCAGGAGACATTGAAAGGGATTTTTCAATTGATTCCCAAGGCCAAATCTTTATAACACCCCCTTCGGAACCTGACCAGAGATCACCTAGACGAAGAAACAGTAAGTAAGTTAGCAAGTAAGCGGTGAGAATTGATTCTACTTGAAGCTAGAAATTAGAGTGTTTTATTCTAGAATTGATTTTAACACTCAAATTTATTGTTCAACTCACTTTAACACGAATGTATCCAAACATAAATCATTTTACCTTTAACTCACTTTAAGCCAGAATCAATTTTATAGAATCAATTCAGTCAAAATCAATTTTTGCCAATGCCAAACATACACTTAATTTTGAAAATACTACTAGAGGGAGAGGCCTACCATAGCTACTTATGGCCATGGCAAGAACGGGACCTCTGTGTGCCTGCCAAGAAAGACCTTCCTTGAAGGGGGTTGAAAATTGTTGATCCACTTTCCATGACCTAATTTTGCCATCCTTATGGCCAGTCCAGACCATCTTATTCCCGTTGTCGATGGTCAAACAAAATGTAGGAGAGGTATCAGCAGATTCATAAAAAGGTGCAGCGTCCTCATCTCCCCTCCTAACCCTTCCACCCAGACCGCAACCGTGTTCATAGGCCTTTTGAAACTCCCATACTCTCACCCCACATTCCTGTCCAGCCCACAACTGTGTTTCGGTACATGCAATGTTTCTGAGGAATTTCCCCACCTGAGTCTCCCTTAACGGATGAGGCCTTAACTCAAGACATGGCGGTCTCCCAGGATGAACGGCCATTCTAATAGGAGCCTTAAAGACTCCAGTTCCGCCACCGCTGCCAATAAATTCTTGCAATGGCTGATAATGAGACAAATCATCAGAAATCCCACCACTTTCAATGTAGTCCTCAGCACCAACAGAATTTGAATTAGCGAAAAAGTCATCATCATCCGTGTCAGACTCCTCATAAAAAGAAGAAGACTCGACGATGTTATTCGATATAAGGCTATCATCAAGACTGTGCTTACGGACTTGATGATGCCGTTTGTGTGTAGACGTGTCTCGTAGCTGTTGGCTATACGAATGTGTTTTGCGACGAGGTGGAACAGAACTTAACCCAGCCAAAGACTCCTTCTCATCGTCGTCAATATTTCGGTCATCCATGATAGCTTCTTTCTTCTATTTCTTCTTCTTTTTCTTGAATTGTAAGTATTGATTGAAAATAGAGAGAGAAACTGAAACTGAAAATAGAAAATAGAAATGCAGCAGATGAATGAAGAAGAATGATGGAAATGGTCTAAAGGGGTTCCCTAGAGAGGTGGAAGTACGTAGGATTGATGACCGGGAAGTAAGGCATGACATACTACAAGCTTACGGACAGAAATGTTTCCTTATTGATGTTACAAATTACTACAATATAGATAATAATATATTACCATAATAATATTGATGATAATTATTGTTTAAAATTTTATGGGATCCTTTTTTTCAGTAATTATTTCGGATCCTTCAAATTTGGTGCCAACTTTTTTCACCTATCCAAAAAATTTAAAAACAAAACAAATAATAAAAACTTACTAGGCAAAAAAACAAAATAAAAAAATCCAAAGTACGTGAAGAACAAAACTTCAAATATAAAATTTATTGAAGTATTGCACCACTATAGTTTTGGTGATCTTTTGTCTCAATGGAACACAATCAATGGTATGTGGATACAAAGAGAAAGTATTGTATGTATTAAGGCCAGCAAAATCATATTCATGTAGCTTTTGTAGATGAGAGTTTATGTCAGCACAAACAATAGGTGAACATTTCATGTATATGAATTTTTAGAAAAGATATAGCAAGACTAAAATAACCTTATAGTCCACAAAATGAAATTATTTATCATTATTATGACCTTGAGAATCATTATCAAAAAGCCACTTCAAATTCAAAATGTTAATTCTTTGGATTATGGTAGTAACCTTTTAATGTTGGGCGAGTCTCATTGGATTAGATCATTACATTGGTCTAAGAGCAACAACACAAGTGATTTAGACAATATATCTTCACCTAAAATCTCAAGGTTTTGGATTTATGGATCCTCTCAATTATATGATTTTCAACCTCAACTATCAAATGTGGGATAACTCACACTTGACACATTACAACATACAACATCTCTCTCTCTCTCTCTCTCTCT
>Ga0228710_1011038_pt1 | contig 11835 bp, 8 predicted proteins | sample MedpolnodulmetaG_FD_177995 | JGI IMG/M metagenome (GOLD analysis project Ga0228710, IMG submission 177995) | Root nodule microbial communities from Medicago polymorpha collected in Santa Monica, California, United States - pink nodules | ecosystem: Host-associated > Plants > Roots > Nodule... | reverse complement strand
TTAAATACTTCAACACGAATAAAAATATGCGTAAAAATAAAGCAACGATCCTGGTTATTAAAATACAAATAAAACTTTTAAAATACGAATGAAAAATTTTAACTGGTCAAAATTCGGGGTATGACAGCGGTTATCTGACATGATGAAAATCAAACTCCAACATACAAAATGTTAGTTTATTGCAACAATTATGCTAAATCCTGATAACCTGTTTAAAAATCGTATCAAAACTACCATTTCCATTGATATCTTGTAATGAATCTATATTCTTCAACATTGATATTAAAATAAACGATTCAAAGTTACCGTAATTTAAAAAAATTATATAGCATTAATACTCCATTGAGTTCATTCTAAATGACTCATGATACATTCATAACCAAAATACACCATAAATATTCAACACACCATCAAGAGAGGCTTGATCATAATACATGTGGATTGCTCGTTGACAAACAATGGCTCAGGATGAAGCCAAATTTGTTTACAAATTGCACACCCTAAAACTTTAATGTGATAAAGAACGAAAAGTTAGCTCCAAAGTTCGGTGCACCAAGCCTGATGAACGACCCAGCTGTAACCTTACGGCATAGACAAAATTGCTTCCAATCACCCTCGAACCTGTAATGCGGTTCCTTGGAAGGCACAAACAAAACGCTGCATTTCCAAATCCCCCCGTAATCATCAGTCATGGATATTAACTTTGTGTTTCTTGGCATAACAGATTCTATAACAGAGTCATATGAAAGGGTCTGAAAAAATTAATCGAAAGCATCAATGATACGCATCTTAACAACCATGACACAAATATACATATATAATTAATTAATGTACAATATTTTATAAAAGCACAACACCATACCATAAAGCCTTTGTCTGCTTCAACGACGCTCAACCATTTGGAGAAACTAAAATTAAAGTTAGTGAGGTCATGTCTATAAGGGAGAATTGGCTTGGCAATGTATAAGGATGCTACAGAGGATGGAAACATATCATGGTCTAACTTGCACGACATTGGAGGGACGTGATGCGGGTATTTGATCTCCTCACCATAACGATCCTTCACTTGAATTACAAAGCGTGAAGCCTGGACATTAACCAAGGTCACCATACCACCATGCTGAAGGTCATAAAGGTTCTTAAGTTGAAGCCAACCCCCAGAAAAACAAACACCGCCATCCTTCTGTTCAACCAGCACTTCAATTTCGTTATAGGCAGGATCATTCAACACAACGAATCTTCCCAATTCAGACCCCATTGTCTCCACCATAAGGGTTGGCAGCCTTACGTGTTCCTGATACATCAGCAAATGCGAGTAAGTTTGCATCTGCACATATATAACATGAATCTCGCTCAAATGATAAATGAATCCTCAACCTGTGACTAAGCGAATTACCTGTCTGGGGTTAAACTCCACTGTGAAAGTGCACCATTTCAGTGCAGCTGTTGAAAAAAGACTTTCATCATCTAATATCCCCAACCAATCAACATCAGCTGCAATTCAAGTGTGAAGCAGATAAATAAGTTTGATATAAAAACAAATACAGAGATAAAAACGACGCAGATGGTTCTGAAAGGAGCATAACCTTTGAGACTATACAAAGCAGCTTTTGTCTGCTTTACCATGTCGTATGCCATCGCAATAAGTTATAAAGTTGGGACAGGAAATTCAATTAACGGAATAGCTTTGCTAATAAACAACACTATATATAACATATTATCAATGTCACTGGGAATAACAATTAGCACATACTATTCAATTTGGCACAAATACCACGAAATGCAATGAATGGAAAACTGAAGGATCAAGTGTGTTTATTACTAATTAACATTTATATCCAACTGTACAACCATTAAGGCAAATGTAAACCAACAGACATTATAGCATTTACACTGTAACTTATGATTGATGTGGCAGAAACTTCAAGAATGTTGCAGAGCAAACGAATAGTCACAGCCATAGTGATAAACAAATGGAGATAAATAAGTTAAAAAGTGGCTATACAGCTGTACAGTTTTAATGATTTCATTGATCTAAAATCAACATCTGAATATGGATCATCAATGGATATATGCGGCTGTTGGAGGTCCGCAACAAAATTATCTCATTTTACGGTGACTTGCCGTTCAACGATTACAATACTTTTAGACTAAAATTTCGGTGATTCTACAACTGAATATTAAAATCTAATAAGAGGTGCGAGAAATATAACACCGGTAAACGTTAACTGAATAAGAGGTGCGAGAAAATTTTGTGAATCCACAACTTTCAAATGTATTGTAATTATATAGCATTCATCTGTCCTCAAATAGAATGGACATAAACTACGAAGTGTGTGTCGCTATTTTCCAAAGAGCTTATAATGGCTATGACTGCCCATGATATATGTGATGGTAAAAGGTGTTTGCTGCATTTTAACACATTCGAACTATAAGGACTAAGTAAATAATAATATAAGGACTATGTACTGTATTGGACAGAAGACGCATACTTTAAAACAGAATCAACCTTATATTTAATTGGAGTTTGTAATATTGTTCAATACGCAATATACAAAAAACATCAGACAAAATAAACCAATAATTGTCCAATCCCAAAACAACTTAGCGACGAATCACAATACAGTAAATAGTTTCATTTGATCCAACTCCAGGGGCTCCAATCACAACCCTATCACCGTCCTTAAGTCCTCTGGCTTTGACCATTTTGTTCCAACCGGAGCATATCAAAAAACGCGCATCTGTGCCCGGTACAAACTGGATAGTGCAATTCCACTGATTCCCATGTTCATCAACCAACTTTATGGAAGTGGAGCTTGTATCAAGACACATGATAGAAAAACCAACGTAAGCATGTACCTTCGAAAAAGACAAAATGAGATGAAATATTAGTAAAGAGCAAATCGTAAGAAGATAATAATTTGCACTATACATTTATCGAATATTACCAATACTCCTTCATTAATCTCATCCAACTCGAGCCTCTTCTCATATGTGTGTTGAAAGTTAAGCTCATCATGCGCAAATGGACCAGGCACAACATTGAAAAGGGTGACAGGGATAGCATTCCTATCAACCAAAAATTCCATTGGGGGTGAAAACTCGGGACAACGGAGCTTCTTGCCAAACCTGTCCATTAATCTTATGTTGAACCTTCCTTCACCAACATAAACGATCGTCACCCAAGCACCAAGTGATAGCTTGTAAAAATCAGAGAGCGCACCCCATCCCCTCGTGAGGTAGATTCCTTGGTTGTTCCTCTCAACCAATACTTCAAACGTATTTTCTTTACGATCTACCATAGTCACGTACTGCCCGATCTGGTCCCCAAAATCATGCTTAAACATCATGGGAAGCATAACAGAAGCCTGCAAAAAGCATAAAAATGAAGACGATATAACATTATTGAAAAAACGAACCACCCCTACGATGAAAATGACTGAAATCAACTCACACAGTCAACATCATGCTCAATCATATATGTTCTGTATTTCAGCCTAAGCTTGTTGATCCTCCTGTCCATGTCGTTTGTTGGATTAGGAATCATTGGATCTGCAGTAACATGATACAAAAATGTTCAAAATCGTACCATGAAGATCTTATAATACAAATATAATCCATAATCAGAAAAAAGTAACACATGCCTATCAAATCTTGGTATGATATAACAGTGCGTATGACATTGTCTCCCATGGCGAATGGAACGAAGGGGAAACGATTAGAAGACAGAAAGATTATCTAAATTTATATATGCATATAGCACATTCAATTGGAAACTGTTTCATTGGAAAAACCACAACATTCAATGCATGTCATAAAGGAATACGAAGAGTCTCTAGTATTTATTCAGAATACCTAGTTATCAGTCTCGGAATTGGGAAGACATATGTAAGGGTTCAGCGGCTTATGGTATAGTGTGAGGGATTTGAATTTTGAATTTGACATTAAATGAGTTACTAAACACAGATTTCCCGCTCAAATGTTAGGTTTAGGGTTTGCAAATTTTGTTTACATTGTAGCTTAGGATTATATAATAAGGATGAAGCTAATAAAGCCTCATCTCATGAAAGGAAAGAAAATAAAGATTATTGTGCAAGGGAGAGATAAGAAGATATAGACAATGACTCAGTGATGAACAATTGATAGAAAGATAGAACAGGTTAATACAGGAAGATATTGAAAGGAATGGTTGTTTGTGAAATAAGGAAAAAAGAGAGTGTTGGGAAATATTCATACATGGCTTGCTGTTTCTCTCCATACATTATTATAATAAAAATTTAACTACTTTGGAACTACTTTATGTTAGTATTCCTAAATCAAAATTTAACTACTTTTAAACTATTTGATGTTAGTATTCCTAAATCAAAATTTAACTACTTTGGAACTATTTTATGTTAGTATTCCTAATACTCCATCCTTCATTTATTTCATAAAGCATTTAATGGAAATAGTTAAGTAAGTTTTTCCCTTAAATACGAACAAGGATTATTTGGTAAATTTAACTTGTGTTTTACATAAATTATAGAAAATAGTTGCACTTAATTAACTTTTTTAATCACCATGAATTTTTATGTTTCCTTGTTGTAATAATGATCGAAGGGAGTATACTAGTATAATACAAGTGCTTCATCGGTTGCTAAATATAAGAGAGTGTTAGCTCAATAAAAGATTTCAATTAAATACATCAATTCTTATTTACTCAACTTTCTCTTTCGTTTAAGACCGAAGGGAGTAGCTACTAGTGAGGGTTTTCACATTAAACCACTATGATAAAAATAAAATTAAAAAAAAAACTTTTTACAAGTATAAAGAAAAAAAGGAGCATTTCGGTGAAAATTAATTAAAAATAATTAGATATAAGAAGTATCACAAATGATTGAATGGTGGATTCATATCCAACAAAATTATAAAGTACGAGAATATTCACCAATAAAAAATTTGATAAGTATTTTTAATCTCCTAAATTGTAACTTTAATTGAAGGAATCCATGATCGGGGATGATATAGATATACAATGTGAATATGAGAAGTGACAGTGAAGAGAGCGGGAATAGTAGTACCTCTTCTTCTAAAGATGAAATGAAAGACGAAATCGTCGATATGTATCAAATGTTGCGGGAAGGAGATCCAGGGAAGAGTTGAGAGAGAACCAGAGCTGTAAAATTTGCAGAGAATTGGAAGGGAGCAAGAGGATACTTTTAATGAAGCTTCTGTTTGAAGAAGTGAAGAGAAGAAGCTCATGTAGAATTGAATTGAGAAGCTCGCCACGTCCTAGTGGCGGATCTAGGACCCTGAGTTAGGGGGTGTTGTCCTTTTAATGTAATTAATAATCATAATATATAAATAAAAAATATTATATGTCATTTAGCCAATTGATTGAGGCAAAGTGGTTAATAAACTTGATCTTAAGATAAATCATTCGAAACAATCTAAGTTTGATTCGTGAAGGAATGATTCTTTGTCAGACTTTATACTTACCTTGCAAACAAACTTCGAATAATACGAGTCCCTTTCCTCTAAGAACTAGAAGATTAACACTAAGAATTATAGAATTTTTTTCTTTTTCTTTTACCATTTTTACCCTATTAGTTTACTAATTTCTAAAAATACACACATAACGTGTTTGAAATTATAAATTTAATCGTTAGTATGGATGATAAAATTTGAAATAGAAATATCACCAACAATAGACACTTGGCGATTATAATAGTATCTTGAGATGAATAATAAAAGGGAATAAGAGAAAAATAATGAAAAAAAACTAATTCCTAATATGTAAAGGAACATTCGTATTTTATTTTAAGTCACTTTACAAAAAGTATTTATGTTTTATTATAGGGTTAAATAATGTTTTCCCCTTTCCATTTGGACGAATTTTGAAAAGAAAAAAAAACTATGTATTTTTTTTTAAATCCCCCCTTGTCATTCAAAGATTCCATCGAAAACAACATTGATTTCATCCGACTAATTAAATTAATAGACTTGGCATGCTGATTGGGTAAAATAAAAAAATGACAAGATAAAATATGTCTAGTAGCATATGAAAAATGACATTTTAAGTTGGATTTAAAATGTGAGATGGATTTAAAAAAATGAAAAATAAATTTTTTTGCTCAGTAGCATATGTCTAGTCAGATGGAACCAAGATTGTTTTTTAACGAATCTTTAAATGACAAGATAGAATTGTTTAAAAATAATAATTTTATAGGGGGTTTAAAATGCTCGCTCAAATGATAGAGAGAAAAACATTATTTAACTCTTTATTAAAAGTTAAATTTCAATATTAATGAATCATTAATGTTTCTTTTCCAATCATACCATTTATATTTATTAGTCTATCTTTTTTCAATTTTTTCCCCATGTCATTAATAATGGATAATTTTATAAAACCACCTGTAATGTATCTTGTCAATACAATAATATTAATTAGGTTTCTTTTGTCAAGTGGTCTAGTGACTAGAAATTTGGAGGATAATGGGGTGTCTGTGGTTCGAATCTCAGTCCCAACACATATTATACAATGTCTCTATCAATTGAGTCAAGTTGATGGAAACTTTAACTACATTCTTTAATATGTGTGAAAAATGTCAAAAGGAATTAAAATAAAGTACGGAGGTTATGGAGCATGGAATCGAAGATAAAATTGATATCCATTTCCTAGGGCACAATTTTGAGCCTATTGGAAATGTCCATCATGGGAGAGGATCCTCTCCTGTGTAATCCTCTCCAGTTTTCTGATCCCAGCTATTAATTACACTCTCTTTCCATTTTTTATTTTAAAACATATTCTCTCACCTCTTTAATGGATGGTTAGTATGTCACATGAGATAAAAACACTAGAGACAATCCCCTCCCTGTCCATCATAATCAGCTTTGGGCTTGGAGACTAGAGTTCGATTTCGAAATCCTGCAATATTGACATTTGGAGAGTATATTTTATTTTATTTTTATCAAGCCAATAAAATTGCATTAAACAATAAAGGGATAAACCCAATACATACAGAGGTTATATTAAATAATGATAAAAATGTCATCGTGAGCTTAGCTCGGTTGGCATAGACAATGCATAATATATGTAAGGTCCGGGGTTCAAACCTCGACCACAAAAAAAAAAATGGAAAATGAAAACGGAAATAATGATAATAAATGTAAAACAAAAGTCTATCACACCCAGCTTTTTGAAGGCCTATAAATTAAGTTAAAGTTGTTTGGTAATATCTATTTGACCGAATATACAATTTGTCCTTTAACGTAATTTTAGGTAACATCTTTGTCCATTATTTTTTTCCCGATTTAATCATTTATGTTACTATAAAATATCAACATCGTGATTCTTCCTTTATTAAAAAGATTAAAAGTGGAAGAAAAAAAAATCGTAAACAAACTCATATCTTCATCACTTAAATCTGTAAATCCAGATTTCATTGAAATAACCATAAGCAAATTCTAACTCGACACCAAAACAAAAGAAACAGAAGAAAAGTCAAAGAAGAAAGACCGGAAAAAGATGAAGATATGTTTATGTTGATGGAGTGTTGGGTTGATTAATGTGAGAATTTTTTTAAAGAATTAGTTTTTTTTTTAATAAAAAAGTATAACAATGTTGATATTTCATAATATAAAAGATTAAATTAAAAAAATATAAAAACAAAAATGTTACATGAAATTAAATTAAAGAATAAATCGTGTAATTTTTCCTATCAATTTTTTCTTAACATAAAACAAAAGCTTAAGGTAAAAACTTGAGGGTCTAAAAAAATAGTATTAATTACATGAAATGAACATGGTGTTGGATACATTAGGGAAATGAAGGAACTGATATATAAAATAAAATTGGCTTGAATAATAGATAAGTTGAAGTAAACTATCCCGCAAAAAAAATTTAATAAACTGGACCATATGTGAGTAATAATTTTTTTTTTTGATAAAATATGTGAGTAATATATAATTGGAGAGAATTATTAGTAAAATAATAATAAAAAATTGTCATTAGCAAAGTTCGAAGATAGGAGCATGTGTAAATGAAGCGCATAAGTTGGTACAAAGTTCCTTTCAACTCCTTTAATTGAAGCTCCTTTAATTGCATTTTTCTTCTTTAAAAATAAGTGACTTGTTTTAGGAAGAGCTTCTCACAAATATTGTTTGGCCCTGCTTTTTTTTTTTTTGTCAGGTAGCCTAGTGGGTAGAATTTACCTTATAAGGTGAATAAGTGGGGTGTACGGGGTTCGAACCCCGACCCCTACATATAAAGGCAAGCCAAACAAACACTAAGAGTCAACTGATCATGAAAAGTAAAAGTATGTGTCAGTTTTCATAAATGACGTGGGAGGTATTTAAGGTTTAAGGGCAAAACCTTTTAGTCAAAGGTACAAATTAAAAAATTTACGGTGTATAAAATCGCAATCAAAATCGATGGATTTTAACTATTTTAGGATTCTACTATGGATTTGAGTCGTTGAAAGTGAAGAAAGTCGCAAAATCCTGGATTTTAGGATTTAAGTCGGGATTTTGACAACAATGGTTTGAAGGAAAGTTAGTATACAACAATGATTTGAAACTTTCCTTTTGTATGATTTATTTTAAGAAACTTTTAGAACCCATATTTGATTAGTCATGTGCTCTCAATAATGCTTCGATTATTGTCTTTTGCATTCATGTATCTTTCTAGAGAGAGAGAGAGAGAGAGATCATTTAAATTTGATGTTTGAAATGGAAAGATTTTGTTGAGAAACAACAACTGTGTAATTTAATGTACATTGTTTGTGAGTTGGATTGCTAACTATAAATTTTATTAATCTTAGTTAGTAACAATAGTACATTTGCAGATTATGTAGTCATATTTTTGATGGATACCTGAATTTTCTTATCCTAGAAGAAACGTACGATGCTCCTCAAGACTCATAATGCTTCCTTTTCTTTTATTTGCACATGGATAGATGTGTTCAATGGAGTTAATTTTATTATGTGACTTTGATTTCTTTGTTTTTCTATGAAGTTTGGTATTTTTAATGTCAGCTACTCTCTCACCGTAATATTTCTCAACATCTGCATGCTCATCTCCTTCCACAACAATAATTTCATGGCAACAAAACTAGACTCAAAACTCTGGTGCAGCCGTAAATATGATGAATGCATCAATGCTTATGAAGCTACATACCATACCAAAAAATGCAGAAATGGACATTCAGTAAAATTGAAAACAGAAAAAAGACAGCAGAATGAACCAAGTACGTTGAATAATGGTGAAGAATAAAAATTTGTTTTATGTATGGCCTCGGAGACTTTTCTGTAAAATAAATAGGAGATTTGGGTCTTAAAAAAGGTTTGCTGCAAAAATGGACTTGGTTACATCTACATGGATTGATTGTTGGTAAATTAATCTTTCTGTAGTTGTTGTTTCATTTTGTTATTTCATCAAAGACCATAGATAAATGGTGTAGGTTTTTTAGGGAATTGATAATTTTGAGCTTTTTAATTTTATTTTATTGTTCTGCTTGCAGTTAGTTTTAAGTGGAAATTAATAAGTTTTAACAATAATGTCATGGCTTCAATTGGTAGTACTAAGAATTGCACAAATTATAGGTAAAGTGCTTCTCTTTTTGTCTCTTTCACGCATACAATAAAATGAAAAACCATGACATATGCATTTGATAAATTTCAAGTTTGCAATGTTAGGATTTAGCTAAATGGTGTGTTCGGTACATTTTAAGATGATTTATGGGTATCATCAAGGAAGTAACATGAAGGTTAATATAAAGGCTAACCAAAAACCATTCTCTACAATATTTGCATGCACTTCGTTTAGTGCATTTTCCCTTTTTGAGTTTCCGATTTCTCATTTTATTATGGCTAATGCTTTATATTCTATCTCTTATGTGGTTCTAGATTTTTATCTGATATTCCATTCCAGATGTTTGAAAAATGGTTCATTTAATATCATTTTTAGTTATTTCTATTTCCATGAAAATAATGCTAAAAGAACTATCTGATAATTAAACCATATTTGATTATTTTTTTGAACAAGAACCATGTCTTATTATTGACAACAAGAACCAATTAATTGATCAATATAAGAATAAAAGAAAAACAACATTATAATTAATTAACTGATTAATAAAAAAGCTAGTAGGTTATATTCAATGAATAAATAGATTAATTTTAGGTTATAAATGATTTAATACAAAGGAGGGCGCTATAATTTTCTGAATCTTTATGCACAAAATAATTTCGTTTGATAAGTAAAAAAATTACTAAAAAAACATATGTAATGTATATAAAATATTGGGGGCTTTACAAATGTAAATGCAGATTATTAAACTTTCACAATCTTATTAATTAGATGAAATAGCGAAATATTTTGTGGCCTAATAACACAGCGAAAACATGATATATTTTGTTTATATAAATCCTAAATTAATTGACCAACAATTTCCTATGGTTCTTTTTAACCACTAGATGATTTGTAGCTAAAAAACCAATTTTACAAAACAATGACATCTCAATGTTCATAGAATGGATTACCGGATTGGTTATGTTTCCTGCTTCAAGATAACCCTCACATTCTGGAGGTCCAGTACCAGCCCTTCTTAGATCATAGCTTAGATTATTAGGATCCTTAACCAAATCATCCAATGCACTTTGCAATGACATAGTAGTGATGAAACCGTAGCATTCAGTTCCACATATTTTAATAGGTCCACTTGGATGTTCCTTCATTACTTTGCCAATTATATACCATTCAGCCTGTGTCGACTTATCTAGTGCCACCTGCAAGATAGACCTAGAGAGATCAAGATAATTTGCTGCTGAGGTGATGTTTGAATAATCTTTCAAAAGATTCAAACATCTATTGGCATCCTCTTTGGCTTCATTGCATAATGTTTCATACAAGTTCCCACATAGTGTTGGAACAGGAGCATAAAATATAAAGCACAAGCAAAGGATGAACAACAAGGATGATGATGGTGAGGATTTCATTTTAGTGATGATAATAATGAATAAGAGAACCTTAGATTAGTTTTGTATGTTGGTGTGATATACAACTAAGTCTATATATATAGTGTCTTCAAGTATTTGTTAAACCTTTATGAACCCCTCCGAAGGTGGATCTCCTATTTTCGAAAGTTTTAATAAAATATTATTTTTATTCTCTTATTTATTATTGTTATTATTATTTTGAATTTTTGGGGAGACTCTTGTTTTTTATTATTATAAATTCCTTTTAAATAGTTTTGATAATATTTTTACATGGAAATGTATTAAATAAAAATGATTTTTTTTAATATCTTTGACAATTTTTAGTAGTAAATAAAAATAGAAAAAGTGGATTTCTTTTGCATATAGGTCAAACAATTTTAATTAGTAATAATGTCGCATTGTTTTTTCTTTTTTGGGTCAAGAGAATGTGGCATTCCTTGATTAAGTGATAAAATTATTATTATTTGACCAAATTAAAGATATCTATCTATGTTTGACGAATATATTTATAACAAAATATAAAAAAAGAGTTGAAGTTTGAAAAAGGATTTTTTGTGTCAAATTATATAAATTTATTTTAATTTATAATTTAATTGAACCTTTAGTAATATATGTTGTGTTAAATGATATAACCTCTTAAAATGAGTATATTTTTTATTTTTTTTGGTCAAGTAGCCTAGTAGCTGGAGCTCACGAACCCCGGCCCCTGTATATGAAATGCAATGTCTCTACCAACTGAGTTAAGCTCACATGGATAAAATGAGTATATATTTATTTTGATTATAAATTACAACATTTTTATTAATATTGCATCAATTTGTGTGTGTGTGTGTGTGTGTGTGTGTGTGTGTGTGTGTG
>Ga0228710_1011037_pt1 | contig 11836 bp, 5 predicted proteins | sample MedpolnodulmetaG_FD_177995 | JGI IMG/M metagenome (GOLD analysis project Ga0228710, IMG submission 177995) | Root nodule microbial communities from Medicago polymorpha collected in Santa Monica, California, United States - pink nodules | ecosystem: Host-associated > Plants > Roots > Nodule... | reverse complement strand
GAGTGTACTTTGGTCCTTCAAAGATAAGTGATATCTATTTATTTTTATAATGAAATTGACATACATGTTCTAGCGTATGAAGGTCTATCTACATACAAACTTTATTCTAATTTCAGTTTTTATGATATATGTGTGTACGTGATTGAAGCTTCTATAATGAAATCATTAAGCGTTCAACCCTTGCTAGTTACTACTCTCATTCCTAAGAAAGAGATAGTGAAAATGAATCACCTAAGAAAGTGAGAGATAGTTAGAGAAATGAATTGAAATGAAAATTAATCATATAGATGAAACCAGTGCCTTTTTTTTAAAATATGAGAGAATTAATATGATATAATGATCCATGAGGACTACACAATGGATTCTATGTAAAGCCAAGTGTTATGTTACAATTAATAGGAACTTTAACAGATATTTATCCCACTAGTAACTGTTAACGTAATTGTTAATTACTTGGCTAATTCGATGTGCTTACTTGACTCCTCGGTTAAATTCAACTTCATTATTTTGGTGTTAATGATGTATTTCAAAATTCATTGTTTAGTTATGAAGGAATGTGTGGAATAAGAACCTTGGGATTTGTTTTAGATACCATTACCTAATCAATTGATGCTGGTATCAAAAGTATTGTGTTAGTGTTATTAGTTATGTTTCATTAAAGTTTGAACACTAAGTGATTATTTTTTTGGTTGTTTGGCAGTAAAAAATTTGGATAGAGTTACTTAGCTTGTGTTATAGCTTTAAAAGAATCAGCTGCATGGCACTACCTCTGATTAGACACTTGTGGCATGGTTGATGATGTGCTTCTAGGGGCATAGTTCAAAATTGAATTGGTATGTTGGATGACAAGTGACAACCTCTGTCTAGCCCATGGGAAGACTTTTCATCAAGTACTATTTGCATGATATAATTTGTTGATTCTATATGCTAGGTGCCAAATATAGGGATGAGTTGTACAAGGAATATTTTCAAGCTCTACAATGTGAATTAGTATGAGTTGGTTAACATTTTAAAGTACCTTAATAATCATTACAAGAGGCATTTCCTAGTGATGGATTTTTTAGATTTGTTAATGGTGTAATTTTACTTTTATGAAGGATGACATTTCCATACTTGTTATTATAATTTGAGTTGTGTTTTGTTAAAGTTCTTTTATAATGAATATATGTTGATTGACTTATAGAATATTTATAATGAGTTTTATTCTAGTTTTTTTTCCATTCTAAAAATTAATTCCTATTTATGATCTTTAAAATATATTTTTTTAAAAAAAATAAAGGTTTATGATAGCACTTTTTCTTAAAGTGCTATTGACGATAGATCTTATAATAGCACTTTTTAAGCAAAACGTTATTAGATATAGGGCATGTAATACTTTTTCACATTAAGCCTTGGGAAATCCTACTAAGAACGATAGCACTTTTTAAAGAAAGTGCTATTAAAGACCGGCTTTCAATAGCCCTTTAAAAGTGCTATCTTAGGTTGTATGCAAACAATAGCGGGGACTTTTAAACAAAAAAAAGTGCTATCAAAGTCCTTTTTTGGCGTAGTGAGAGTGAGAACTGCTCAAACATATCTTTTGCACACATGTAAGTTCAAGCCAATTTTTTTGGAGTAGAACAATATTGTATATAAAATTTGAAATGTGTTTTATAAAATTTAGAAAACTAGGGTTCATACAGCTTCATGGGTGTATGTGCTCTCTCTCTCACACACATTCTGCATACAAACAAAGATACTAAAATACAAAGATACAATTGCAATTGTTTGTGGCCTCAACATAAAGATATTAGAGGTATCCACACCGTCATTGCAATGGCAGTTGCACTCAAAAAAATATTGCAATTGCATATAATAATTGAAAGGGGTTTTATAAAGTTTAGAAAACTTTGGTTCATAGAGATTCATAGGAACATGATTTTTCTCACAACCACAATTGAGGCCGCATTTTGCTGCAATATCAAGGTTTGTAACGTAATCGCAATTATGAACGCAAGCCCAATTGTGGCCACAACAGCAATTTGGAACTATACTTTAACAAGCTTGCCTCTTCCTATTTTTGTTAAAATTAAATATGACGAGTTTGTATCTGCACTGAATTAATCGATGAGTTTGTAAATAATAGCTTTTTTAAGTTCTTTAATTGATGAGTTTGTAAATAATAGCTTTTTTTTCTTTAAATCTTGACAATCATGAGTGTATATATATATATGTAACTTAATTTCCTCCTTAATTTATAGTCTCCAACTTCTGTAATTATACACTACTATGACCTTATGATAAAACTCAGTTATGGATTCAAGACATGTGTAGTTAGTGAGTGCAAACATGGAATGGAAGAGGAAGGAAAAATGTTTAATTTATGATAACTTGCATAGTTGGTGAACATTATAGTCTTATTAGGAAAAGAACAAAAAATTATGATGAAATAAGGGGATGAGTGGGCCCCCTACTGTGTGTATGAATGTGTGATAGAACATTTGTTTGATTCAAAATGAGAAGAAAAACAAAAAACAAAAAACAACTACTGACCATGAAAAGGAAAATTTGTATTAAACTCAATATGGTTAGGTGGTTCATGCTTATGCAAAGAAGAAGATACTTGCATAATCAAATAAATTGGTAATGCGAAAGTAGATAAATTGATTATGTGAAAGCAATATTTATGGATTATGGTCAATGAAAGCTCGATGCCAGGTAGGGTACTGACGCTTCAGTTGAAGAAAAAAATACATAAGGAATCGCTTCATTTTCAAAACTCACATCTTGATCATGAAAAAAGTACAGAAGCATTAAAGCCAAATCGGGTACTAACGTTGTAATCTGAAAGCAATAATGTCGCAGTAAATTTCCGTCAATTTAGTCTTTAAATATTATTAAATATTAATTGTATTCTTAAAGTGAGCAATGTCAATCGATTTAATCATTTTCCGTAGTAACGAATTAACAAAAGGTAACAAAGATAAAATACGAGTTTGTTTTATAGCAATCGTAATTAATCATTGTTGTTTTAAGGTTGATTTATTCACGCGTCTAGATAATATTTTTCCTTGTTGACTAATAAGTTGATAAAGCAAACTCATGTTTTTATAATCAATTCGATCCCCCGATCCGCGTATGATTGTCTTACCACTTTAGCATATTGGAAAAAATGGGCTTTAATTCACTATGGATTAATTGGATGTGTAACTATGTTACTATTGTCAAATATCATATCCTCGTAAAGGATGAAAAAGTTGGTCCGTCGTTTGTACTCGTAAAATTTCTAGAAACGTTGCTTTCCTGCAATGCGCTAAAATATAACATTAATGCAATATAGAACTAAAAAAAATTAACCAAATCTTGCACCACCAACAAGCCCTTGAGCAACACCTTATTTCGCTAGTTCTAAACATTTTTTTTTTCTTGTAAGTGTCCACCACCTTTGGTTCTGCAAAAAACAACACAATAGTTTTGATGCTATCGAGAGTGTCATTTTCCACTTGACTTGTTTGAAGAGGCAAGTAAAGTGGCAAATGATGTTGTTAGTAACATCTAAATTGTTGTGTCGTTTTGTGTAGGATTAAAGGTGGTGGACATATACATGATAATATAGTCAAGACCAGCGAAACACGGTGTTCGCTCGTGGCTTGTCATTGGTGCAGGATTTGGTTTATCTTTTTTTTTTTTCTTTTCGATTTCTCTATTAAACAAATGCTTTCACTTTCTATGTAGGATCTATTTTAGTGCATCATGTGAAAGCAACGTTTGTAGAAATTTTCAGGGTACTAAATGATTATACAATCAACTAACTTAGCTGGCTTTTTAACTAAGTTATATATATATATATATATATATATATATATATATATATATATATATATATATATATGTGTGTGTGTGCGCGCGCGTGTGTGTGAGAGATGGAGGAGAGAGAGAGAGAGTCGTTCACGAAGGTTGGAATGAGCATCTAGTACGCGAAGAGAGCTTGTTGTTTGTTTTTTTGAACAAGGAGCTTGTTGTTTGTTGTGAAGTGGGATGAAAGAAGTTTACAGATGTAGAGATGTTGAATAGATCGTTTTAATATATTGAAGAGAGTTTACAGGTAACTAGAATCTATAGAGTAGGTGAAGAGAGGTTGAAAAAGAAATTTAGTGTGGCGGTTTAAGAGTAGGTGAAGAGAGATTGCAATGAGCATATTAATATACAATATACAATATATTAATAATTTATATAATGAATATTTTATATTCTAATAATAATCACTCAATCAGAGTCTCAAACAAATTAATAATATTTATGAAACAATAAAGATTTTGTCAAAAATGAAATGATAAAGATATGCAAATTTGAAAAACAAATGCTAATATAAATGTCTGTAAGTAATAATTACTTATCAATTAATTTTTATTATTTTGATTTTATATCCAATTGTTTTGAGGGGACTTTATAACCAATTTTTATTTCCACATATGCAATCCAAGCCAACACTATTATAGTTAGGATGTTACTCTTAATATGTGATCTACAAAATTGAATTAAATAAAATCAATTCCCTTAAAAAAAATCAATTATTTTATCATCGATCGATTTGGAGTTACAGACTTTAGATTTCTTTGATAGTTCCCTAAAATTTCTTCGGTAGTGATTTTTGGCAAAACATTGGCTCCCAACTCTGTCTATTCATGTAAGATGTGTCTCAATAATACATAAAGAAAATACTAACGAGCGATCCGGTATTTATTAATTATCTTAAATGATAAGTTTATTATGAAAATTTGTGTGTTTTATACATTAAAAATTGAAGTATTTCCTTAATTTAGGTTTGATGGATAAGTTTATTTTTTATTTCTAAGCAATAAAGGGTGTCCCGGGGACACTCCTCAATATGACATATACATATGTTCACAATCCCTAGTTCATGGCAATAAAAAACTTCTTTGAACCTTGTCTGACCAATTATATTTTTAAAATTTGATGGATAAAGCCATGGACTTTAAACACATTTTGAAATAACCATTGGTATATACATCACATATTCATGTAAAAAACGCAAGCTACACTATTATGCCAATATCAATTATGAAATGCTAATCGTGCCATTTTTTTTTTGTCAAATGCTAATATGTCTAACTAATATTTAGTTTTCTCAAAAGGCTAATAAGTGAGACAGATTTAAAATGCTATTTGTGGGCGTAAGATGATATTTGTGAGAAAATTCACCATATGTGATTTCTTTGTTTGGGATTATTGGAAGAAGAATGACCCATAACCATATCCATCAATGTAAAATGTATCTCCACAACCTTGTTAAGTATGTTTGTCATACATAAAATATAACCATAAAATATGTTTACAGTGGCATCTGGCCATCAAATTTGGTTCAACCATGGATGGCTAACTTTGAAGTTTGGTGGCCAAAGTCATGTAGTGTAAACACATCTTGGAAGGATTGCTGGGATATATATAATGCATTCATGTAAATAGTTGAAGGTCACTGTTATACCAATATTAAATTATAATTGTTTGTTGAAAAAAAAGGCAATCTATATAATGTCTATTATAAAGGCATATATAATAGAAGAGAGAAAAAGAAAAAAAAAACTCATTCTTGATTTATATATGAAGTTTGAGATGAGCAGACAGTGGATTGAGAGAAAAATAATGAAGGGGGCTTGTTTGTGTGTGAAGATATGTTGAAAGGAGTTTATGGGTGAAGAATAGTTGAATAGAGTTTTTCTAGTGAATGAAGGAAAATTTGTAATATAAAGTAGGCGAAGGGATGTAGAAAGGAACATTTATAGAGTGTGAAGGAAATTTGTACGTAGAGTAGAAGATGAGAGGTTGAAACACACAATTAATGTGAAGGAAGGTTGAAGATAACTTGTACTCGTATTAGAGTAGGTGAAGAGAGGTTACAAGGAGCTTTCAATGTGAAAGGATGTTAGAGAGTAACATCTATTTTTAAAAGTAAGGACATATTACAAAGGAAAAAATTGTTCCATACTATCCAAGAAAGGGAAACAATAAATAATTAGAACATTTTCATCCAAATTTGAAGTGTAGAGTAGGTGAAAAGATATATTGTAAGGAAATTAATTTTAACATCAAAGGAGTTTTTTGTGGTCCATTAGCATGAAATGAGATTGAAGAATAATTTCTAATTTTAGAGTGAGTAAATTAGCACTTTAACATTTCGAATTGTAAATGTTGGTCAATTTATTCTTTAAAATTTATAAAATATAAGTTGAATCCCTTCAATTGATTAAACATCAATAATTTAGTCACTTTTTTTTAATTGTTTCATAATTTTAAAATTCATATGATTGTCATGATGAACATGAGACTACCCATGCAAAAAAAAAAGTGCAAAACTGGATTTTAAATCGATTAAAAGAGAAAAATCAAGAATATAGTCTACAAAATAATAGCAATCTACAAAATTGAATTAAATAATAAAATCAATTCCCTTAAAAAAAATCAATTTATTTTATTGTCGATCGATTTGGAGTTACACGCTTTAGATTGATATATGTTGACGTCGCTTTAGATAGGGGGGTCCTCAGTGAAGTCGTCATTTGTGTCGCGTCATTTTTCGGAGGTCAGGGCTATTTAATTAGCTTTTGACTCACTAAGTTATTTCACGACTAAACATTTAATTTAAGAAAAGGAGGAAAAAGTTTGAACTACCCCTTTGAAAAGATTTAGGGTTTGGAGGTTAGTTACATAAAGGGAATGTGTTAGCACCCTTTATGTCCGTAGTATCCTACGGGAACCTCTTGGGTTTATTTAACGTTTCATGTTATAACTTACTTGCTTTTAAAAAATGGAATTTAAAGTGGTAAAAAGAGACCTAATTTATCTACATTTTTTTTTGTTTGAAAGGACGAGTATCTTTTGCCTACGTACCCGTGAGGGATCAAAACCTCGTAGTTCGGGGTAAAAATTGACGTTTGATTGGTTTTTTGTTTTTTAATAGTTTTGAAAAGGTTTTAAAATGAAAAGCCAAGTGCGTTTGTATTTTTTATGATTAAAAGAAAATTACTCAAAATAAGATTAAATTGATTTATATTTGATTAAGAAAATAAAATAAAAAATGGGATCACTTGATTTTTGAATCAAGGTTTATTGCAAAAATATTTTTGTGAATGGTTATTTACTTGTTTTTTGTTTTTTTGAATAATAACTAGACTAAAATTAAAACTATCGGAGCAAGAAAATAAAGCGTAGGTATATTGGGGTGACGTTGGATCACCACAAAAAAACTTCTCTAACCTAAATTATAAAGCATAAAAATAAAGCATACACACACACGCACACATGAATGATTTACATCAAGCCTAATATATATTCTAAAGTCTGCGGGAAAATAAATGACAAGAAAAAAAAAATTATTTACATTAATCCTAGTTTACATTCTAATATCCTTGCTATAAAATAAATGACATAAATAAATATATATAAAAAATAATAAAACTAATCCTAAAATATGCATGAGAAAAGAAAAAATAAAATGCTAGAGAAAAAATAAAAATGCATGAAAAAGAAATTAAAAAAGAGATGCAAAGAGGCCACCAATTTTCTTTATGATGAAATCTCTTTAACTTTGGAGAGTACCACGGAATTCAATGAACGGAATAGACCAACAGGAGAAGAACATCGAAGCACCACAAAAAGGGCAGCAACTAGAAGCAAGCAATTGTTAATTGGAATTGAAAATATATATGTAACAACAACATGAAGGAATCAAAAGAATAATATGTAGCAACTAGAAATAAAGGGAAGTGAAGTAGTTACGTAGAGCAATTTGATTGGAACCAAATAACTCCAACAGTAGCGATGGATAATATAACTTTGGAACAGTAAGTGGTTCATCAATAACAATAAACAATTGAAATTTAAATAGATGAATGCAACAATAAGGAAACTGATTTGAATTAAATAGCATGTAGCAGCATGGTGATTCACATTTGGAAAACAATAATCATAAAAAATGGTAGCGATGGAAAAATAAGGGCAACTAGATTGTAAACATAAACGCAACATTTATTATCATTAATGTTGTGTTTATGCTTTCAATTTCTTCCCTAAACACAACATAAATTAATTGATTAGGGAAGAAATTGAAAGCATAAACACAACATTGACTCAATAAACTAAAAACCACGATTTATTCAAAAAGACTTTAAATTAAATATTAAACTAATAAACATAAACCAAAAACTTAATTAAAAATACTCTAAAAATATGATAGGACGACTATCATCATAATATACCTCTTAATGTAATGTTCCCGCGTTTGTTTGTTTTCTCTGTCAATTCAAAAGGAGGCAAATGTGGGTGAGATAAGGGTGATTAGTGAGAGAAGTGGTATGGAGATTAAATTGGTGTCGACAACCTTTTAATTGGAAGTTGGAGTTAATCCATAGCCTTTTGGTGTTTGTAAAGGTGTAAGAGGGTGGGTGGAGCATGATTCTTGTGTTTGGATTCCGGATGGGGGAGGAGTGTTCTCGGTGAGATCCTCATGAAAGGTGTTAGAGATGGGGGTACTTTTGGATGTTGGGTTGTGTAATTTTGAGGAGGGTGTTTTTGGGTATCTTTGGAAAAGTCTGGCACCATCAAAAGTGGTGGTTTTGCTATGGATGTTACTTGATCGGATTCCATCGCGGGCGAATCTTGCAACATGTAATGCGTTGGATCCGAGTGTATCATCTAAATGTGTGTTGTTCTGTGTTGGAGTGGAAAAATCAATTCCCTTGTTTTTGAATTGTCATGTTGTGGACAAATTAAGTTTGGTCAAAGCTGTTGGCTTGGTTAGATTTGGTAACTCCTCCCAATTTGTATGTTTACTTTGAATGTGGGAAACACTTGGCGACAAATAAGAAGGTCCAGAAACATTTCTGGTTAATTTGGCATGACGCGATTTGGATTATATGAAGGGCAGTAAATGATATGAATTTTAATAGTAAAATTAAGGAGGTGGATGAGCTTGGGTTGTAACTAGATTTGGTGAAAGAAGGTTGTAACTAGATTTGGTGAAAAGAGGTTGCAAACGAGTAGAGATAATTTCAATTTTTCCAAATAAAGGGACATCACCATTACTATAGTTTTAGTGTATAAATATACAATTAATGTCATTAGTTTTAAATTATATCAAATCAACTGAAATGTAACATTCATTTACAAACCTTGAAGTTTGTCATCAACTGATATGTGTAGCAATCCCACCGTAAGGAATGTCAAAGTACTACAAACGTTAAGTATTGCCACAACATTGGCCCAAAACAAATACATCAATGTAACATATATCAACATAACCTTACTAAACATGTTTTCCATACATTGATTGTTGTCATCAAACTTCCATTAGGCTTGTGCAGCCTCATATTTTGAAATTTGGTGATCACAATCATGTATTGTGTATATTTAGGAGAAAATGTTCACAATCCACAGAATTTGGCCTTCAAACTCCACTAAACTTTGACTGCCCAATTTAAAGTTAGAAAGTCAATCCAATGAATTGAGAACAATTTCAAAAGGATTATTGTGGTACATGATACATTAAACATTCATGTATATAGTCGTGAGTCAATGTTGTGTCAATTTTTATCATCATTGATTAAAATAGAGAGAAATCTATATAAGAAATATAATGTACAGAAAGGGGGAAAAATGGATTTAGAAGTTTGAAATGAGCAATTAGTGGTTTGAGAGAAAATTAAACGAAGGGGGCTTATTTGTATGTGAAGATAGGTTGGAATGAATTTATTTATAGGTAAAATAAACTCAATACTAAGTGAACAGACGTAGAAAGGCACATTTTTTGAATGTGAAAGGAGTTAGGAAATAACAGGGCTGAAGAAGAAAAATAAACACAATCACAATACTAAGTGAACAAAGGTAGAAAGTCATATTTATTGAATGTCAAAGGTGTTAGGAAATAACAGGGCTGAAGAAAAATAAGCACAATCACGACACAAGAATATAACGTGGAAACTCCAAAATCGAAGAAAAAATCACGACCGTTGTCTAAACCGACAACCAGAGAATTATTACTATGTGAAAATTTTTACAACACATAGACTTCTCTAACTCTCACCCCAATGCCCCAATACAACCACACTCTCACAAAGCAAATATTTAAACTAAGTCAGATATAAGTTTAAAATGTTACTGAGTGGTGCATCTAAAAACAAAGAAACTAGGTTCAATATATAGCTTTGATCTCCCCCTTGCTTCCCTAAACTATGCGATGTTGGACATAATCACCAATAACTAATATTTTTAACTTCCTTCTTTATTTAAGAAACTTGACAATCAAACCTAACAAAAGGAAGAAGTTGTATGCAGAGTAGGTAAGGAGAGGTTGAAAGGTATAATTCATATACGGGAGGTTGAGTATAACTTGTACTCATATAGAATTAGATGAAAAGAGGTTAAAAGGAGCTTTCAACCCGAAAGGATGTTGAAGAATAATATGTATTTTTAGAGTAAGGATTACAAAGGAAGAAAAAAATTATTTCATATTGTCCAAGAAAAGTAAGCAATAAATAAATTAGAACATTTCATCAAAATTTGAAGCATATCATTATCTTGATTCATGTGGTTTATTCTTTGGCCATAAAAATGAAATTTATTTCTTTAATTTCATTTTCAAGAATTGAAGTAATTAGTCGTCCAGTAAAAGGATAGAGTTTTTTATTAAAATGAAACTAAAAATAGGAAAATATTTCCATTCGATTAGTTTACTCAACTCATGAGTTGATCCATAAATCTGTTGATTTGGAATCACAGGATGGGTAGATGTCACAGATGATGAATTGATTTCGTACCTATGTAACTATATTTTTATTTTTGTTATGAGTCACCTCTTCCATCATGTATAAATTAGTTTTACCATTGGATTAATAAATTCGATTATTGAATCAATGAAATATCATGAGACTTGATAGATAAAATAATGAAAGGAAAATGTTAAGGAGTGCCTTCAGAGTACTCTTCAAGGACCATAAATAGTAAGTTTTTATAAAACGTTTGTATTCAATGCATTGGAAATTGACATATTTGACTTTTTAAAAAATAGTTTCTTAATTTAGAAACAAGAGTACCCCGTGGACTACACTCTTAGCAATACTCATAGTGGAAAATACACACTTATACAACATGATGCAAGACTATTTTACTTGTTCACATTAGATAAAACATCTAAAAGACATATTAGTTATTGTTTTAAATATCGTATAATCGATTTAACTTACTTTCCAAAAGAACTTCATACTACTAAAGACTATTTCCCCAAGGAACCAAAGGGTTAAACAAAAAATTCTTTAAAGGTAAAATCATATAATTCTAATAGTCAAATTCAAATCAAATTTTTCTTTTCTGTTATACGTTCTTTGTTTTTACCTAATTCTACTAAATGGTATTAAAACAATTATAAAATTATTCTAAACATTTAAACGAAAATTGAAATCAATTTTAAAGGAACAAATTAACAATGAAATTGAAATCTTTTTACCATTGATTTACCTAGAAAAAAAATTCAAAGTTGACATTAATCAAACAAATAGTTTCTGCTAATTTTTTAGTGTTCTATAATTTGACAACTGAATGCAAACTCAACTCTTTTGGTTTTTAGTAGAGTTCAAAGCTGTAAACAAGAACATTATTCATATAGTATCTGAATTGAACTCTTTTGGTAGTCCATCATCATCCTCATCACTGTATCCATCTCATTCTCTTATTGAGAGGTGGTTCTTTCATTTCAGGCCTACACGGAATATATGATTGAAAATGTGAGTATTTGATATCCTTATGGATGCCATTAGGTACCACCATTATATATTCAAGTCCGATA
>Ga0228710_1011036_pt1 | contig 11836 bp, 10 predicted proteins | sample MedpolnodulmetaG_FD_177995 | JGI IMG/M metagenome (GOLD analysis project Ga0228710, IMG submission 177995) | Root nodule microbial communities from Medicago polymorpha collected in Santa Monica, California, United States - pink nodules | ecosystem: Host-associated > Plants > Roots > Nodule... | reverse complement strand
CAAATTAAAAAAAAAAAAAAAAAGAATAGCGAGTGTTAGAAAGAATGTTAGAAAACGAATATCCATAACACTCCTCATCAACAAAATAACGTATTAAAATTAAATATATTTTTTTTTTGTTACGACAGAAACAGGTTTAGATTACCAATGTACTGTGTTAAAGTTAAATATATATTTGAAGTACATGGAAAATTAAAGTGAGGCACGATTCAATTTATTTGACGAAGGCAATATTCAGTGTCATTTGGCGTTTATCACCCCACATGCACGAGTTTCGCGAGGCAGACTAATATAATAACTATGTTAGTTGGAAAAAAGACTTTTTTACGCTGTATCTTTGCCTATGTTTGGTTTCATTATTGGATAGTTAGAATTGATTTTCAAGACTTGAATTGATTTTGATATCATGTTATCATGTGTATTTGTTTTTGAATAAAAATTATTTTGTCTTTAGAATTGATTCAAACTTAAAGCTATAATTTGTTCATTTTAGGTCTAAATGTGATTTTAACAATAACAACAACCACCAAGCTTTATCCCACTAAGTGGGGTCGGCTACATAGATCAAATGACGTCATAGTGTTATATCATAAACTAAATTTGGATACAACTCACTGACCTCTAAATTATTTATAATGATTTCTCTAATAATTTTCCTAGGTCTTCCTCTACCTCTTTTAACTTGACTCTCCTCCAATTGATTTACTCTTCTTACCATGACATCTACGGATCTTCTCTCTACATGTCCAAACCATCTAAGCCTATTTTCTACCAACTTTTCTACTATAGGTGCTACCCCCACTTTCTCTCTAGTGGTGTCATTCCTAATCCTATCATGTCTAGTCTTACCACTCATCCAGCACAACATCCTTATCTCTGCTACACTTACTTGATTCTCGTGTTGACTCTTAACCGCCCAACACTCCGTACCATACAACATCACCGGTCTGACTGCTGTCCGATAAAACTTTCCTTTCAACTTAAGTGGTACTTTCTTATCGCACAAAACACCTGAGACTCTTCTCCATTTCAACCACCCAGCTTGAATACGATGACTTACATCTGCTTCTATTTCTCCGTCATTTTGTACTATGGACCCAAAATATTTAAACCGTGTAACTTGGGGTATGATATGATCTCCAACTTTCACCTCCAAGGTTGATCTACTTCTCCTTCCGCTGAAGTTACATTCCATATACTTCGTCTTGCTTCTACTCAAGCGGAAACCATACACTTCTAAGGCTTGCCTCCAGTTCAGTTCCTCCCTCGACTCACCAAGCAAGACTACATCATCTGCAAAAAGCATACATCTCGGTGCTAACTCTTGGATGTGTTCTGTCAGTACATCCAAAACTAAAGTAAAAAGATAAGGACTTAGGGTTGACCCTTGGTGCAATCCTGTTGTTATGGGAAAATCTTCGGTAGCCCCATCTTGCGTCCTCACACTAGTCGAAGCTCCCTCATATAGATCCTTGATAGCCCTAATATAGGCAATCCTAACCCCTTTCTTCTCCAGGGCTTTCCACAAAATCTCTCTAGGAACTCTATCATATCCTTGATGTACACATTTAAATTTATTGTCCAACTGATTTTTACATAAATGCACTCAAACATAAATCATTTTACATTTAATTTACGTTTAAATAAAAATAAATTCATTCATTGAAAATCAATTTTCATCAGCAAAAAATAGACTCGAACATATACTTTCACTCAAACAATATCTGACATAATTGATTTAAACTATAAAAGATATGTTTTGTCTAACATGTACCGATCGATAAAATGGTCTTACAACCAACATGTGTATGATGTAAAACTTGACTCATGTAAAGAGGCAAAATATTTTCGACTTAGTGCATGTAAAGAGACAAAATTAATTCTATTATAAGGACATAATTGATTTTAAGTTTTAATATTTTCGACTAGAGTTGATTTTACTTTCACAATTGATTTTCAATTGCAACTAAAACATGTAGCTTTTGATTTTTACAATTTATTTTAGCCTTTAACTTAAATTTTCAATTCACCTATTCAAACATAAATAACTTTTTACTCAATTCACTTCAACAAAAAAAAAAAAGAAGTTAAATATGGTTTTTGATTTATATAAATATTTTAACTTTTTATTTTAGTTCTTTTATTAAAGTTTTTCTTCGATTTTTTCATCTTTAAAATTTTTACATCATTGTTTTTTGTCCTTATTTTTAAGTTAATTCATATGTATTTTAAATATTTTTTTTCCAATAGAGTTTAGTACATCATAGAATTCTTTCTTGCAAAAGTTTAATTTTTTTTTTTAACAATGAACGAATTAAAATTTAGAATGATATTCTAAATGTTCTTGCAAAAAGTCCATATTTAGAATTAAAATAGGATTAAAATCTATACCAATATATAAAATGAATACAATATTTTTGAGTTGGATTTTTTATTTCAATTTTACCCTTCATTTAAATTATTCTATCATTTTTATAAAATTATTTAAATTATCAATTAAAGAATTAATTTTTTTGAAAGAAATTTAAAAAATTAGTTGAATTCCATTAATAGAAACAATCAATAACAATATGATTAACAACTCAGAGTAGTAGAACAATTTTAGAAACTAATAAATAAAAAACTATTTTAATCTTATAGAAAGAAATATTGTATTTTAGTATAACATTTTTCCTTCCAATATTATTCTTCCCATTTCATTGTTTTGTTTTTTATTTTGAAAGGATTTTACCATTTCATTGTTGATTGTCAATAAAGCAGAAATACAAAGACGTTAGTGTCTTGCAACAAGGGAATCAAGTAAAAAGGACGCGGTTAAAAAGTAAAAACTTAATGAAGTTGAACTACCTACCCACCTTTGTCGTGTGGCTACGATAAAACCAACGAAAACCCCCCAAACAAAGCATAGCAGTCTCTCTAGAACTAGAACCATGAAAGCTGTTACCTCAATCCTCTTGTTCTCATTTTGCATAATCATCGTCTTCTCTCATGCATCACCGATAACCACCGATCTTTCTTTCAAACCCAATCAGGTACCATTTTTTCACTTTTTTATTTATTTTTATAGATTGATTTGATTTCTAGATCTTGTTATTGTTATTGTTATTGTTGTAGCAGAAGAATGAAGAAGATAGTAACTCTTGTTCATACACGGTCACAATAACCACAAGCTGCAATTCTCCATCATTTACTAGAGATCGTATCAGTCTTTCTTTTGGTGATGCTTATGGCTATCAGGTTACTTCCATTTTTTATTAATAACTTATGTTAGTTTTACCCTTAAAAAAATTGATGTTTCATATCAATGAAATTTTGGATAATGAATTAGGTTTATGCTCCAAAATTGGATGATCCTAGCTCAAGGACATTTGAACGCTGCTCTACAGATACATTTAACATCAACGGACCATGTACATACCCTATATGCTATCTGTATTTATACAGGTCTGGATACGATGGTTGGAAACCAGAGAGTGTGACAGTATATACCCATAACTACCAACCTGCTACTTTTTACTACAACGCTTTTATCCCTAATGGTATTTGGTATGGTTTTGATTATTGTCGTGGTTACTTATCCACCACCACCACTGCCACTGCTACTGCACTCTAGTGTACTTGATCTTCTTAGTTTATGAATAAGATAATAATGTAGTTTTCCAACTTTGAAACCCTCTGTTATATGTGGGAAATGTTTGTAGGTTTTACTGTTTGTGTTAATTCCACATTATATATACCATGTGATATTTTGAGATACTGTTTGGTCTTGTCTATCTATGAAGTCTAGCTAATTTTTATTACATTTTTTTTTTGACAAGTTTTTTTCTTACATCTTTTTAATATATAAGTAATTATAATTGTGACTTTTATTCTGTTAAATGAAGTCCTCTTTGTATGAAAATCGTACATTAAAAAAATAAAACATGGGATGAGATTTTACTTATCCGAGTTTATCTAAGGAAGGATCGTAATGGAGAAACCGAGTTCTATTTTTCGATGGAACAATTATAGATCAACTTTTACTTGTATTTTGGTCAAACTCTGGATTACTAGGATCTCCCTTTTCCTAGAAATCAAAGGGTTAAACCAATTGTTTGTTGAGATTTTATGAACATAACAAAGTGTTTTGTTTGTATGTATTGTTAACGTAAAAAATAAAGTTGTAATAATGTGTTACAACATCACTTAATTAAAATAACCAATCAATTAATTGTGTGGAATAAACAAAGGGTGGATAAATAAATTGCAACCATTACATACCACTGTATTGGTTCACGATTCGTAGTTGATCTGTTTTGATCAGGAGAGCAGTGCACAACAAGCATCAACGACGTTGGTTACGAGTTGAGGGTACATGCAAGCACTCTGATGTTCAAGTCAGTAAGAGAGCAAAAAATGAGAGGTTTTAAGATAGGAAGATTGTGTACCTGATGGGACGACAAAGGGTCCCTTTTATAGGTGTTTGCATAAAGCCTCATAATCATGGTGGAAGAGCCGTTGGAGAGCTCTTACCAACGACATAATTCATTAACCGTCGAACGCTGGGTCTTTTCTTTTTGATGTGTTGATCTTGACAACGTTTCCGAAGTTTTTTGTGCATTTTCGCTGCCAAACATTGATGTCTATTGGATGGAGGTTTTGAATCATTTTTACTTCAAACTTCTTTAGACTTGCGGGTTTCTTTGCAACTATATGCAACTCAAGGTTCCTTATTGAAGGAGATTTTTGCAAGTGCTCCTATTCGTTGCATCTCGACAATGTTTCTTTGCATTTCTATCAACAAGCTTTGAATTTGGACATTTGCTGGTTGGTGGCATGTTTCTTTTCCTTAATCTCATTTATTTATTGTTTTTCCTCTGTTATGCAATTAGGACCCATGTGGGTTTCACGGGGATGAAGTAGGTTTCACCTTTGTGAAAGATGTTTATCCACTGTTATTTGATGGTTAATTTCTATATTTTGATGTTTCCTTTTATATCATAATTACTTTTAAGCTTTTTCCGGTGTGGTGGTTATCTGAGCAAGATGCAATTGCTACAGTTGTTCACGAAAAACATTCACTGGTATGCTCCTCGCTCTTTCACTTGGTGGGCAGTGGAAAAGGGGATTTAGTTATTCTATCGAATGCACATTTCTTAGTGAAATGGCCAAGAATGGTACAAAGAAATTGATTCATTCCCCTGTTGGCGAGGTGAGCTCCTCCCAAGTCGTTGTTGAACCCTTGTGTACTCCTACCATTTATTTGATGAAAATTGCTTTTCTGACCTTAAAAACGTCATTTTTACACAAGTAAATTACCGTTCTGCAAACCACCGGCAGTTAACTGCAGTTGGCACTCAGCGGTAGTTAACTACCGTTGAGTTCTGCGTTTTAACAAGTGCAGAAGCATCACTTTTCCATTTTCCAGAAACATAAACACTACAAACACAACTTTCAAATTTCTCCAAACTTGTACTTCACGAATTTGCGCCCAATTTCTTCAATTAATTCACAAGTAAGTTCTTCCCTTCCTATTTACATGCAATGTAGTTTGTTTATGGTATTAGTTTTTATAATTTTGAGCAAAATGTTAGTTTTAGGTAGTTATAGGCTAGGTTAAAAATTGAAAATTAAGCATGATTTAGATGTTGTAATGTATTGTTTATGCTGTAATTGTTGTTTAGAGTAAGTGTAGGTACAATGTAGTTGTTTAGATGTTCAAATAACACTAATTGTGCTCCTAATTTAGAATGCGCATAAGGTGTTTAATGAAATGCCTAAGTGAGAAAATGTTGCTTTTTTTGTGTAATTTTTTTTTTCAAATATGTTCAATTTTATAATGTATATATGTTGTAATTATTATAAGCTTGGATTTTGACATTTGTTTGACAAGTTTAAGAATGACACAATGTTATACGATACGTAATTTTTTTTTGATGAAATGCCTAAGTTGAATGATTCTAAGTTTGAATTTTTATGAATACCTAAGTAAAAGTTGTGATATGTTACATGTTATTTGCCTTAGGTTCAATGTCTTAGGTTCAATGCCTTGAATTTTTATGATATGTTCAATGCCTTAGAATCATGTTACCGTAAAAGTATACATTTCCCACGTATTTATGCCTTCTTTTAATTTGTTTTTGTACAGACTGGGGAGGAGGATGCGCAGAAGCGGCGTATTAGAGAGGGTAGGGTGCGCAAAGGTAAAACTGCTATGACAAATAGAGCTCGAAAGGAGATGGAGGCTGAATACCCGTATGTTCCGAAGACCCGGAGACGTAGGGACTTGAGGATAGGTGGAGAAGGGGGTCAGGTTCACAGTCACAGATGGATTACTCCTCCCAGGTGGCTGATCTTGATCCGACACAGGTGCATGATTATGCCGGGTATGCGGACGAGGGTTTTGTTGGAATGATCGGATGGAGGAGGATATAATGTTTTATCAGCCGCAGGACGAGGCAGATGATGAGGAGGTGCCAAAGGATGTTGTGGCGGATTATCTTGACACAGATAATGTAGTTCCTGAGGGTGAGCCTGAGCCTCAGACTCAGCGATGACCTCCTCGTCGTCGTGTTCCGTTGATACCGCCATACCCTGTTGATCAACCTCCCTTTCTTGGAGGTCCTGAGACCACGACATTGTTGTCCGACTACGCAAGGCACGTGGCGAACCCTCTTTGGGTGAACCATCATAATGTAAGTGTTTAAATTATTTAAATTTTTTAGTGTAAGTGTTTAAATTTTTTTAAGAATGTAGCGTAAGTGTTTAAATTATTTAAATTCTTTAGCATATGTGTTTAATATATTTAAATTCTTTAGCGTAAGTATTTAATATATTTAAATTCTTTAGCGTAAGTGTTTAATATATTTAAAGTCTTTAGCGTAAGTGTTTAATCTATTTAAATCCTTTAGCCTAAGTGTTTAATTTATTTAAATCCTTTAGCGTAAGTGTTTAATATATTTAATGTCTTTAGCGTAAGTGTTTAATTTATTTAAATTCTTTAGTGTTAATGTTTAAATTATTTGTAGTGACAATGTCTTAATTAATTTGATTTTCAGACATGGTATGATGGGGAGTACAAGTGTATAAATGCAGGGAAAAAGCTGAGAGCTTGGTAAGCCGGAGGAGGGTTTGAGGTGGTTTTGGGATCCTGTGGTGGCGTATGGCCTATATGATTTGATATACATCGGGTATTCTACTGTGATCCATGCCATGGTACGTGCTCTCTGCGAGAGGTGGCACACGGAGACGAGTAGTTTTCATCTACCTGTGAGGGAGATGACGATCACTTTGGACGATGTGTATAATCTCCTCCACATTCCTATTCAGGGCTGCATGCTGGACCATGACGAAGGAATGGATCGGGACCATGGGATTGACTTGATGACCAGGTTGTTGGGTATGTCAGATGCTGCTGCTAGGGCTGAGTCTGCTGGTCATATCAGTTATCCAACACTGAAGCGGGTTTATGAAGACCACCTGACAGAGGCTAGACGGCTGGAGAACCCACAGACGAGGGAGGACATGCAGGAGAGAGGCAGGAGGAGGCAGTGATGTGTGAGCAGTTTTCTTCTATATCTCGTCGGTTGTGCGCTGTTCACTAACAAAACGAACAGCCACATCGACTTGATATATCTTGATTGCATGGCGGACTTGCAGGCGATTGGGAAGTGGTCATGGGGAGGGATGACCTTAGCTTACCTGTACGATTATCTGGATGATTATGTTCGTTTGAATAACAGAACGATGGCTGGTTGTGCGACTCTTCTTATGGTAATAATTTAATATTTATCTCCATTTAGTTATGAATTTATTTTATAATTTTTATCATCATGTTAGATTATTTTTCCTAAGTTCGACTACATTTATTTAGGATGTTATTTAAATATTTTTGTGAAGTTTTTAGAATGTATTAGATTTATTTAATATTTAACTCGAATATTTATTTTTGTGTATTATTTTTTTGTTGTAGGGATGGATTTTGTAGCATTTGCCAGGTCCGTACCCAAGGAAGTCTGGCAAGGGCTGGAAGCCTCAGAGACCATGTGCTAGGAGATGGCTTACTAGCAGAGGGCATAATGATGTGCACCATTACCGCTTACGGCTTGATCGATTAGAGGTGGCACATAAGAGTGCGTATGGTGATCACATAAGAGTGCGCCCTTTTCAGATTCTGTGCACTTACTCGGGATGGTTGATGTGCGGGAAGCAGAGGGTGTACCGTCATTTACCTGAGCGGGTAAAGAGGCAGTTGAAGTTTGTACAGGACGTTCCCAGACATCCGTCCTCTGTCGCTCAGATGCTTCCGCAGGTGCTGACCACTGTGTTGATAGACGCTCAGCCGTGGTTATACCCTCATTGGATACATAGGTGTGAGAGACCATGGCAGCATGACACTGGCTACATGGCTTGGTATGCCAAAGCCTCTCACCCTCGTATTCTCCCACCTGATGAAAGATCTCTTCCCATGCTGGTGAACGTGGAGCAGATCATAGAGGAGGAGCATGCCAAAGAGATGCCCGACACACTAACGATCATCCGGGATGTGGTGCATATACCTGACGATATTGTGGCCAGAAGCAGCGAGATGACTAAAGAGGATATTGTCCAGGAGGTGATGCAGATAGCTAGTACTAGTCGTCCTGCCCTTACGTATCAGATTGCCAGGCGGCGCAGGGGGCAGAGGCATGATAGGCAGTAGAGTTGATTATGATTATGCTTCTTTTTTTTTTTATGTACTTTTTGACTATGATGATGGTGATGTATAATTATGACATGTTTCCGTACATTTTCGTATTTTATGACATTTTCTGACATACCTTTTATATTATTTCTTGCGTTTTAATTTTATCATGTTCCTGTTAAATATTGGATGAATTTGTTTAGGTATCAATTGGTTCTTGGATGAAAATTTTAGATGAGTTTTTAATTGGTTATTGGATGAAAATTTTAGATGCATCTGTTTAGGTATCAAATGATTTGGTTAGGAGAGACACTGGAAAATGAGTTGCTAGAAAATGATCCAGACACATAGCGGTAGTTAACAACCGCTGGATGTAGCGGCAGTTAACAGCCGCCGGTTATACCAACGGTTGTTAACTGCCGCTAGGGATATTTTTGGTTTTTACATGTGTCATGGTGAAGGTTTGAAAGTTAGAAAAGCAATTTTCTTATTTGATGCCGCTTATGAGCCTCCTTGTTAAATCGCAATGCTATTTGGCACTCCGGAAATAGTGTGAGATTTAATGGTAGAAACATTACTTGGAAAACTAGTACTGCTCATATCATATCAAGTGTTTCTTTGGCTACAAACAAATCTTTACTAGCTGCTGGGTCTTCAATGTCAAAATTCACTATCCTTAAGACTTTCAATGTAATATTCATCCTCCAAAAGTTAGCATCATAAAAGAAGTTATGTGGCCTCCCCCTATTATTAACTGGATCACATGCTGCTGTGATAGAGCATCACTTAAGAATCCAAGCATTTCTTCATGTAAAGGCATCTTCAAGAACAATAATGCTCAATTCTGAGGCTTCTTTACTGAAGGTTTGGGCATTGGAAATTCTTTGATTGCTGAGTTAACTGGAACAGTGAGAGCAATGGAGATAGCTAAAGCAAGGTATTGGGATCATTTCTGGCATGAGGCAGACTCATTGTTAGTTGCCTTGGATTTTAAATCTTCTTAGACAGTGCCTTGGGAGAAAAGGAACAGGTGATCGAATTGTATTGCCTTCATTTCCAACATTAATTTTTTAGTCTCCCACGTCTATAGAGAAGGAAATGTTTGTGCTGACAGCATAGCTAATATAGGTTTATCTTTGAATTATATTGTGTTCCGGACCGGTCAAAAGGCCAATTCCATAGTGACACGTGGATTAAACGTCCACCGCACTACGGCACGGTGCCTGAAGGAACACACCAATATCAGTGTACCGTAGCACATTCGAGCACGCCTCCGCGCGACAGTTACCCTACACGTATCCTCTAACCGCTCCCTAATCATACACCGCATATCCCGGAAACAGTTATTTTCACACGTGCCTAAATAAGGGTGACTTAGCTTCATCCTCAAGTTACGATTCACTTTTCACCACACTTTCTACACACTCTTTCTCGGTTACATTATTACTGACTTGAGCGTTGGAGTGCTAACGTGTCTGCAGACACCTTTCATCCCACTGCGAAGACTCATCGCCACCGTATTGGAGCACTTTCCGCCACTATTGCCTTTCATCCATCCTCACCGGACATATCATTTTGTATATTACTACTCCGTCCAACTAGAGGTTAGAGAAGCATATGCGAAAAATATACTATGAACGTCTAGTTTTAGATTTAAGTACTGTTGAAGAAGTCTTGGTTTGACCTCTTCCTCTTTTATTATAACAATCATATTTGGTTTATATATTTTAGGTGAGGTAGCACTTTGCCACCAACTTGCTTAAAAAAAGAAGTTAGTATTACAAGTGCATAATAAAAAAAAATAGAAGATTATATATTTTTTCAAAAACAAATAAAAAAATTGTTTTTTTTAACAAGCAAATAAAAAAAAATTTGTTGATAAAATCATGTTAAAATTACTTTAGACATTAATTAGTTCTACCAAAATATTATTAAATATTTATGCTAAATAGGAAGAATGTTTAAAAATTAGAAGAGTAAAATAAAATAAAATATGTATTGAGATATTTATACAAGATTTAAATTGTTTTTTAAAAAGTAGAAAATAAAATAAAATATTGAGAATAAATATAGAAGGACGAACATTACGTGTCCGTCTATCCACATATTTCCGTTGTATTTTCTTGTATTTATATTTTATGTTGTTTTTAAATTTAAAATTGAAAAAAATATTCAACTAAATAAAAGATAGTTTGTTTCAAATTTCCTATCATTTATGCATAAATTTATTTTCATTTAATATCTTTAAATATTTCACAATATTATAAATTTATTCAACTAAAAGATACTTTGTTTCAAATTTCCTATTATTTTATTAAATTATCAGAAGTAAGTACCTCCCTCAAAAAAAAGTTAGAAGTAATTTTTTGACCTTTCCTCAAAAAAAAAAAAAAAAAGATTTTACTTGGGCTTCACGTATCATTGTGGAGCTATTCTCAACCCTAATTTCAAACTTATTTAAAGAGAAGTGAGGGCAACCTGGTTGAAGGAAAGTATAGAGAAAACGCAGAAGCCGTAATTTCTCTTTTTCACGTCTCAGCTTTAGAGTTTTAGTAAGTCAATTTACTTCAGAGTTTTCTTGAATTTACACAGCTTTCGTCCTCTATACTCAACCAGCTCAAATCGATGACCAAAGAGAAAAGAATGAATTCCCACTGTGAATCAAGCAGCAAACGGAGAAAAAAGAATTCTAGCAGCAAGAAAACGGAGGAATGTTTCCCTCATAAGAAAATCAAGCAGCAACCAAGCAAATGTTTCCCTCAGTATGCTAAACATCTGTTCGCGAAACAACCTAACAACAACGTAGTGTTTTCTCCACTCTCGCTTCAAGTTGTTCTCAGCATCATCGCTGCAGGCTCTGAGGGTCCCACACAACAACAGCTTCTTGACTTCCTTCAATTCGAATACATCGATCATCTCAATTCCTTTGCTTCTCAGCTCGTGTCCGTCATCCTCAAAGATGCTGCTCCTGCAGGCGGACCTCGCCTCTCTTTCGTCAATGGTGTATGGGTAGAAAAAACCCTTTCTATTCAACCTTCCTTCAAACAAATCGTGTCTTCTAATTATAAGGCCACTCTGGCTTCCGTTGATTTCGTAACCAAGGTATGTTTCCACATTTATTAATTTTAAGCTTATATAGTGTTTTTTTTTTTTTTTTTTTTTAAACTTAAACTA
>Ga0228710_1011035_pt1 | contig 11837 bp, 6 predicted proteins | sample MedpolnodulmetaG_FD_177995 | JGI IMG/M metagenome (GOLD analysis project Ga0228710, IMG submission 177995) | Root nodule microbial communities from Medicago polymorpha collected in Santa Monica, California, United States - pink nodules | ecosystem: Host-associated > Plants > Roots > Nodule... | reverse complement strand
TTCGCTAGAGAGACAACTCATTTCTCATGAAGATTTTTTTTTCACAAAAACAAAATGATTTTCATTAATTTAAACTGATAGCGTACTTAATCCAATACTTGATGAACACAAAATTCCAAAAATGGTCATGTTTCACGAAATTGCTTTGATAATTTGAACTTTAAAATTCTTGTGATTCAAAATGCAATAAAACAGAATGAAAAATGGATATTTGGGCTAAAATGGATATATGGTAGAATTTTGACCCGAACAGATTTTGTGGAGAAATGGAATGAAAAGAAAGGGACGCCACACTTTCTAATCCAAGGAAGTGATAAGTCTATGGGATTGAGGATCACCACAAGAAAGGATTCTTGATATGATCAAAATTGGTCCAATCCAGAACCAAAGAGCAATTGCTCAAAAACACACATAGTGTAGTTTTTCACTCAAAAATAGTCTTATTTTATTGATGATTTTCGCCCCTTAAATATATGAAAGAGGTCACATGCTGTAATACAAGGAATATCAAAGAAAATAACTCATGAAAACTGTTAGAATTCAGCCATTAGTCTAACATCAATGCCTAGTGCTAGCTGAATAATTGCAAAAATGGTTACAAATTGATTTAGAATGAATTTGTGCAGCCACAATTGATGGTGGGGCGTCTCCCATGATGCTAAAAATGTTTCCAATTGATTTCTTCAATGAGTGGGCTGAATGAAAACAATTTATTGTGCTTTAATGTGTGCAGCACCACTTCCTCCTTTCCTTTCATATCTTGTGCTATTTTTCTCCCTCCCATTAATGTTCTTGATTTTCTTTCACTCTACTTGATTCAGCATATTATTTTCTTTCTAAAATGAAGCAAACACGCCATTTAAAGCTTTTGAAAGCTTTATAATGGATAAAACACACTAGAAATTCAAACTTAGTGTTTTTGGCCAAAATTGATCCCTTACACTTTTATTACAAAATAAAATAAAAAAAACATGAAAATGGGCAGCAAGCACGCCCTCCCTCCATTCCATTGTGGCCCTCATCAATATCGCAAAAAAGTAAAGAATGATTCAGCAAACAAACTCACAAACATTGATTGAATAGTCATTCTTTTAATATAAACCAAATGAACAGTGCGACAAAAACGGGAAATCAAACAACACAGCACGAGACAGGTGAACAACGCAATTAGGGATGGGAATAGGCCAGGTCGGCCTACAGGGACCTACGGCCTAGCCTCCGACAGGCCAGACTTTTTTCTTAAATAAAGAAAGCCTAGGCTTTTTTTAAGCCTATTTAGCTTAAAGGTCGGGCCACAGGCCTCTCAAAAAGCCTCTTAAGCCTATTAGGTCGGTCTATTTAAGTAATATGAATAATATTATTTATTATTATATTATATTTTGTACTTTGAATTAAAATATAAATATGTAAACTTTTTCAATAATTTAAGCTTTATTAGTATACATTAATTTTTTGCATATATAAATGTATTATTATAAACTAGAATAGAAATATGATACAATATATAGTCGAATTCCCTAAAACCTCGTGTTGGTTATCAAAAGAGAATTTAATCTAATTGAACTATTAGTTCGCTAGTCCATTTAAACTTAGATCACATTGCTTATTTAAAGATGTTCATAAGATATAAGCTTTTAAACAGGCTAGCAGGTTGTATCAGGCTTTCAGAAGGCCAAACTCAAGCCTAAAAAGTAGGTCTAAGACCGGTTGCTGGCCAGGCTTAAGCTTTAAAAAAATATGGCAGGCCAGACATAGGCCTTGCAAAGCCTAACTCGGTCTAGCCTATTCCCACCCCTAAACGTAATGTTGCACTTAGACGACAAAAACTTTATAAATAGAAAGAAAAAAAACATATGTTTTATTTTTGAGAAATGTTAACTTGGGCACATGTTAAGATACCCAAAATAAAAATTATGTATTAGAAATTGTGTCTATTTATTTTTTAAGAAGTTAATAATTAATTTTTCATAATTAATATTTATCATTAATGGAATTCTTAACTTGTATCCTAAAGACACAAGTTAACATGACCCCTTATTTTTTTTCTTTGTTGTCGTCTAGGTTTATGTTCAGAAAGATAACAAAGTGTTGAAACTCAAACTTGTAATCATGTAAGAAAGTGATTCAATTGCATATCGTTGTTTTAAATCAAATGCTCATGATGACAAACGTAATGAAAAGGACCATAATTAAGAAAGAAACACAAAAAATTTAAATTGTCGTGCAAGTTGAACTGTCGTTCAATTTGACGTAAGTTATTAATTTGTTTTGATCTACTAATAATGTGAGTGAAAGAGAGTATCAGGGACATTTTTAGTTTCTATCGTGGGTTGCCGGCTATGCCTCTTGAGTTTATCATCATTCTTAATTAACATCAAACCCAAAATGATGAAGGCAAAGAAATAATTCAATATAACAACGCCCCCTCCACGTTCAGTCGCTTTGCTCACTCGCAAAGTTACAAAACAATGCTCAATGCCCATAATAATCCCATGAAAATAAGAAAAGACCCATAAAATCTTAAAGATGGGGAAGCATTTGCAATAAATTGGTATGATATATTTTTTTTCTTTACTCAATAGGTATGAGACTAACCACATATCCACCTAAGACTAACCACTCATACTTAAATAAATTTATAGTGAAAGAGGATCTTGCGAATCCATCGTGAACTTATACTTCGCGATCATTTCTTCCATTGAGTACTAGTGTATAGCAATGTTAGTTAAAAATCTTCCACAAACCTAGTATGACTAACCTACATTTGCCTCTATCAATCCGCTCTTGTTTTGCCACCCTCGTATAAAGTTAGAAGTTGTATAAGCAAAATCTTCAAATTAACTCCTTGTTAATTTTTTATTTTATTTCCTAATATTATAACTTTGGGTCGGCAGAGTTGGTCATCGATTATCATATTATCCACTTGTAACACTGCTTTGTGACTGCTTCCAAGTTAGAGGACAGAAATTTGAGCTGCTCGATGACCAAGAATAAAATATGTATATGAATGCCCAATTAGGAGAATTGGTAGCAATTTTTTCTTATAAAAATGAGTTTCAATGTCTAGAGTCTTCTATTTGGAAGAGGGAGATCAACTTTGTTTTTCTTTTGTTTTTGTCTCCTATTTTGTTTAAAAAGACTAAATTGGAGTACTTATCCGTATAGCATTACCAAAACGTTAAGTTTAGAATTTTTATATGTACCCTCTTGCTTAATTTTTCAAGTGTGATACAGACTGCAAGATGTGAAATTACAAGAGCAAAATAAAAAATTAGAAAAGATTAAAAGAACGAGAACAAGAAAAACTAAAAACAATACTACAATATAGAAAGCAGAAGTTTTAAATTGGACAAGAATATTACGATAAAACGCACCCAAGAGAATAACCATGCCAACCAAATTCGAAGACATCATGAAGAAATATAGGAAGAAAGAAATTGTATAATGTAATTGATAATTACAAATTTTGAATAGTAGAAGTAATGCTTAGCTATAGTAAAACCCACTAACTATTAGTGTATATAATACTAACACACAAGACTTTTATTTATATGACGAAGCCTTTGCATATTTCTTCATATTACCCGATGTGGGACATTATTCTAATTATTATTATTGATATCCTCCCGCAAATTGTATGGTCTGAAAGACAGATGCAACTTGGACAGTAAGTAATCGAACCTAGGACGAAGCAGGGGTTTGGTTAGAATATCAGCAAGTTGATCATCGGTAGAAACAAAGGATACTCGAAACTTGCCATTTTGAACATTTTCTCGAACAAAATGATAAGCTAAGGCTATACGTTTCATCCGAGAGTGAAATACAGGATTAGCACTAAGGTGGGTAGCACCGAGGTTGTCACAAAAGATGACTGGATTGGCTTTAGGAGTGTGGTCGAGTTCAGTGAGTAGGAAAATGACCCATAGTAGCTCACTCGTTATGTCAGCCAAGGCTTTATATTCTGCTTCTATGGAAGAGCGAGCAACAGAACGTTGTTTTCGAGAGCTCTAAGAGATGGGCGTGCGGCCAAGATATAACATATAACCAGTGGTGGAGATATAATCATCCTTGTCGCATGCCCAGTCCGCATTTGAGTAGGCGTGGAGATTTAATGGGGCGGTCGTCAAAATGAAGACGCCTTTGTCACAGGAACCTGCCAAGTATCTGAGCACTCTTTTGAGTGCAGACTAATGCACCGTTTTGGGGTTTTGCATGAATTGGGCGAGTTTGTTTGTGTTGAAGGCAATGTCTGGGCGAGTAAGGCTCAAGTATTGGAGGCTTCCAACGAGCGCTCGATACTCGGTTGGGGACGGTAGGAGATTGCCGGAATCCTTGAGTAACTTATCTGTGGCAGACAATGGAGTGGATGCTGGTTTCGTATCTGCCATGCCTGATTTATGCAATAGATCAGTGATATATTTCCTTTGGGAAAGGAATATGCCCGCAGTAGAAGGAATCACTTCGACCCCCAACAAATAATTAAGACATCCAAGGTCTTTCAAAGAAAAGCGAGCGGCGAGTGTGGCAATGAGTGTGGAGACCTCGGCAGGAGAACTCTCGGTAAAATGATATCATCAACATATACTAATAAGTATAATTTAACACCTGGTTTGCGGTGGATGAATAAAGAGGCATCAGCAGTGGAGTTGACAAAGTCAAGGGATAAAAGGAATATCTGAAGCTCCGTATACCAGGCACGAGGTGCTTGCGTTAACCCGTAAAGTGCATTTTTGAGACGACAAATATGATCAGGGAAGGTTTTGTCAACAAATCCAGGTGGTTGTAACATGAATACTTCCTCCTTGAGCGTACCTTGGAGGAACGCATTGTTGACATCAAGCTGACGAATGGACCATCCTTGACGAACTGCAAGTGTAAAAACAATTCGAATAGTCACCGGTTTAACAACTGGGCTAAATGTTTCTGTGAAGTCACATCCAGGGCGTTGATGAAATCCTTTGGCGACTAGTCGTGCCTTGTAACGATCAGTGGAGCCATCCGGATTTCGTTTGATACGAAAAATCCATTTACACCCAACCAAATTCTGAGCAGAGGACCGGCTAACAAGATCCCATGTGTTATTGTTGTGTAAGGCATCAAATTCAGCTTGCATAGCCGAACGCCAATCAGGGTCACGAAGGGCTTGAGTGATATTGCTCGGTTCGATGGGACATATGGTGCGAACATGAAGGTTAAGCTTTTTGATGGGTTTAACAATGATGTTTTGAGAACGGGTGATGATCCCACTGACGTTGGTAGAGTGGTTGTTGTGTGGGCAAGCAGTGGGTGGGGGCGGTGGTGGAGGCGTTGGCGATGTACTGATGTTGGCCAGTTCATTAGATGTTGGAGACGCAGGCGAGGATATTTGAATGTTTTGGGCGACCTCAATGGAGTTTGGTGAAGAGGGCGAAGATGTTTGAGTGGGTTCGGCGAGCTCGCTGGTAGTTTGTGAGGAGGGCGACTGTTGTTGAGTGGTGTGGGCGAGGTCATTGGGCATTGGTGATGAGGGCGCAGACGGGTGAGTGATATGGGCGAGCTCATTTGGAGTTGCGGGATGTTGAATGATTTGAGTGAGCTTGTTTTGGTTTGGCGAAGCAAGCGTCAAATCTGGGGCGAGTGCCTGTGTTTGAGTAGCCAGGGAGCTAAATGGAAATTCTGATTCAACAAACTTTACATGGCGAGAGCTAAATGGAAATTCTGATTCAACAAACTTTACATGGAAATCATCATCCAATCCATCATAGCTTATTTTTAACTTACTTTGCACTTTATTATTGGGAATTCTTTTGAGTTTCTCCAGTACACATTTCCATTCTGTTACCTTCCTACCAAACAAATAACGTCCAAGAACCTCTAAAGCGAGCGGTAATCTCCCACAATACTCAACCACATTCCTAGAAATCTGAATAAAATCTTCTATGGGACTCACTTGTTTGAATTCATGCCAACTAAAAAGCTCAATTGATTCCGTGTCATCTATTTCTTTCATTGTGTATGTTTTGTCAACTCTACTCCCTCTAAGTATATGCATATCTCTGGTTGTGATGATTATTCTACTACCACAATTAAACCACTCATGACTTCCACACAAAGCATCCAGTTGGTCCAATTCATTTACATCATCAAGAACAAGAAGTGTACTCTTTTGTGGTGAAGTCTATCCCTTAGTATAACTTTTCCGGAATCAATGTTTTGTATTTTGGTCGTGGTTCCTTTGAAGATATCAAACATAAGTTGTTCTTGTAGGCACACTTGTCCCGTAGTTTGCTCCCATACTTCCCTTACATTTGCAAGGAAGCTCCTCCCATCAAAATTGCGGCCAATTTCATTATAAATGGCTTTTGCAATGGTTGTTTTACCAATACCTCCCATACCCCACATCCCTATTATTAGAACATTATTTGATTGTTGGACGTGTTGAAGTTGAATTATATCTTGCACTCGAGATTCAACTCCGACAGGATTATCAACAACGAACAAGTCGGTCTTGTCAAGCATACGAGTAACTTTTTCAACAATATCCTTTATGTTCTCACTTTCATTCCTATAAAAAACCCAAAGAAAAAGATAAATATAAACACAACGAGGAATGAAGAATCTCAAAGCAGTAACCAAAATTACCTGGAATTTAGAACTATAAATCCTGGAAGGTTGGCTGCCTCACGAAGCACTGCTCTCCAACACGGTTCCAAATTCAAAAACTCGTTTGAAATTTTATTCATGAGACTTTGAAATGCTTTTCCAAAACTCGCCTTTCTGATGACGTACCTCAGATTGATCTACGTTGTAGAATATTGGCAAAACCACCTGCCCTATGGTCCTGTGACACTCCATTATCTTTACCAACACATTTAGACACCATTGTGAATTTGCATAATTTATCGAAAAAACAATCACAGCAATTTGAGACTTTTCAATTGCTTGAAGTAGTGCTTTAGAAATATGATCTCCTCTTATAAGTGAATCGTCGTCCCTGAAAATGTTTATTCCGGCATTTTGAAGAGAAGCGTAGAGATGTGAAGTGAAGGAAGCACAAGTATCTTCTCCTCTAAAACTTAAGAACACTTCATAGCTCCTCGTTTCATGCACTGAAGCATAAGTCCAAATTGCACAATCCAAAAATTAGAGGGGTTAAAAGTGCAGTTAAGTCGCCTATTATGAAAAGTGATAGTAATTGTACCTTTCACAGCTTGTTGGAGCGCCTACACTGCGGCCTATTAATAATAATAATAATAATAATAATAACAACAATAATAATATAGCGTGAGTGACAAGCGAAAGAAAATGGTGAATGATTCAAACTTTTTTTTCCAGCTAAAATGGGAATAGTAAGAGACTGAAAACGAAACTGACTAACCTTGGGCGTTGCCTCTGTTAGGGGCATATTGATTGATGAGCAAATGGTTGTTGCTTTTGCTTATGCTTGTTAGATGTGAAGAATGGAATCAGATGAGTCAACTCAACGGAGAGTTTCACGATCAGAAGAACCAAAATGGAATACAACAACACACACCTTCCATAGCATATAGTCCATCCCATCTCAATTATTAAAAAAAAAAAGTTTATTTTTTAAATACATAACCCCACATATCATATATTATTTTTCATCCTTGCATGATTTTTTGTTTTGTTTTTTTATCCATAATTGATATAATTTTGAGATGTTCTTAACAATTTTTTAATAAAATATAAACATACAAATGTTGAACATAATTAACAGACATAACTAACATTATTTTTAAAAAAATAATAACAGACATAACATGAACACGAATTAAACATGAAAAAAAGTCATAATCATGACTTTCATATGAACAAAATTGGACATTAAATCCCTAAAAAAAAAATTTGGCCATTAAAGACAAAGACAAAATGAAAAATTATGTGAATATGAAAACATTCTGTTTAATTTTTTATGGACTAAAATGAAAAAATTAATCATTTATTTATGGACAAAAAACTTATTTAATCCTACATTAAATTACTTTTTATCAAAACATTGAATTATTATATGATATACAACTAATTTTCAATAAAAAAATTAGGTCATTATAAAAAACATAAGATTATAAACACAATAATTTAAATTTAAATTAAGGGTACAATTGAAAGGAAAAATTTCAACACAATTTGATTCATATACATCTATCAATTGCTCTATAGGTATCTAATTGTTTATAGGCATCTATCAAACGGCAATTAAATGTCATTCAATACTTTTTAAATTGATAAATACACTTTTTAAATTGATTTACTAATTTGAAAAGTCTGTTGTTTTCCGATAGTACATTATCGTTGGAAGTGTTTAAGGAGCCGTTGTCAGATTTTGAGGGTTAAAATTCCCTCAAAAACTTGATAGTGGAACAACAAATCTGAGATTTCAGCAAGACATTGCCGATAAGATCAAAGGGATTTAATTGATTCATTAATTGTTGAATCAGAAAATTATACAATATTGCCACTAAATTTATTAATATGTTCATGGCCTAAATTCATTAACATGTTTATTTTTTAATGAACGCTTTATATATATTTCTTAAAAGAATATAGGAGAGAGAAAACGCAACGAAATTGGTTTAAAAAAATGGTTATGGATCGTAACAACCTCCTCCTTGAAGGAGAAGAAAGCTGATACCATATTAAGAGAGAAAGAATGAATGTAAATTGTGATATTGGGTGCATTTGTTTTAACTTTAAAAAAAATAGATTTTGTGTCAAAAGAATTTAGAGATTTTGAAAAAAATCTGAAGTTATTTGTGTTTGCTTACTATCCAAAAAAAATCCATTTTAGAAAAAATGAGTTCTAACATATACATGTGTTATCTCCTTGTTGTTGATAAAATGATTTTTTTAAAAATCCTAAACAAACACTTAAAAATGAAAAATGTGATTTTTTTAAGGAAAAAATAGATTTTTTCCAAACAAACTGGCCCATTATTATTACTTGCAAATGAAGGTACAATGAATATTTATACATAAATATAGAAACACTCTAATCTCAGTTGCTTGAGATGCAAGCCATATTCTCTTTTTGTGTGCTATCTAATAAAACTACCTACCTTATGTCCATAGTGAATTTTACAATTGCTTTATCATTTATTTTTAGTTGCATGTTATCATTAGTCTTCTTTGGAAAAACCTTAACCTCATATAAATTAGATGGATAAACTAAAACTACTTACTCCCTCCGTCCTGAATTAACTGAGCCAAAAACTCATTTCACACGTATTAAGAAAAATGTATAAATGAAAGAGAGAGAAAAATAGTTTTAAACGCACTTGTTAAGTATTGATGCATTCTTCACTATAATAAATGTAAAGTGAAATACTCCCTCCGTCCTAAATCATAGGTAAAAAAATCTCATTTTCTTTGTCCCAATATATAAGTAAAAAAAACCAATTTTTATGTTATTTCAAAAAAAATCATTTTTTTCAAAGTAAAATTAAATGTAAATTGCATTCAATTTGTTCTTCTTTCTATTCTCTCTATAATCATTAACCAATAAGAATTGTTTATACATCTTTCCATGAAACTTATTCTAAGAAAAACACAAAAAGTTATATCTCAAACTACTATGTTTTTGTTTTATTAATAAGTGTGAATTTGTGTTTTTTGCTTATAAATTAGGACGGGGAAGTATATTGAATTGGAAATGATGAAAGTAATATTAATTAGAGTTATAAAGTAAAAAAATAAAATAATATTATATTGAAAAGTGAAATGACTCAATTATTTTAAGACATTTTTTTTACAAATGACTCAGTTATTATAAGACGGATAGAGTATATCTCAAATAAAATAAACAAAGGAGGGTTGATCTTATAATATGGGAACTTGATCTCCCGTACCAAGTCAAATATAGTCAAAAAGTGGAAGTAAGATATTTTTGAAGTTGAGACTTGAGATTATGATGTCCACCGCCAATGTTGACGCAAGACACTAAACCTGACTGCTTTAAGTTCACACGTATAACTGCTTCTCAGTCTCCATTATTTTTTGAGTGGACCACATGTATTCATTAACTTTTCTTTGTAAGTTGTAATCATTAGTTGTCTTTGGAAAAATCTTATTTTCTTCGATGTCATTGTTACAAGCAAAAGTTCACTTTCTAGATTTATTTAATAAATTATATAAATCACATGTATCATTTATTAAATCAACCTAATAAGTCAACTTTTGTTTATAATAGTAACCGGAGGAAGGACCATCATAAATTACATGTGTAAACTAAAATAAATCAGTTACTTCCTCCGTCTCATATTAAGTGTCACAGTTGACTCTGTCACACATACCAATGCATATGTTTTATTGTTAATATCTTCAATTCTATATTAGAAAAAATTATGAAAATTTAGTATTTTAAAAATATTTATTGAGACGAATATAACAATATCTTATATGATATTATTTATCTTTGTATATTACTAGAAAAATATGGTCAAAATATGTTAGGCCAATATTGCACATTGTCAAATAAGTCATCTATTACAAGACGGAGGGAAAATTGAATAATTAACATCATAAATTACATGCGTAAACTAAAAAAAAATCACAAGAAGATTTTTTTTTGAGGTAGTTAGTTTATACTTTCTCCAATCTTAAATATAAAAGAAGATTTTTTTTTTTTCAAATTCATTGAATAAATAATGTATAAATCAGACTCCCTCAAAAAAAGTAATATTGATGAGATACATCAATTATACGATAAATCTAAAAAATTAAATATTTTTTATAAATAGAATTGGAGGGACTACTTTAAAAAATTGTAAGAGTCAATTAGATATTTTGGAGTGGAGATTATGATGTCCACTTCTCACTCTCAATTATTTTTAGGGTCTTGCTAACCAACCAGTGTCCTCAGGACAATGATTAAGGAATCTACAAATAGAAATTTTGTCTTGAAAATATAAAATATTATTTTTGATAAAGTAATGATTGCACAATTTTTTCATAAAAACTTCCTATGATTACACTATTTAAGACCCAGTATCTATGATGTATCTCCAATGGAGAGAATTTTTTTCAGGGTTTTATAAGACCTGAGGTAGACCCCACTTTTAAGCGAGACTCACACTCCTTTAATATTCAAAAATTGAAATATAATGATATAAAATTATTAATAGTTGATTAGTGGATCCTATTTAAGAACTTTGTGTGAGATTTGAGTTGAAGTGATTGAGTGTTTATTAGATACTACTATTAAAAAATTATAAATAAATGATATGTACGCGTGAGACTCATTTAATAACTCAAAAATAAATATCTCCATTGTGGATATTCTTGGCATTCCCCTTATTTTTAAGGATTTTATGTTGTTAGAAAGGTCTCACTCTCGCCATTTCATTCATACTTTTCCGCCATTTTCAGATCCAAAAAAATGGAGAACAAAAAGCCTTCCTCATCTTTCTCATACAACTTTAAGCGTTCCCCATCGCCATCGCAGCAGGTAACAGACAGTGAATATATTTCAAAGTCCTCTGTTTCTACACCCGAAGAGCAGGTGTTCGCGGTGGATCATTTGACTGACGAGAGTGGTGGTGGTAAGGTGGTTTCCCCTTCACTGGATTCACTACCTCGGATCAGTCTTCGCAGAATATTAGGATCGAAACGGAGGGCGGCAGCGAAGGTGAAAAGGGAACGGTTGTTTCTGCTCCATGCTAAGTTAGATTGTATAGATCCTCCTAAGTGTACACCCGAAGAGCAGGTGTTTGCGGTGGATCATTTGACTGACGAGAGTGGTGGTGGTAAGGTGGTTTCCCCTTCACTGGATTCACTACCTCGGATCAGTCTTCGCAGAATATTAGGATCGAAACGGAGGGCGGCAGCGAAGGTGAAAA
>Ga0228710_1011034_pt1 | contig 11837 bp, 8 predicted proteins | sample MedpolnodulmetaG_FD_177995 | JGI IMG/M metagenome (GOLD analysis project Ga0228710, IMG submission 177995) | Root nodule microbial communities from Medicago polymorpha collected in Santa Monica, California, United States - pink nodules | ecosystem: Host-associated > Plants > Roots > Nodule... | reverse complement strand
TAAAAATATTATACTTATATATATATATATATATATATATATATATATTTCACCTTTATATTGTAACAAACTATGCATATATTTTTCTTATTAAAAAAAACTAAGCATATCTTTTTCATTGACACCAACAATGTAACAAATATAATATCATATAATATAAATTCTTATCTTTTTGAATGACACCAAAAATATGGTATTCTTATCGCATAATATAAATTCTTATCCTTTTGAATGACACAAAAATATGGTATTCTTCTAACGAAATTTATTATAGAGTATAATTGAAAAAAGAAAAAACCAACTATTTTGATATTATTTGTTATTATTTGAAATAGACATAGTATAGATAAATAGTCATAAATCAAAATAAAAGATGTCCGTCATTTTATCAACAAAAGTACAATATGAAATAAGAGAGATGAAATATAACCTACGAATAGTGTGCTAAATAAAATTAGGAGGTAAATGACATTTCTGAGACCTCTTTGCGGTGAATGTTTGAATAATATCAACATCGTCAAGTGACTTTTGTTGTGTGGGTGTGAAAAATATTCGAGTTTGCCCATTTTTTTTAAGTGGGTTAATGGGTTAGAAAGTATCGATTGAGCCCGGGCGAGTGTCCAGACTAGCTGGATGGTGTCTCCGCCTATGGAACATATGTTCCGCCTAAAATCCAAATATGTAAATTTTTCTTTTCTTTTTAATAAATAAATTTTAAAAACCGAGATGTACAAACACTTCAAGATACTACAAACACATTTCAAACTGTGCTTAAATTGTTTTCTCAGCAAAGTGAATAAATTATCATGTATTTTTTTGCCGTAGTATCTCGAGTTTAAGTAACCGAGCAAATGAAAAAAAAAATTGTATATACCGACTTCGTATACATTTTGCAAAAACAAAGTCCAAGTAGTTTAAGTAGGTGGCTTTCACCCTAACACTGTAAAAACAAAAACCGAGTCTTCTACCATTGGATACCTTCCTAGCATAAAATAGAAGGCACATAATCTGATCAACATTTTGATGATGAGGGAAATTTTTTAATCCATGAAGATTTGAATAGAAGATTGCTCTTTTCAAAAAAATTGTGTTTTTATTTTATTATGGGACATATTTTTACTATGAGAGTCGAACCTCCATTTTCACAAGAACACCTTGTATGTAAAGGGAATATGTGATTTTTGGCTAACTTTTTCATTATTTCAATTATACCTTTGAATAAAATTTCTTATAATAATGTTATATTGTCGATGTCATTAAAAAGGATAAAATTTATATTATTTTTGTTATATTAGTTACATTGAAAAAAGATAAACACAGTTTGTTGGGTTTTTATAATTTGAAATTCACAAATATCTAATCTCTATAATTTTAATCAAAATCAAAATTTCCTTGTAAAAAAGAAAAAAACAAAATCAAAACTTCATGATAAACATCTTTCATAATTTACAAGTGTTAACAAAATAGCGAAAATACGGACGCTCAGTGAGCGCCCATATCTTCGCTAGTTATACATAAATACAAGAGGGCCTAAAATTTACAATCACTTTATATTTCTAACATATATAATTTTTATTCTTACATGACATGCATGATTTATAGTGTGATATTTAATACATGAAGAATAAGGAAGAATGTACTATTTGCAAGATATATTGGTGTTTCTTGCATGCAATTGGTGATATTGTTTGTGATTGAAATTGATGAGTCCAAAAATCATATTTAATACATGAAGAATGATGTGTGTATATATTTGCAAGATATATTGATGATTCGTACATGTAGTTGGTATTGTTGTTTGCGGTTGAAATGCATGAATACAAGAGAAAATGAATTTTATGTGATTTATATAATATGCATAATTGGGTTTTTTAATTAAAACACGCCTTGACCAAGATTCGATAGGTTTTTAAAATAATTGACTTTGTTAATTGATTCAAGTAGATTTTGAATCAATTCAGAACAAAATAAATGTTGTAATGTCTAAGTTTACTAGAAATATATAAGTCTTTTTTATTTTTTATGTCAGTCCATATCAACAAAACAAAAAACAGTTGTTTATTGAGACTAAAACTTGGCCAGTTTTTGAAAAAATAATTTGTATTGTCGTTTGTTGTAATGTTTCTTATGCAATGAAGTGTTTTCTTTATTTTGACATGTTGTACATGTCACTATACTAATGTTATTATACATTAATAATAATTTTGCCTCTTTTTTTTTAAAAAAAAAATCAATTTAAATATTTTAACTTCACTTTGTTATCCTAAGTTATTTGGTGAAGCTCCACCATTGTGCACAAACAAACAAAAATCTAAAAATATGATTAAAAAAGGCAGGCAACATTATTTTAGATAACGCAAGGCACCAAAAATCTCTCGATTGGCCATGCATCCAAGGATTGATTAAGAAAGTTAGCACTACATTGATATAAAAGAGCTTATAGAATATGTCTGGACAAGGCTCATGCCCAATCCTTAGTGTACTCTACTTCAAAGGCACACTCTAGAACGGTGCACCCTAAACATACTTAAGTGTTGCCTACACACAGTGTTTTCAAAATATTTTTTTTCTCGCTAAACCAGGAGAAAGGACAGGCATCAAGGAAAAGCAACGACATCCTAACTAGGTTGGCACCCCGATGAACTTCCATCGTATACCGCCAATCTCAAAATTTTATTAAAAAAGGGGGGGAATACAAGAGGGGGGACTAGGGCAAAACCCTCGAAGAAAAAAACAAAAAAGAAGAGCAATAAAATAATTAAAACAACCGCCTACGAAAATCTAAACCGAGGCATTCCACAACGGTCCGAATAAAAGTCCGGTTGCAAATCAGAAGATAAAACCAACAACCAAACTGCATTATCTACGGTATGACCTATAATAGCCAACCTATCATTGATGAGTAGTAGAGTTATCACCCGTAGAACGGGTTTTGTACGGTTTACCCACAGTGGTCTTTTTTAAGTGTTGCTTATGTTTCCTTGTTAAAACAAGGAGGAAAGGTGATTCAGCAAATTTTTGATCATACTCCTTAACTCGGCGCCATAACTCCATGTCTTGCTGAATCCTAGAATTACCGTGAACCTCTGGTATAACATTATGCGCTAGACCGTCCTGAATGACAACCTCTTGCTCGACATTTCCAATCCCATCAAGGGACCCCTCTGCGGCCTCATGTGATACCAAAGAAAGATCAATAGTACGATCAATAGGTGGGGAGTTGTGTGAATCAGACTGCACGTAAACGTCCAAAATATTGTTCACATTAGGTTCTTGTGCGTAAGATGTTGTGGTCCATTCCAAAAAAAAAAAAAGTTGTCACGTGGTTTTCTCTATGTAATTAAAAGGTGTATATGGGGATAAAGGAGTGTGTGTCTTGTTTATAAACTATGCTTAATTTCGATTCTCAAACAATATGAGACTTAGTATACTTACATAAAAAAATAAAAAAAAGGAAAAAATATTGGGAACTTTTACGGGTACTCTTGCTTCATAATTTTATAAATTAATGATCATTTTTTATGTAATAAATAGCTATTTGTCAATATTTATATTTTATAGAACATCATTTCATAAGAAAAAACATCATTTCATTGTTTATAAGAATCATAATAACTTTTTTACATATTATCGTAAAAAATAATCAACGTTCACAATTATGATTGATAAAAATTCAAAAAAAAAATTAATTTTGTTGACACTTTTGATGAATAAGATTTAGTTATTATAATTATAAATGATAAAAAAAATATTTTTCTTCAAAAAAACAACTCATTTAACTATTAATTTAAAGAGTGAATGTACCGATACACTCATATATATTGGGTGTACCGTAGAATTTGCCAAAAATATATTGGTGAAGCAAGCAAGAAGAGAAATCTCTTCAATTCTTCTTTTTCCTCCATTTTTCATATCGGTCAAGATGAGAGAAAAATAAAAAAAAATAAAAACCATATTATGAGAGAAATCTCTTCTTTCTTCATTCTTCCTTTATAAATTTCCATTTGACATTTTTTATGTTTCTAATTTTCAAACAGGCACACAATTCATTCTTTTGAAAATCAAATCTAACTTTTCTTTGCATGTTGCGTCCCCTTTCTTTTGACATCAAAAGGCAAGAACTAGAAATCGAAGCAGCCCGGATCTTCTTTGTTTTCTTCTTCCTACCTCCAGGATCACTTTTGTCCAAAACATTAAACTAAGAACCATTGACTCCAGCATCAGCTGCGTATACGAAACAGACACCAATGATGTGCAAAATATAGGAGCAGATGACGTATACTATAAAAGTATAGATGTGTCAAGTCAAAAATAATTATTCTTTCACTAAGATGGTGTTAAGGTGTGTCTGACACTTGTTTAAGGCGTGTCTAAGAAGTGTCAGCGTTCAACATATCTATCTAACTAACTGACACGGCAAAGACAAATGGCCCATACATTACAAAATGTTTAACTTAAAATACAAACGTAAAACTTGCTTATATGTAAATTAGACTTGTGAAAAAACAATTTACTATAATTGAATGACAACTAATCATTTTACATTAAATCATGGTTACTTTCCATAATAAACTTGCCCAAAATTCTTCAGCCCATAAACCAATATATTTCTCTTATTTGTTCCAAAAATTGTCCTTCAAGTAATGAAAATGCAACTATTGTCATAAACCAAATTCCAAAGCTTTTGCATTACGACTCTATTGTTTTATTTTCTAAGTCGGTGTTATTGTAAATTATTTTAATGTGCTTTGTTCTATTCTCATGAAGTGCTTGCTTAAATGGAAGCGTCATTTGTAATAATGGAGTTCTCATGAGGTAATGTTCATCACCACCTTTCTTAGTAGGATAACAGTGAGTTCTCCGAATGAATTGAAAGCAGTTTTTTTTTTTTTAAACAACAAATTTTATTTAAAAACCAGATCTCTGCTCAAGACCAACAGAGATCGGTGATTCAGAGAATACAAACTAGGGCGCCGTATATAGGCGGAACACCCGAAAATACACTCCACACAAAACACCCCTACACCAATAAAATCACCCCCTAACACAGACTCTTTCTCAAAACAACCCCTGAAAAACGATATCCATAACCACCCGTTGTCATTACTCAACCCCAGATAAGACCCCTCTAAATGAAACATATCGTCCGCAACTCCTAAGCTGAGCTGCTTCCACCACCACACAACCTCTGGTCCACCGAAAGAACACCATAACAGCCCAAAATCAAACTTGAACCAAAGAACTGACTCCCAATCTCGAATTAAAAGTGATCGGCCCACCAGACTTCCGACCAAATCAGACGGGCACCCCTAACCCTTAGTCCACCAGAGAAACACCGTAGCCCGCTAGACAAGAAAGCAGCCAGACACTAACTCCCGATCTCGAAGCAAAAGTAACCGGCCCGTCAGAATCCAACACACAACATGTAAAACAGACAACATGAATTGTGGTGATGCAAATATCAATCAACAAGGAAAATAGCTCAGCTCGAAGGACACGCACCCTAGACACCAAAGCAACCCAAAACTTCAAGCAAGAGGTAGCGATAACGGATATGGATCCGAATACCAGAGGCAGCCTCCGAAAGGAATCCCCACAAAAACACCCACAGACACACCTAAGCAACACCGACCACCCCCTTATACCGAATCACTGCCACTGTCTCCCCACCAAACATCACCACCACCCTTGCAATACCATCCCCACCACCAACATTGCATCACCAACTATCAGATTAAAACGACGCCAAACCACCTAAACAGATAATAAATCCGATGCCACCCAAAATCGAACAACAACAAAAATCACCAAAACCAACATTACGGAACAAAAACAATACAAAACTAAAACTAGAAACGACCAAAAGGATAGGCAAGCACACAAGCAAGATAGCAAGGCTGAAAGTAAACTACACTACCAAACCACCTCTCCAAGAAACAAGCAACAACACAATCACATGTCTAAAGGAAGACGAAACCAAACAACAAAACACGGGCAGCGACACTAGTCTGAAGCGGAAACACAACCCCAAATCATAGAATGGCATCCACCAGTGGCAAGGAGAAAGCGACTGACACCGGAGTAAACAACAACCAAACCAAAAAGCGACAAGAACACACTAGCGCGACCCAAAAAGACCCAAAAATTCTGAAAGGTACATGAATGACCACTATCGCGCCATCACGGAGCGTCTACGCACCAAACCCTTTCGAGCAACATTCAGAAAAAACACAAAAACAACACGGACACCAAAACGTCTCGAAAAACCACCGTGAGGCAAACGAACAACACAAGAAGCCAAGAACAACCACGACATCAGAAAATAGCTTGCCGAAACACAACAAAAACCCACGACACCCAAAGAGGACGGTGGCGCAAAAAACCCACCACCCTCTCCTCCGGTAACCAACAGCCAAGACCAGCACCCCACACACACAGCTCCACGCAACTGAGCAAAAACCCACCAAACTCGAAGACCAGAAGTGATGAATTGATTATAGGAATTGATTTGGTGACTGATTAAACCGTATTGGTCAAAGAACATTGCAAAAGTATTTGAGCATATCGTGGCCGAGTTCGTTGAGGATTTCGGCGTTGGATGGTTCTTCTTCTTCTTCTTCATCGAGGTCCATTTCTGTGTAGATGTTGTTGTTGTTTGCGTCTTTGCTTGAACCTATGTGATCTTCCATTGTGTTGGAGATTATGGAGAAAGGGTTTTGGTACAAACCTGTTCTTACTGTGTAGTAGTGTGCCACATGGAGTGAGACAGATTGCGTTTATACACTGCAAATTTAGGGGGGAAAATTGTGTAGTTCTAGCTGTATCAAAAAAATTGAATTTAAGGGTCAAATGAATAAATTAATAAATACACAAGTTAAAAAATAAAATTTATTAAGAATATACAACTTTTCTTAACTTCTGTCTTACGGATATAATAAGTTAACATTTTTTTTTAATTTAAATAAGTAGCTAATACTTACCGTTATATGCTTTGTTTCAGATATGGAGTAAGAATTTGGTTCTTCTTTGATTTTCTTGAAGTGTGGTAAGATGGCAATGAAGTTATTTTTAGTCATCAATCCTTCTATTGTGCCCTAAACATTGAATTCTAGCGGCATAGAATAAATGATGTCGGGTCAAGAGGATCCTGATTTCTATATAATCAATTCTATTCGATGAAATGATGGAGGTAAGAATCCACTACTAGTTTAATGATATTTTTCAAGCCCGAACGTTGTTTTTTTTTTATCACATCGTTTGAAACGGTGTTTTACCAAAGCATTCATTTTTAAATGAACATATTTTCTCCCCCATAAACTAATAAAATCGACTTTTTTCCAGTCCAACAGTAAATCTTCCCCATTTAGAGTCATCCATCAATGGGTAATGGATGTGCTTCAATGTTATCAAATTTAACCGTGTGTTCTTTGGAATTTGCATCCACCAAAGTCAGGATTTTCTCAAGTTCGTTAAAAACCTCTTTAACAAATTTCAGATCCATCTCTCCATATGGCTATTTGTAACATATAAGCCTTATGATTTGAACATGTTATAAAAAAATATGCTAAGACAGAATAAAATCACACAAACTAACACCAATAATAACACTTATGTTGTTACTTCATCGATGATATTGGCAGTAAGAAAATCTCTTTTGCTCTTTGACTTCAATGCCGGAGAGAATATTGTAGATAGGGTTGGAGCTTCTACCATTTTGATTCCAGTTGTTGGTTTAGAGGGATTCAATTTTTCCTCACAAAAACAAAGCACAAAATGAACTAGGAAAGTAATGGTAAATTTATGTTATTTATGTTTGTTATGCTTGGGCATTGTTGAGATCAATTAATGTATAATTAAATGGATGTCTTGTACCCGGTGAAAAAATAGTAAGAGAAAATATTTCCCTTTTTTAGTGAGTAGTGGTAAATGGCTGTCTTGTAACCGGGATTTATAAAGATGCTTAAGAATGTAAGGATGATTGACTACTCATATGCTGATTGGTGTGGAGATATGGATGACATGAAAAACACTATATGATATTGTTTCTTCTTAGTCAAGGCACCAATCTCTTGGTGTTTTAAGAAAGAATCGGTAGTGGTCTATCTACTTGTGAGTCAGAATACATTGTTACTGCGATGAGTGCTTGTCAAGCTGCTTGGTTTGATTCACTAATGTTAGAACTGGAAATCAAAAAAGAAGTTGTGATATTGATGGCAGGGTCGGCCCAATAAATTTTATTTGTAAGAGTGAGACTATTTTGTTTATAAAATCTAACAAAAAATATTTTTTGTTGGGAGGCCTAAAACGAGAGCTCTAGTAGTCTTACCCTTGAGTCGGCCTTGATTGATGATTGACAACAAATCTCCCATCAACTTTTGAGACAAACTCCCTCTCATATTTTAGTTGTGTTCTTACCGCATATTTCTTTGTATATTTTTTTGTTGTCCTATAATTTATTTTAAAATTGGTTTCTTAAATAACATACCTCAATCTTTAACCACAAAACGTACATTGATATATTTTTATATTCTTGGTGTTGAATCTGAAGAAGCTCATCATAATCCTAGAAAAGTTTCTAGAACGAAGAATTATCAGGGTAAATGAATTAAGAGACCATCCAATAAAGATTAAACTTACAACTAAAAATTAAGCCAAGATAGAAATAACATCTAACACCTCTAATGCAACATCTAGTTCTATTTTCTCTTCCTGGAATTGAGTTAATAAAGCTACTAACACAATCATTCAAAATAGTACAAATCATCATAAAACCAAAAAGTGAAGAAACAAGAAACGTAAAATTTACCATGAACAATTAAACAAACCAAATAGAATAAAGTTTCATAAATCAAATCTAAATAATGTCTACACCTAAGGATTGATTAAGAAAGTTAGCCCTCCATTAATAAAATTTCATAATTAATTATTTTATAATTGTCATACACTTTTTTTTTTACGAACCTCATTAACATATATTGAGATTTAACTTTCATACAATCTTTCACATAAAATTCTACTGATGACTCTTCTAGATGAAAAAAAAATGGGAAAATACAATCCTATATGACTAGAACACACGTGAAATGTGTACTATATGACATGTATGTATGTGCAAACATGAAAATGTCCCCTCATTCCGTATATAACCACAACCATGTCAAGCAAAAAAATTTAACCCTTAAAGTGAATCTTGAGAATAGGGTAGTTTCTACTTCCGGGGCAAGGGGAGAAGAAACAAACAGCCACCATTGTCGTGAAAGCGCTTTTATTGTAAAATGTAAACACAGACTGGACCACTGGAAATTTGAGTAGGAAATTTCACTTCCTCTGTAAAAGAAGCATATATTCCAGTAGTGGAAATTTCACTCTTATTAATTATTAATTTTTTATTAGTACTAACTTATAATGACACTTATTGACAATCAAAATAATCTATGTTATGAATTAAAATAGCATTTACAATTATCTAGGATAAAACATTGAAACTAAAATGTAGACTACTCTTGAAAGAGTAGTTTAAAAAAATGCTTATATGCGACTTAATGCACCGCATATGGTATTATTTAGTAAAAAGACAAAAGAATAGTTCGTTTTATACTTACTACATTCTTTTATATTGGTTTTCATGTGAGGAACTTGGTGTATGTTTGATTCTATTTTTAGGGAGACTAGAATTTGATTCTGGATGTGTAGAATTGATGATGACATGTTTGATTGTTGTTGACTAAAATTAATTATGCTTCTAGAATTAATTTTACTTGAAACTAGGATTTGTGGCTTTTGATTCTAGAATTGATTTTCACACACAAATTTATAGTTTGACTCACTTTTACATGAATATATTCAAACATAAATCACTTTTGGTTAGAACTACTTTTAACCAAAATCGATTATAGAAAATGAATTCTATCAAAATCAATTCTTCCCACCACACAACCAAACATAAGCTAAAATTAATTGTTTGAGACTGTGATGTGGAACTTGGAAAAAGAGCAACCAATAGAAATAGCAACTTCATTGGCTAGTTTTGGTGGCAATTCTAGTTGTTGTTTTTATTCTTTCTATTGTGGAATGCAAATTATACAATGCCATCTAATCCATTGGTCACAATCATTTAAATTTATGAGAGATTTTAAATATCAAAATTGAATAACCATCTTATTTATAGTTACCGCGACATCGACTTAACAATATTTAAACATTCAAATAAGAAACATTGATTGTGAATTAACACGACACTTTTTGTGAGGATTATAGTCCATCTTAATAAGATTATCAAGGAGCGACCAATGGATTAAAATAAGAAGAAGTCACTTCATATTAGTAGCAAAGCCTCTCTGACATCTCTCTAGATCTAAGCTTCTTTGCTACCGCCCTCCCCCTCAAATCCAAACCATTTGTATTCCGATGTAGATCTTATGAGTGATGGTGCGACGAGATTCACCCTCCGCATCATCGGTGGGCTACTGTCCAGCAGCCCTCTGTTTCAGATCCGATCGTCGTGGTTTCACTGCGCTTCATGGTGGTTAGTGGGGTTTTTTTTTCCGAAGTGGTGCTGATGTTTGGTTTTTCGAAGTGGTGCTGGTGTTGTTTTTGGGCGGTGGTTCTCATGGTGGTGTTGGGGTTGTTTTCGTGGTGGTGATGATTGCTTGTGTGTGATGTGTTATGTGGTGGTTGTGGTGGTGGTGGTTGTGAAGATGGTTGGTGGTGATGGTGTTTGTGGTGGTGGTGATGGTGTTTGTGGAGATGATAGGTGGTGATAGTGTTTTGTGGGGGTGGTGGTGATGATAGTTTTACGTTTTTAGTGTGGTTTTGGTGATTGTTTGTGTTTTTTATTTAATGGGTGGTGAAAGAAGGTCAAGCCTCCCAAAAGGGAGGTTGATTGTTACTAAAGTTTTTATGTGGTGGTGATGTGTTGGTTGTGGTGAGGTTGATGTTCCCAAGTTAAATCATATTCAGTTCTGCTTTATTTACGCTACCGCTTCACCTATTGATTGCTTGTGAGATTCGTTTTCTGGATTGTGGTCGGCCGATCACTTTTGATTCGAGATCGGGAGTTGGAGTCTAGTTCCAATTTGTTGGGCTGATTATGGTGTTTTCTATAGTCTTTAGGAGTTGAGGGGTGCCTTAGTGAATTGTTTCTGCTGTCTGGTGAGTCGACCGTTTTTTATTCGAGATCGAGAGTCAGTTTCTAGACTCAAGTTTATGGGTGTGTTATGGTGTTTTCTCTAAGGATCGGGGTCTAGTGGTGGTGGAATCAGAAGGAGTGCTGGAATATGCCTTTGTTCGATGAGCGGCGATCGATAGGTGGTTTAACTTTGATGGTTTAACTTTTGTGACACTCCACGTAATACACTAATTTTGTTAGCAACCAGCGGATTATCAATTATTGATTTACCCGCGACAAATGGACATTTTATTTCCACTTTTGCTAGTCTATTCTCCAATGTTTTAGAACCAAATTTATACATCAAATTGCAAAGAGAAGTAGGTCGCAACTCTTTTGAAAGCAATATTTGTACTATTAACAGAAATAAAATGTATATAGAACGTGATATTAAGACCAGGAACTTTGTCGGTTGGAGCTACATATGGATGACGCAATGTTTAAACTGCTCCATTTCAAAAAGAGCTAAGAGACATTGTAGGATTGGGAAGAGAACAACCCAACAAACAAGTCTCAAATGCATTTTTTGTAAAAAAAAAACAAAGTCTCAAATGCATTTATTCAAAATGGGTTTGTCTAACATGTGCAACATTGCATATGTTAAAGTTACTAAAAATAGTAAATTTTTATTGAAAATAAATAATTATTTATTAAAAAGTTATGTATTTAA
>Ga0228710_1011033_pt1 | contig 11839 bp, 8 predicted proteins | sample MedpolnodulmetaG_FD_177995 | JGI IMG/M metagenome (GOLD analysis project Ga0228710, IMG submission 177995) | Root nodule microbial communities from Medicago polymorpha collected in Santa Monica, California, United States - pink nodules | ecosystem: Host-associated > Plants > Roots > Nodule... | reverse complement strand
TCCCCCCGAAGATGCAGCACAACATCCTCACCTCGATCCGAAGCACGAAAATCACGGATGGTTGTAAAAGCAATCAAATCTACGCTCTCAACGCCGCCGCCGCCGATTCTCCGATCAACGCCGTCGTCGGCGGTGGCGATTCCATCGGAGATAAACTCTTCCATCATTTACTAGACCGCTCCAAAACCTCCGGTCGAACTAAACCGGTTGGACCCAAAACCGCCACACTGGAAGCTCTTCTTCCTTGTGGCCTTCCTTCGTCGGAGCTTCTAGAACCTTCGATTGAGCCTTGTTTGAAGCCATTTGATTTGGTTCAAACCCTCGCCGGCGTGCGTCGCCGGATCGAGGGTGAGGGTGGGAAATTTGAAGCGTTTTTGGAGCAGTGTTTGGTTTTTAAGGGGTGTTTTGATAGTAAATTGTTCCGGCGGAGTTTGCGGTCGGCGCGGCAGCATGCTGTTGATGTGCATGAGAAGATTGTGTTGGCTGCTTGGTTGAGGTATGAGAGGAGAGAAGATGAACTTGTTGGTTCTTCTGCAATGGATTGTTGTGGAAGAAAAGTTGAATGTCCTAAGGCTAGTTTGGTTTCAGGGTATGATCATGAATCTGGTTTTGATCATTGTTCGTGTTCGCGAAAAAATATTATTAGTGCTGATAATGTTGATGTGGAATGTGAATGCTCAACTTCTTATGAAGATGGTGATTGCCATGATATGTCTTTTTGTATAGGTGATAGTGAAATTAGGTGTAGTAGATATTTTATGGCGTCGCTTTCGAGGCCTTTTATGACAATGTTGTATGGTGGATTTGTTGAGTCTAGAAGGGAGAACATAAATTTTTCTCTTAATGATTTTTCTGTTGAGGTAATGAGGGCGGTTGAGGTTTTTAGTAGAACCAAGAGGTTGAGTCAGTTTGGGAATGATGTTGTTCTAGGGATGCTTTCTTTTGCGAATAGGTTTTGTTGTACGGAGATGAAATCGGCTTGTGATGCTCATTTGGCTGCTTTGGTATTGGATATGGATGATGCATTGTTGTTGATTGAGTATGGATTGGAGGAGATGGCGTATTTGCTAGTGGCAGCTTGCTTACAGGTGTTTCTGAGAGAGCTCCCTAGCTCGATACAATGTTTAACTGTTATGAGATTGTTTTGTAGTGTAGAGGGTAGAGATAGATTGGCAGCGGTAGGGCATGCATCATTTTCGTTGTATTGTTTTTTGAGTCAGGTTGCGATGGAGGAAGATATGAAATCTAACACAACAGTGATGCTCTTAGAGAGGTTAGGAGAGTGTGCGGAGAGTGGTTGGCAGAAGCAACTTGCTTATCACCAATTAGGTGTTGTGATGTTTGAGAGAAAAGAATACAAAGATGCACAAAATTGGTTTGAGGCTGCTCTTAAGGAAGGACATATTTATTCTTCAGTGGGTGTTGCAAGGGCCAAATATAAGCATGGTCACACATATTCATCATACAAGGTGATAAACTCCCTTATTTCTGATCTTAAACCTGTTGGTTGGATGTATCAGGAAAGGTCTTTGTATTGCATCGGGAAGGAAAAAGCGATGGATTTGATCTCTGCAACTGAGTTAGACCCAACTCTTTCTTTTCCATATAAACACCGGGCTGTTTTTTTCTTGGAGGAGAATAAGATTGGAGCTGCCATTTCTGAAATCAATAAAATAATTGGTTTCAAGATTTCTCCTGACTGCCTTGAGTTGAGAGCTTGGTTCTTGATTGCCATGAAGGATTATGAAGGAGCCCTTAGGGATGTCAGGGCAATTTTGACATTGGATCCAAATTATATGATGTTCTATGGGAATATGAAAGGCGATCGCTTGGTAGAACTCCTTCGCCCTGTTGCTCAGAAGTGGAACCAGGCTGATTGTTGGATGCAATTGTATGACAGATGGTCTTCCGTTGATGATATTGGTTCTTTGGCTGTTGTTCACCAGATGTTAGAAAATAACCCGGGGAAAAGTATTTTACGCTTTCGGCAATCTTTACTTCTATTACGGTGAGTGGAAACTTTACATTAACTCAAGTTTTTAATGTCGAGTCCAGCAAGAATTCTCCCTGAATGTAATTATTTTATATTACTCCCTCCGTTCCTTTTTAATTGTCACTTTTACAGAAATTTTTTGTTCCTATTTAACTGTCACTTTCAAAGTTCAATGCAACATTAAATGTTGTTTTACCAATATTACCCTTAAATATTTATTGCGGAGAGAGAAACATATGCAATGAAATATTAAATTAATAAGGCTATTACAGTAAAATTAAAAACAATTGTATCAAAAGTAGTAACATTTATTGATTGTATTGGTTTGTGTAAAATGTCAAAAAGTGACAATTAAAAAGGAACGGAGGTAGTAATTGTTTATTCTTCTCTGTTATTAACGAGGATGATTTAAATTTAAATTTAAATTTAGCTAGATCTGTTTTCATTATTCTTTTCTGTTCATATTGAGTTACAAACATATTTCTGCAAGCATGGAACCCTTGTCTATATTTACTACTTTATTGATTCGTTTATCGTGACTTGCGACTTAGTTACACAGTAAATTGTAGCACAGCCTACATCAAATTAGACAAAGTAACAAATTATGGTGGAACAGTTTCCGTTGCCCCTTTCATGTGTCTGTTAATGACTTGATGCTATCATTTTCCCTTTGTAGATCAAGTCATCTCCTGCCTTTCTATCTTCGTTAGATTTCATATGAGTATAAAGAGTGAAAATTGTATTGGACAAGATAAGTAAAAGAGGAAAATTGGGATCAATTTGTCTTTTGTTTGTGTGAATTGAAAGTTTTGACTGTATGCGTGAAGAAGTTCTCAATCCATGGCCATTTCATTCATTTAGATGTGAGCTATGGTGAGAAAGGTCGAAATGAAGCAACAGGTGGGCATGGAGTGCAAGGTTTTACAACTCGAGAGTTTACCTCAACTCGTTTTGCCTAGGTAAACTCGACTCGAGAACTTGTACGAGTTTACCTAAAATTAAAATTATATAAAATTTATTATATGCATGACATATGTAAGCTAATATATAATATTGCAAATAGGTCAATAGTGCAAAATATGACTTAATTACAAAGGAAAATTATACTAAACTACCATAATAAAACGTTATGCTCAACTTAGCATCAAAATACAAAAATTAACGCACAAAATCATAAATTTCATAAGGCTCTAAGTTTAAGCCATCCATAAAACCATCCAAAAAAGCAAGTTTCATAACTTCCTAAAGTTGTTAATAAAACTATCTAAAAATATAAACTAGTTAATTTCTTCAAAAGGTCAACAAACACCACCACAACAACCCTAACCGACGTCGCAATCATCGGCATCGAAATCTAAATTTCCACCGTCGGAATCGCAACCCTAACTGGGTATGTGCTCCTCTGTTCATGGTTTGAGAACTTAAAGAAGAAAGAAAAAGAAACGTTTCATCTCAGGAACAACGTATTACTGTAAAGGTAACTATTCAGTAAAGGTGTCTTTGGGCTTTGTAGAAAAGGAATTGGGTTTTGAAAAATATGGGCCCAAAAAAAGGGCCGATTTTTTTTTTGGTTAGATGTAAACTCGTAAAACTCGGTAAACTCGGTCGAGTTTACACGAGTTTACCGAGTGTTAACTCGGTCAAACTCGTCAAACCTTCTGATTTTACCAGAAATCGAGTCTACCTCCGAGTTAACACGATTTTGGTACCTAAACACGCAAACTCGGAGTGTTAACACTCGATTTGCGAAACATTGATGGAGTGGACCTAGTCATCCACGGACCAAAGTCTTTGCTTGTTTACAGAAAGAAGGGTAAGACCCTAAGACTAAGAAAGGAAAGAGTTGTCAAGTTTGTTAAAGACCATGGGAAGAGGAGGATACATCTGTGTAGCTGTGTGAGGGTAATATACTAATATTAGGAAAGTGGAGTGATACAGTGGTAGTCAGTTATTTAGTGTATATTTTATTGAATTTTCACTGTGCAGTGTGCTCTAAACATTTGTCTGAGGACATAGGTTCTTACAGAATACACTTTCTTACATTGGGTCTGTATCACAGTTCCTATTCCATTTTCTCTTTGTTGCTACTGATAAGTAACTAGGTTAGGGGATATCTCCAGTTTTCCAAGCCCAAATATCTTCCTCTGGTTTAAAGGTATACTAATCATAATGAGATCTTCTAAACAAAACTTGTTTTAACATCTCTTATATTTAAAAACCGATTTTTGAACCCGTATTCCACAAAATTAAGAATGCAGCATATGCAGAACAGAAATTACAACATTTACAGCTTTTAAAAGGTCGTATAATTTAATTTATATTGGGAAGTCCTGTTTGTGTTGTTACTGTGTCCCGTCCTCTCAAACATTTACAGCTAATATTTGTTTCGGGAGATAGGTCTCAGATGATGTGGATGTATATTTTTTCACTTGTTTTCTACCTTCCAGTATCCACCATATATATACCACCATGCATTAATGCAATGAACTCTTTCTAATATTTGGTTGTTGTTCAAATATGATATTTAAGTAGTGCTTTGTCGTCCAATACTTTTTTAATGCTTGAGCATGACCCTGTTCATTTTAGGCATTGATGTTCTGAATCTTGCAGGTTAAATTCTCAGAAGGCAGCCATGCGTAGTCTGCGTCTGGCTAGAAATCATTCTTCTTCAGCACATGAAAGACTTGTCTATGAAGGATGGATATTGTATGACACTGGTCATCGTGAAGAAGCTATAGCAAAGGCTGAGGAGTCGATTTCTATTCAAAGGTCATTTGAAGCTTTCTTTCTCAAAGCCTATGCATTAGCTGACCCGTGTCTTGATTCAGAGTCTTCAAAGAGTGTGATTGATCTCTTGGAGGAAGCTCTTAAATGTCCTTCGGATGGTCTTCGGAAGGGACAGGTTAGTGTTATATTGTATTACAATTAAACATAGAAACTTGACATAAAAAAAAACATAGAAACTTGATTTTGGTGCTGAAATAATAATTTTATTTTTGTCATTCAACATTGTAGGCACTCAATAATTTAGGGAGTATATATGTAGATTGCGATCAGCTAGACCTTGCTGCTGACTGCTACAAGCATGCACTTAACATCAAGCATACACGAGCACATCAGGGGTTGGCACGTGTATATCATCTTCAACGTCAGAACATAGCGGCATATGATGAGATGACAAAGCTGATAGAAAAGGCCCAAAATAATGCATCAGCTTATGAGAAACGTTCAGAATATTGCGATCGTGACCCGGCAAAGAACGATCTTAGTTTGGCAACACAGTTGGATCCTCTAAGGACATATCCGTACCGATATAGGGCGGCAGGTAATTTCCATACAACGAGTTACTCTTCATTTATCTGTATCCAATTTTACCCAAGTCGACTAGTTTAAGTTAGTAGCATATACAATTAAGTTTTCTCTACTTTAATCGGGATATTTGCGTCTACATCAACTTCTATCCACGATCTTTGTCTAAACTTAAGTTGCATTAGTATTATGTTAATTCCTTTAAGCATCATGCTGGAGAGCTGGGTATACAAGGACATGGTCTGAGGATCTAATCTATGCATGTCAACCTGTTTACCCTCATAAAAATAATAAAAGATATTGTTTAGGTATATTAGAGTAAGCAGATGTAAGCAAAGATTATGCTGGCCAACCCACAGACTCGCCTGTTTTACTTGTAGACGTATGCGGGCTTATTAAATATGTACCAATTTAAATGCAAACCTTCTGTTTGCTGACCCATTTAACTCACGATCCTATGTGGGTACAAATCCTGTTATCTTTGGACAGCAGGATGTATACACTCATTTCTTATCGTCTTTATCATGTTTAGGTTTGTGTTTATCAGGATGGTCAAAACTAACAAAACATGCTGGAGTCATCTTCTTTTTAACTCCAGCTGGAAATTATATAATTATTTTCTCTGTCCTGATTCTACTGCAAATGTCATCTACGGCCTGCTGACTCGTTTGCATCGGGACAGTATTTCACATACTCACCTCTTATTGGGTTAAAGAATATGAGAAATAATGTGGAGTGGAGCTTGCACATTTATTGAGTACAAAATCAAATTTACATATTTCTTTGATATTAAAGCCTTAAGGAATAAAATATCAGTTCAAAATTTCTGATAGTTGTGTTAATCATTACACGCCTATCAAGTTACACATTCTGGAGGGTGCCATTGTCATTTTGGACTACTTTATCTTGTCACTAGCAGTCATTTATTAGAACTTCCTTTATTGTCTATGCTTTTGTTATCTTGATATTTGGCCTTAGTTAATGCAGAAGTACTATGATTGCTTCAAGCATTGTGACATAATAATGCGATCATAATTTAGTCTTGAACCCTTAAAACCCTTGCTATAAGTCTTGTTGTCACAAAACTTCTGAAGTTCTGACACGCTGTCTCTTTGTATCAGTGTTAATGGACGATCATAAGGAAACTGAAGCAATTGCAGAGCTTTCAAGGGCCATCAACTTTAAGCCAGAACTGCAACTGTTACATCTTCGAGCGGCATTTTATGAATCAATGGATGATTACGTTTCTACTGTCCAAGACTGTGAAGCGGCCCTTTGTCTTGATCCTAGCCATGCTGAGGTGTTAGAAATTTGTAATAGAGCCCGGCAAAAAATTATTGATGGAAAGTGAGAGAATCAGAAGTCAACAATCATGTTTTCTGTGTTCCTTTTGGGGACTGATCGACTCATGCAAACCAATACTTCTTCACGCCTAATGACCCATTGGTGCTTTCTGTCACGAGGAAAGGTGTTGTCTGTATCTTTTACACTGACCTTCTGGATGTTGAATCACAGGAGGGAAAAGGTGAGTTAGAATGATAATCTGGATCGAAACTAAAGATGAAGTAGAAGAGTAGAGTAGCTTGTAAATATATGTAATGGATTATGGTTTTGACAGCTTATGGCGTAAGTAGTGCAGTGCAGTGCTGATGCTACTGGTATTCTCCAATCTGCCATGGCAGTTAGAATGGTGACAAAGTTACCACAGTTTTAGAGTAAACTTGTACATGATAGTCAATTTATTGTGCAACAGTTTTAGATATTTACAAATATATTATTGGTCAAGCAATTGGCAATGTAAGTTGTGTTGTAATATTTTCACTCTCGATTTGTTGTATAAATACCCAATTTTTCCTTTCAATCGCCAATGTACTTTCGACGATTTCTCCAAATCCAGCTATGGAAATTTTCTCCAAATCCCCCTCCCCTCATATTACTTCTTTTATGAATTATTTACTGTCTTCAAGCATCACATACCTTGTAATAATATGCTAATAATAACCATGTGATTCAATTGCTTACTGTATACTTGACACACCCCATTTTTGCCTACCTTTTAAATTTTATTTATGTAACTTTTAACACCTGGCTTCTTGTTTGCCTACCCACCTGGAGAAGGCTTTTAAATCCATCCGTGACCATTTTAATGCAAGATTTCGGTTTTAATGATTTCCACAAGATATCCATATTTTAACCTGCTTTTATTTATTCCCCTCAACTGTGTAGATATACTATGCTCTCTCTAATCACAATTTTGATGAACACCTTGACAAGTAATTAATTTTCTCAGATATTCATTCCAGATATTGAAGCTCTCTAATATGGAAGAAGAAGATATGGTGACAATGCATTCGATTCTCTCTAGGAAGTTAAACTTCAATGCTCCTCTTTTGTCAACAAAGCGTCTCGGTTATTCAGATTTTGCAGTTCCATCTTGCTTGTCAAATTCACTTGATACCGTACGAGTTCCATTTTCATGGGAACAATCCCCGGGCAAGCCAAAAGACTCGGAGAAAGTTGATAGCATCGATGATGTAGAAACCCCTCGGCCAAGACTTCCTCCATGCCTCTGGCGTCCAATAAAAGTAGCAGCTGAACCTGATGAAAATAACAGTGTAATTGCATTTGATAAAGACGATGGTTGTGATGGTGATGACGAGGATGACAACAACAAAAAGACTGATGTTTTCTCAGATGCATTTGATGTTTTATCTCTATCAGAAGCATTTGACATTATCCAACAATCGGAGACAAAAGCTCGTAGTGAAAGCAATGATGGATTGAGATTAAAGCTTTCAGAATTTAATGGTGATCAATCTCCAACTTACATGATCAATCGCTTTCTTCCGGATGCTAATGCATTGGCTGCGTCGTCTGTTTTACATTTTTCCAACGATTTCGACAAGAATCATGGGGTTTGTCTTAGAGGTTCAGACAGAAATTCATGTGTTTCTTCTCCAAAAGGATGTGGCTTGGGACTTCTCTTCTCTTGGGGTATGAAGCATAATTTTTGTTCTATAAAAAGCCCTGTTCTTCCATGCTCTACGAATGCACAGAACCATCAGCACAAATCAAAGCATAATAAACAATGTTCATCAGTCCATAAAAACATGTAGAGATGTGAAAGTTGGTATTTGACAAATACAATAGTTTGGTATATTGTTTGATAACTTAGTTATTTTTGTTCATTTTTCTTTTATTCTAAATTCTTCATTTGTTCTCCTTTACATACCTGCTTAGTTTGCTCTTTTTGTATGAAAATGCTTAATAATAGCATAAAACATTGAGATTTACCTATCTTTTAAAGGAGTTAAAGGCCAAGATTCGAATCCTAACATGAGAAAATACTAACATAACAATTAACATACTGATATTTGTTAATTTAATTTCTTTATCATAATTTTTGAGTGCTTTAATAACTTTAATCTCTATACCAGTAGGGGCCGATTCGCAAAGCATCATACTCCCTCTATTACTAATTATAAGCAAATTTGACTTTTTAAGTTCATTCAATTAATGATGTATGTGGTCCATATTATGAACTACATACATCATTAATTTAATAAACTTAAAAAGTAAAATTTGCTTATAATTAGAAATGGAGGGAGTATGAGACTATCATCAATAGCTATAACATTTGAAAGTATCATATTAGCGACCATATCCCTTGAATATAGTTTTTTTTTTAATATTTAATACTTACTTTTGATTTTGTGTTGGAAGACTTTAATGGTAAATATTTTCATTGTGAAGGGGTTTTCAACGTGACGAATCAAAGTTTAAATTCCAGCTAAAAGAAGAAGTGTTCAATTTTGTGTCCGACAGTGCCATATGTTACCTTGACTAAAATGAACCTATAAAAAACCATAAAACAAAAAATGTCTTTCGTGAATAAAAATACCTTTCGTATTTATAACCAATAAAAACATTTCTTTTTTGAGCTAGTAGCTATTACAATCCGTACAAAAGTTTAGATAATAACTTGTGTTCAAACGACATAGTTTGATCTTTTTATCATACTATGAATAAATACGAAACATTAATTTTTATGAAATTTTAGTTAAAATTATTGATTTTGATTAAATTATAGGTATATATTTTTTTCACTTTTATATTATAATAAATTATGCTTATCTTTTTCATTGAAACCAATAATATACCATTCTCCATACAGAGCAGAAAGGAATGCTTAAACACCATAACAGGTTACAGATTGGTCAATTAAACATCCGTATGGAGCAATGGAGGACATGGTGGTGCAAGGAGACAAGCTTTTCTTTTCATCAAACTTTGTGACATAAAAAACCCAATGAAAGATTCATTAGCAGCAAAAATCTCATTGTTCTCTAATAAGGAAGGATACAAATTCCAAAAGCTTACTGATTGAATCAGGGAACACTTAGCTCTCTATGCTAAATTCATGGAAGCCCTACCAGACAAGAGGAAGAGTAAGGGTAATGCATTCTTCCTTTCATAAGCCACCCAACAATGGTCAAGGCGTCGAGCTAATGACGTGAAACAAGCGTTGAATGAGAGATAACCCATCAATTTTTATTTTCAGCCAATCTTTAATTTTCAGTCTTTTGTTTTTCTAGCTGCTTCATCTCACAATTCTTTTATTTTTATTGTTTGATAACTCGTAACTATGATCGGTGTTTATACATGAATTACATAACCTTTCCTTTTTGAAAACTTCCCAAATTTTTTGTTTAGTCTCAGAGAATTATTCCAACCAGTGATAGTAGATAGCTAGTTTAGTTCAAAAGTTCAAGAGCACAACAACTATTGATGCTTGTTGCAGAAGATACTCAGAAAAATTCACCATTTCAATTCTATACAACATAATCGGCGAGAATTTGAGCCAAATATTTTTTCACTTTCTACTATATTTCTTTCTTATATGTGTGTTCCATGATGATTGTTATTTTGCTGGAAAGTGTGGTCGTTTTCTACTGAATATTGATTGTATTATCATACACATGAGACACTTGTTTGATACCTTATGCCTTTTTTAAGCCACCCAAATTTATTATTGTTATATCCTATACTAAACCCTTTTAAGCCATATTACGTCACACGTTTTTGAACCCTATATTGTCATATTTGTTTGATCTCTTTGGAGTTAGATGGATTAGAGAGATACTTGTCATGATTTGAAATTAAGTTTGAGGTTGCTCTTTTATATTAGCAACACCTTATGTTTGGGATGGAGTACTAGTAGAACTTGGTTATGAAAAGAAAAAGAGAAATGTAGACAAAAACATCAAAAAGATGGTTGTCATTTCCCGATTTTTGACCCAAGATTCCATTTCACTTTGTCTTTTGGCCTAAAATATTTTTTGTCTTTTCAAGGAAAATTTCGGCAGAGAGGTATTTTAAAATACCTCATTTTTGGTTCGTTTTTGGGTCCACCTTTTTATTTTAATTTTATTTTAGTCTTTTATTTTTATTAGTATTATTTTTCATTATGTCTATCTTTTTTATTATTTATTTTTATTTTATTTTCTGTTTTTATTTAAATTAGTTTTAAAAATTAAAAAGAAAATGTCCAAAGGGTACAAGGCCAATTCCGGCTAGTGCCACCATTCGTGGCCAAATCACGGTCATGTCAACTTTCCCATTCCAAAGTCATCAAGCTCAATTAACACCATCAAGTCCATTAATCAAAAGCGATCTCTAATTTCCAATTTCAGAAATCAAAGTGGCCTTTAAAAAGAAATGAAAATCATTAGCAAAAGGACATCAAGAAAAACACAGAAAGAAAATTGGAAAAGCTGCAAAATTCTCTCAAACCCTAATCTCAACCAAAGATTCGAAATCACAACCATCACAAAAATCCAGAACCGTAAACATCACAACCACCACAAAATCCAGAACCGTAAACATCACAACCACCAAAAAAACCAAAACCTGAAACCCTCATAAACATCACAAAACATTACAGATCTGAATCACTTTAACCAAAACCAAACCATCCAAATAAACATCACAAAACGTCATAAAACATTACAAATCTGAATCACTGTAACCAAAACCAAACCATCCAAACAAACATCACAAAACATCATAAAACATCACTAATCCAAATCAGTCACCAAGTCTGAATCCAAACACAAAAAACGATCCAAATTCAAATCCAAGGATCAAAAAGCTATAACCCTTTATTTCTTTCTCTCTTTTAGATCTAGGTTTTTTTGGGGGATTTTGTTAAAATAAAGAAAAACCCGTAAGAAAAAGAAGGAAGGAACCGAAAAGAAGAAAAAAGGAAAGAAAAAAAAAAGAAAGGAAAAAAGGCGATCCAGCGCAGCGGCGCCGCCACCTTGGCTGGCCGGCCACCGCGCCGGAAACTGGAAATGTCTCTTTTATTTTATTTTTTTATTTGTTTTTTGTTTCATTGTTTATTTAGTTAATGTCATTTAAATTTTGTTTGTTTATTGTTTTACGTTCATATTGTGTCTTAGAGTTAGTAATATAAAAAATCACAAAAATATGCAATGTCCTTTTATTACTTATTTTGTTCTTATATGTCAAAAATGC
>Ga0228710_1011029_pt1 | contig 11842 bp, 8 predicted proteins | sample MedpolnodulmetaG_FD_177995 | JGI IMG/M metagenome (GOLD analysis project Ga0228710, IMG submission 177995) | Root nodule microbial communities from Medicago polymorpha collected in Santa Monica, California, United States - pink nodules | ecosystem: Host-associated > Plants > Roots > Nodule... | reverse complement strand
AGTTTTAAAATAGGGGAGGCAAAATCCATAATCAATCAAAATAGAGGGGGTAAAATTCCGAGTTTTAAAATAGGGGGGGCAAAATCCAAATTCAATCAAAATAGGGGGGGTAAAACTGCACTTAAACCAAAAGTTTAAAAGCATCATCTAAGATATCTTACTGAAAAGAAAACGTGTGTTTACACGAGATACAATATCATCTCGTCGTCAATCAGAAACTAGCAAAAAAAATGTTGGCTAAAATGCGTGAGAGCAATAAAAAAGGGTTATAACAAAACGACACAAAAATGTTGCATACATCAGTTCATATTTAAGTGAATTTAATAATAACGGGGAAGGAGATGGTAACATTACCTTTACTTTAGTACCACGACGTTGTTCGTCTCACGAAGATAAATACGGAACTCACCAAGAGCGAAATTAAGAATAAACTTGAGTGAGACAAAAACTAACTTGTCAATAGCGAGATGAAAAATAAGTCCACCAAGAGCGAGATAAAAATAACTAGTCAAGAGCGGAAAAAAAAAGAACAACTCGTTGAAAGCAATAAATACCCATAACTCATCAATCTACAATCAATATGATCAGTTGCATAGCACAATCATCAAACACTTCGTCCTTTCAAGCCTCGTGTTTGAGGCCTTCAAGCTGACATAAGATAACCGGAGCATGACAACAAAAATCACCTCGCCTCAAAATAAAAATAAAAATTCTCTATACAAGAGAAACAAATAAAAATAAAGTTATATGTCGTGTGTTCAAACCCAAATCACGAGGCTCATCTAATCTTGGGGGCATAATAATATTGGGTAAGGATCACATTATACATGTTATATTCCAACTCGCTCATTATTCCTATCTCTCTTTTAATCAATCATTCTCTCTCATTTAAAATGTATTAATGTCACCAATATCATCCAAAAACTGCGTCACCCAAATGCTATCCCTAAAACTCCATTTAACTCTTGACAACATTGTGAAAGCCATCTCTATCAATAGAGGGGAGGCATTCACAAGAGGGAAGATTCGGATATTACCACTTTAGGACTACTCGTCTGGTACATTGCAGGCAGGCATGGGTGCTGTACTAACCACACATACATGATGCACAGAGAGAACAAATGGTATATGCTCACTAAAAAATTGTATTTTTTCACTTCACATAACGCCTTTTATAAAATTTGGTTCACATTACTTCAAAAAAATAATAATTTTGGTTCACATGGCATAAGAGTCAATAGAACATAGCTCAAAACACTACTATAGTTTTCAAGAGAATTCATAATGGAGACCCTCAATTTTGAGGTCTTAAACGGGTCCTACATATACACATAATTTTTTTAATAATTTTTTAATAATAGTACCTAATATGTACTCAAGCACTTCAATGGAGACCCTCTAACAAAAGGTTTATATAGGTCCTACCAATAACATTAAAAAGGCAAGGTAAATTACAATTGAAAAACAATAGTACAATGACAATTATTATTTTAAGCAAAAGTAATGTGAGGTCTACTTAAACACTGAGATTCTAAGAACTTAAGTGAAACTTTGGGTCCTAGAAGACCTTAAAAAAAATTCCACATTGGAGGTACCTATTAGATATCAGGTCTTAAATGGTGAAGATCTCGCCAATGTGGATACTCTAATACACCAAACACAACATATTATACCACTTAAGGTTGAACATCTTCAATCTTCAACTAATACAAATAAAGCAAGCTTCTTAATTTTCTAAACCTTTCACCTTTGAGTGATTTAGTAAGGATACCTGCAACATGAAATTTAGTGTTGCAATAAATTACTTCAAACATTAAGTTTCCTACTTATCTTAGTTTCATTGTTCTTGCTTCTACCACATGAAATTGATGGCTGATATATTCTCTACCTTAAGGTGCAAAAGGCTCCTCAATCTTCAACTCAGTAAGCAATGAGCCTAACCAAACAACTTAACATGCAACATATTGAGATGATAATGTCACTATGTCTTGTTTCTTTGAACACGAAGATGTAGGAGCATTTAGAATCTCGAACCAATAACCATGTCCTCTTCCTTTCCACCTTATCACCACTCCAATTCTTTCTTTGCAACCTCTCTAGGTTTTTTAAAGTCGGAGATTATCTTCATAAAACTGTTGCAGGGACAGAACAAACTGAAGACAAGTGACGCAACAAAAACTGAAATTATTATGTCTCCTAAATCACAACACAAATTATTATCTAAAATACAAAAATAGTCTTTTATCCACAAAAAATGTTCAATACCACAAAAGTTTAGTCTCTCTTATTTTATCGGTACTTAAATTTTAGCATATCAAACACATCTTTCTTGAGTGTGTATATCCACACTCTCAATATTACATGAGTTGGTATCTATTTTTAACATTTTTTCACACGATATTTGTAATGAAATTTTTTCACACGAATAATAATTAAATGTACACATTAAACTTTACATGGAAATCCTGTCAATATATTTTTTTTTTTACATGGACAGATACCAGATGTAATGTATTAGGCAGCAGTAAGTCATAAGTTGGTGTGGATGAGGTTGAATATCGTCCACATAAGATATTTTTAGTTGTTTCAGTTATCTCTGGAGGGAAACAAAAAAATATAAAGAAGGTGAAACAAGTGAACACTCCTCTTTCAGTGTAAAATCTAAGAAACTGATAACATCTATCTATCTATCTATCTATCTATCAGATAAGGCACTCAACACAAGCACTACTCCATAACCAATTCTTCAATCTTCTACTTCAGAAGATGCTTTCACCATGTATCAGTTCCGTAAACACTCTAAATCTAAAATTTCTTAATATCCCACCCTCTTCCTCCAATCTCAACCGTTCTTATTACCGCTTTAAATCAATCTCAGCCGTTCTCAACAACCCATCATCACACAGCAAAAAACAAAAACTAGTACAACAACAGCAGCAACAACCACAAAAACAACTATACCAACCCTTCCGACCACCACCAACACCTCTTCCATCAAAATACGACAACCTCGACATCCCAGGTCGCATCGACATCCTCGCCAACCGTCTCGGTGCATGGCACGAATACGCTCCTCTCATCACTTCCCTCCTCCGTGAAGGCTTTTCACCTCCCACCATTGAAGAAACCACCGGCATCACCGGCGTTGAACAGAATCGTATCATAGTCGCTACTCAAGTTCGTGACACTCTTGTACATGCCAATACTGATGAAGAGATTCTCTCTTACTTTGATAGCGGTGGTGCTGAAGTTTTATACGAAATTCGTCTCCTCTCCACTTCGCAACGCGCTGCTGCAGCGCGTTTCATTGTGGAGAAGAGATATGATGGTAAAGGTGCTCAAGATCTAGCCCGTTCCATAAAGGATTTCCCGAGTAGACGCGGTGAAAAGGATTGGGAGAGTTTTGATTATCATCTCCCAGGAGATTGTCTTGCTTATTTGTATTACAGACAAAGTAAGGAGAATAAGAATCCTTCTGATCCAAGAACTGCTTTTCTTGAACAAGCGTTGAGTGCTGTAGAGTCTGATAAAGCTAGAAAAGTGATTTTGGAGGAGCTGAGTGGGAAGGCTGAAGAGGAGGAGGTTGAAGATGTTGTATTAAAAGTGCCTGTTAATGTGGTGAGATTGAAGATTGGTGAAGTAGCTGAGGCCACCTCGGTGGTTGTTCTGCCGGTGTGTAAAGCTGAGGAAGGAGAAAAGGTGATTATGGAAGCACCTTCTGAGATTAGAAAGGAAGGGGAGTTTGGTATTGTGGTGGCGGAGAAAGGGTGGGAGAAATGGGTGGTGTTACCGGCTTGGGGACCTGTGGTTAATTTAGGGAAAGGCGTTGTTGTGTCGTTTTTGGATGCTAGAGTTTTGCCATGGAAGGCTAATAGGTGGTATAAGGAAGAGCCTATTTTGGTGGTTGCTGATAGGAGTAAGAGGGAGGTGGAGAATGATGATGGGTTTTATTTGGTTAAAGATGATGGTAATGATGTTGGTTTAAAGGTTCAAAGGGGTTCAATTTTGAAGGAAATGGGTGTTAATGAGTGTTTAGGGAATGTAGTTATTGTTGTTAGGCCACCTAATGAAAATGATGGTGATGTCTTGAGTGAAGAAGATTGGGACTGAAATGAAGGGGTTAAAGGATTGGATTAGGAATTGTAGTCAAGTGAGTTTCAATCTCTTTTCCCTTTCTTCCTTACCTTTGTTTTTTTGGGTCCTGCGGAATATGGCTCTCTATTAATTTGGGTTTAGTTGCAATGTTCTTTTGCTTTGCCTATTTAATAGAAGGACTTGATCATTTTTGTTTTCTCTATAGCTTGTATGTTATCTTTACATGGTTAAAGGAGAATAATATAGCCAATTATTGCATTGAAACATCTATCTGTTCAGTTTAGTCATCTTTGTGTTGTCTTTGGTTCAGTAGTGTGTGTATACTGCAGTTTATGCCACATTTATCCTGATTCTGGACCAATACGAGTTAATTTTATATTTTGAGAATGAGAAGGATGCATGATGAATTGTAAGTTTTTTTTCTTTTCGATTATGATTGTATGTTTGAGTTGCATTCTGTAGTGTAGAAGCTCTTTCGTGGACTTGTGTAATGTTAGATTGGTTCAAGTGTCTATATATGTCATCTTACTTGTGTAAACCTGTGTTATTGGATCTGTGTAAACTTAAATGGAAAAATTTGAACACACACACATTCTCAGTAAGATCAATTATTTTCCCTTTCAAATTTTCTATACTTAGGATAATGGTAGGAATTACAATGTTTGCCACAATCTAGTAGTGTTTTTCCAGAGAAAAAACTTGGAGCTTTTGGCCAAAGAGATGATCAGATACCATAAAAACAAGATGGCAACGTGTGTGTAGCTTATGCTTATGTTATGTTCTGATACAATAAATAAATAATCTGCACAGGACCAACCATAAGCACAGTGGGAATGTGTGTGTTAAATAAGTAAATCATCCACGGCAAACGTGCTTTCCTTAAGTAACTAATACTCCAAACAAATCAAAGCAGGTTTTGAAGAGGGGGGCATACGTTTAACAATTCTAAAACCCTCAAGTATCAGCAGAGCAATAGGATTCAAGACTAGTGGATGAGAACTACTTGGCACAAGCTTTGAGCTCACTGGTTTTGATGGGATGAGCATCTTCAAGACTTCAATATGTGCAGCCTTGTTCACATTATAGGATTTTGAAACGATTCACAAATTAGTTATAGAAGGAAAGAGGATTGATTTCAAAATGGTAGGAAGTTGATAGCTTGACATAGACAGAGTAGTAGGAGTACATGATCTGATCTCGTGATTTTGGTCGTTGAATGAACCATTTGATCTTTAGCTTTAAATGACTTCAGTATACATAACATAAATGCATATCTGGGAAAAAAATTGTGATAACATAAAATTTCTTCCTCCTCTTCTTCCTTCAGTATACATTACATTCTTATTTTATATGCAAAATTACTAATCAAACTGTAACAAAAAAATACTAATCAAACAATTAAAAAGATTATGAGATTGGTTAGGGTTCCTTTCATGTGAGGAAGTTTTTATTTATTTAATGAGTATCAAACTATCTGTGGTTCCCTCGCTTTATTTCTAATAAAATTTCATTCGTTGCTAAAAAAACAAAAACATAGTATGTCTCTGTATAATAGTATTCTACGAACAATCGAACATATATTTTCTAATAAAAAACATGATAAACATCAAGACCTTCAAACTTACATCATGTCCCAACCCTACGATTCTCCTTTGTGAAAAGTTTTGACTAAGAGTTTATGTCATTTTAAGCAGAATATTGTGTAGCAGATAGAGGATGCAAATCATATCAACTTCAAGTTGGATAAATGGACTAGGACCCTCTCTTTACTTGGTCTGTCTAGCCTCTTATTAACACTACTTTCACTATGAGGGATGTTTTGAATCCTTTAGGGGATTGAGATTGAGATTTTCTTACTGGCTAACACTGTCCATTAAATCTTTTCCCGTCATTCTCCTACCATTACGGATGGCTCCGACTCTATTGACTGGAGTGGAACAAATACTCATCACTTCTCGATCCAGAGTGCTTGTAACATGAAACAAGAGAATATGGAGGATCCAAAGTGCTGGTTGGGTTGCTAATTACAATACTTCTCAAAGTTCTTTTTGCAAGCACTATTTTGGATCAACCTTCTAGTGAGTTTTATAAGTTTCTTTTTGCCCACATTTACCTATATTGTATATCTACAAGTGTAAGTGCAGTTTAATAATTTTCTTCTTTTTCTTTACCCTCTTTTTTCACAAAAACAAATAAACCATTTTTCTTTAAATAAATAGTCTTTTTTTAAGTAAAATAAACCGTCTTTAAACCAACAAATATACCTTAAAAAAGCCCAACAAATAATGAAACTAACGAAATAAACTAAACTTCTATACGATATAACCGATCAATATTCAATTTCGAGCTAAGCTCACGGGGATTACCTCATATATATATCTTCATTAACTCGATGACTTGATTACCTCATTAATTGACTTAATTGACTGCTATCAAGCTGACACCGGACACGACACGAACACTGACACACAGACACTTGATAATTCGAGAAAATCGTATAATTAAGTGTAATTATATGTTTCGGTGTTGGACACGACACGTTGTCTGACACCTGACACGCCTGGTCCGAGGAGTGTCCGTGCTTCATAGATTGACCATTAATGGATCAATGGACCACACAACGTTTTTATGAGTTTGAATGATTTTATTTCCGATGTAAATGATAGTTACCAACACTTACTATTGATTGATCCTATAAACCCTAATCTGAACCTCAATAACAGCGATGGTAGTCCATGTCTCATAATTCTATGTATGCATAAACAATCAAAACAACTTATTAATCGAGAAACTTATCATAATCAGTTACACTTGAAACAATTTACTTACGCTTGGTTTACAGCTTCCAAATTTTAGTTGATGAGCCTGCATTGTTCGTGTATCTACACCTGTATAAATACTCCATTTGTGATGTTATGAATTACTTTCAACTTTTCTCTCAGCTCCTTTATTCTTATCTTTGCAACTTTTGTGTTGGATAGATTTCCCGAAGTTGCTGAGCTTGTTTCTGTGTGGATGCTTGACATTAGTGGGGAGATAAAAACCCGTGTCTTGTCCCCAAATACTCAGTATGCGGCTTATCTTGTGTTCAAGATGATTCCTGGCAATGGACTTCAGAACAATCCTATGTGCTTATCAGTTGGTGTCAAAGGACGCCATAAAAGTACTAAAACTGTCTTATTGGATCCAAATGTGGAACCTACGCTGCCCACCATTAAATCAATATTGCTCGGTCATGCTTGGACTAGAACAATGAACAGCAGAGTAGAAAGACTGCAACGTCCGAGTTTGAGAAGCGATGGGTGGTTGGAGATTGAGATGGGAGAGTTCTTTAATTTAGGCCTCAAAAATAAAGTCAAGATGAGTGTTACCCAGGTAAAATGTGGTCTGCTGTCGGGAAATTTTTTTCTTGAAGGAGTAGAAGTTAGACCTAAGGAAGAAAATTAAGCAACACTCGCTGAACTATGCAGGGGTTTAGCATCTTGGATGGCAAAATGATGCTTGAAGATTTGAAGTCTCAACTTTTCAACATCTATATGACATATATTTATGTTTCAAATTATCTCTGTTAATTATATGAATAAATTGGCTTTAACTGATTTCCTTGCAACGGAGGAACTTCAAGTCAATTTTTAAGTGTAAGATTGCAATTCAAATATGCAGAGAATAAACATCTCCTGGATTTGACAGATCTTTATTGTTTCAGTCTTGGCTCTTGGTTGCCAATTTTATTCTGAAGTTGTTGAGTTTTTAGCTTCTTATGCCAATTGTTGCATTAAAGATCTACCATCTATACAGTTTAGTCGTCTTTTTTTTAATTTTTATGCGTGTATTTGGTACAAGATCAATTGACTTCGCCCAAGAATGTGGCTATAATTGTAAGCTATACATTAGATATGTGGAATGGATAAACCGACTCCTGCAATTTGCAAACAGTTCCATTACCATTCTAGCAGCTCACAATTAGAATGTCAAAGAAAACTTTTGGGTCTGACGTATTGATCACCCCTCAACTATGAAATTTCCCACAAACTAATACGGTTAAAAGGTGTTATCTTGCGATAAAATGCTGGTATTGGATCCATGTAGTTTAGTTTTTAAAAAATAAATACATACACTGATATACATTCTTCATAAGGTCAATTAATTTTCTTTTCAAATTTTCTATACTTAAGATAGTGGTAGTAAATAGAATGTTTGCCACAATCTAGTAGTGTTTTTTCAGAGAGAACGCCAAAAGAGAATACACCAACGGAACAAGATGGCAACATTAAGTGTAGCTTATGCTTATGCGTATGTCTCCACGCCTTAATAATCAGCACAAGACCGTCCTTAAGCACAATGGAAATTGGGAATTAATGTGTGATAAATAAATAAATAAATAAATCATCCAAGGCCTAATAAACCAAAGTTGGTTTTGAGGAGGGAAACATCAACATTTCTATAACCCTCAATTATAAGCAGATCAATAGCATCCGATTGGAGTGGATGCTCACAGGTTTTGGTGAGCGCCTACAATCCTTCAGTATGTGCAACATTTTTTATTTACTCCATTTGTGATGTTATGAATCCTGCCAGAGTCTAGGTTAGCTCTTAACTTGTCTATTTACTTTATTACCTATAAACTATGAAGTTGCTAAGCTTTGTACAGTGAGGTGGCTTGAAATTCGTGGGATGATTAACACCCTTGCATTGTCCCCAAATACCCAGTATGCGGCTTATCTTGTGTTCAAGATGATTGATGCCTTTGGATTTGAGAACCATCCTGTGGACTTATCAGTTGGCGTCAAAGGTAGCCATATCATCACTAAAACTGTCTGTTTGGATCCAAACTTTGGACATTGGCCGCCGAACACAGAATTATATTGGCACCGTCTTTATAGGACTATGAGGTCGCATAATAGAGTAGCAGGATTGCAACGTCCTAGTGTGAGAAGTGATGGGTGGTTGGAGATTGAGATGGGAGAGTTCTTTAATTTAAGCCTCGAACATGAAGAACTCCAGATGAGTGTTAATGTCGAGATAAAGGGTGGTGAGCCGAAGGGAAATTTCTTTCTTGAAGGAATAGAAGTTAGACCTAAGGAAGACAATTAAGAAACATTCACTGAGTTACAGGGGTCTTGCATCTTGGATGGCAGAATACTGCTTGAAGTCTCAAGTCTCAACTTTTCAACATAGTATGTGACATATATTCATGTTCCAAGCAGTCTCTTTATAAATTATATATTTATATGAATAAATTATATTTCTTATTAAAATTATATTATCGTAGTTTACTATATATTGAGATGGTTGTGTTTTGGATGTTTCAACTTTCAACTATATATTTCAATGCAATATTTATTTGCTGCCATGTTTTATTTATTTGGAACTTTCAACTATGGACGCTAGTCGCTAGGTACTTGACCTTTGATTGACGAAATTAGTTCTCTTTCACCCTTGAGTTCATTTTTTGAACTGGAACCCTCAACTGGGAATGCTAGGTACTTGAAATGCAATACCAGAGTCCAGGTTAGCTCTTTAGTTTTCTATTTGTTTTATTTTTCTTGTGTTCATTAACACTGTTATTACCTATAATAACCAGTCCATATATCATCATTAGCATAATTAACTCTTAACTGACAGCTATATTCACCTTTATGAATGCTAAATCTGTGAATCAATGTGTCACACCCAATACTTTAGATGTTTGTTATGTTGCTCTCTCACAATTCTCATTTTCCGGTTCCTTTGATTGTATATTTATCAACACAGTTCCCTCTCCCATATAAGAACAAATCAACAAATTAGCTTCTGCATCTTAATTCTACCAACCCATCTATAACTCTGAGTTTTTAGCTTCTTATGTTGTGCCTATGCTTTTTCATAATAGTGAGATAAGATCTCTGTAAGCGACATTCCTGCATTATTTTTTTGCTATCAAAAAAGGTTAAAAGGCTACATATTGTATGATATGACTGAAATATCATTTTTCATTTTAAGGGGTGTAATGTTGAATGATATTGTTTTCTATTTTCAGCTTCTCTCACTTTTTCCTCATTTTTTCTACTTAAGTGAATATACTTCATGTTAGAGTACTCAATCCCAAAGTTAACTATAAATCTGAATCTGAACCTCAATAACAGTGATGGTGATCCACGTCTGTCTGATTATTCTCTTTTATAGATAGTTGATAAGTAGTTAGAATACTATTATACTTGATATCTTTTAGGCGTGACAAGGCCAAAATTAGTTATGCTGTCAACAAAATGAGTCTCTATGTATACAAACCTTGTAGTCCTCTTCTTGATATTTGAAAGGCACACTTGACTAGGTATGTATACAAAATGAGTCTGCATGTTGTCATTTTCTTTAGATTTTGAATCATTGTTGTTCCTAATCTTGTGGCCGCTCTTTTCGCTTGCTTCGTCGAGTTTGCTTTCTGCGTCGGTCATCGTTGTGAATTCGAGTGTATCAAGAGGGACTTATGTCTCTAGACTGTACATGCAAATTACTCCAGTCCAACCCTATCTCATCCCCTTAATTCTCACGAAGCTCCAATTATCATGTATTGCTAGAAATAAATGTTGCAACTATTAATAAATCATCGAAAAATTTGTGATTGTCATGGCAGAAAGCCAAATTAATCACTCAATCTGATTGATAAGCTTCTTATTTCTATTTGATTCACATGCAGTTTTATTATGACAATAAAAATTGCAGCTAAAATGGCTACTGCCATGAACAAAGATGCCATTGTATGTGGATCTGGAGAAGTATTTCAGTAGTAAATTGAGTGTCATCAACAGCCAAATTATGAATGACATGCTTTTGGTTTATAGCAGCATTCTCGAAATTGAAATCATGCTTTTACAAAATGTTATGTCTTTTGTTTTGTTTTTTAACAGAGAAACATAACAGCGTTAATGAAGAAGGGATGTCTTTGTCTATTTGATAAGAACCTGGGGGGTTAGTATATATTTTAAAACTAGAGGGGGTTGTTGTCTGTGCTATTTAAAGAGACCTCAAGGGAAATAAGTGTAATTTTCCTTAAAAAGTATTGGATGTTATTGGTGTATATTAAGAATCACATAACTTTACAATTTAATGGTTAAAATTTGTTTAATTCTTTCTACCAAAAAAATAAAATTACACTCGGTCACGGGAGGAGACCTAACTCTTAAAGAGTGATTTAAAAAAAAAAAAATGCAGTGTTAGAGATGATATGATTTATTCTAAAAAAAAACTGACATAAATGTACAGTACAAATGACTCGACCTACTTCCATCTTTATTCTTGGCAGCAGGTAAAAAGCAAAACAGAATGGGAGCGTTTGAAGAATTACCGGAAGGGTGCATTGCCGCCATACTCTCTCGCACCACTCCCATTGACGCCGTCAGACTCTCCCTCATTTCTAAGACATTCCGTTCTGCCGCTGATTCCGATGCCGTATGGAATCACTTTCTCCGTTCTGACCCCCAATTCTTCCACTTCATCATCTCACACTCTCCTCCTTCCATTGCCAACACTCCAACCAAAAAGGCTCTCTTTCTCGCTTTATCTGATTTCCCTATCATCATCGACAATGCTCAAAAGGTATTCTCTTCTTTATAACCTCCTCCAATTTGAGAGGGAGTAAATACAAACTGAATTTAACTTTTTGGATATGTTGAAATGCAGAGCTTTCAATTGGATAGAAAGAGTGGAAAAAAGTGTTACATGCTTTCTGCTAGATCTCTCGCCATTGCTTGGGGTGATGATGATCGAT
>Ga0228710_1011028_pt1 | contig 11845 bp, 10 predicted proteins | sample MedpolnodulmetaG_FD_177995 | JGI IMG/M metagenome (GOLD analysis project Ga0228710, IMG submission 177995) | Root nodule microbial communities from Medicago polymorpha collected in Santa Monica, California, United States - pink nodules | ecosystem: Host-associated > Plants > Roots > Nodule... | reverse complement strand
TGTAAGCCTCGCTGCTCGGAAACACCCAGTGCTGACCACACTGAGAGAGACGAAAGCGCAGGTAATGCCAGTTGGCGAAGTGGCGTTAAGCATCCCTAGCGGTACGAAAAGAGAGGACACATCAAAGCATTTTTTTCTCTCAAATATTACAAAATTCTAGCCCATGCTTGACACGGGTGTCCATACTAGTCCCTGCAAATAGTGAGCTTTGATTTTGTTTAATGGCTTAAATATGTGTATAGTCTCTGCAAATAGGCCGTGGTTAAATTTTAGTCCATATACTTATTAATCCTCCTAATTTGCCACTGCAAATGTTAATCACTTGAAATTTGGTCATAATCTCATTTGATTACTTATGTGGCACCATTGACTGGGATATGACTATGTTGACTCAACATTTTGTACCCAAAGTGACCCTTTTTCCCTTAATGATCCAAGACACATGGGAAAATACCATAATGCCCCTGACTCATTTCTTCTTCTTTCCCCAGCAGCAACAACGCAATCACCATTCTTCTTTCTTCTTTCCCCCAACAACAACAGCGCTTACAGAATCACCAACTGCAGAGTTCGAAACTGAAAAATAGATTTGGAAATTAAAAGTGAAACTGAAATTTGCAGAATTCTAAACCCTAAATTGAAACTGAATCAGAGATTGGGAATTGAGAAATTTGAGATGAGCTGGAAGTCCAAACCCAATCAATCTCAATTCATTCTCATACAAACGCGTTCACCATCAACACAAAGCTAACCTTCACCACCACCACTCTAGACACCGGTCGAGTAATCCAAAACGAAAAATTTCCGCCACATCGTCGGCACAAATAGATCTAACAAACATATATGAGTTCGTCGGTGGATTCGAGTTTGGTGAGCTTATTGAAAAATTTCCAAAATTGTAGAAATTGCAATTTTCGTTCCTTCATATTAACTTTGCTGTTTCTCAAACACCACCAGCTTCTGTTTTGAAATTATGTTAATGCGTTTTTGGTTGGGGTTGGGAGGGTAAGGAGGAAGAAGAAGAAGAAAGAAACAAAATCTGGGAGAAGAAGATGGGTTTGGAAAGACAGGGGCAATATAGTCATTTCGCCATTCTCAGATTTCATTAAGGGTAAAATTGGAACTTCAGGTCTGAAAAGCTGAGTCAGCGAGATGGTTTCCCAGTCAGCTGGTGCCACATATGCGCCATGTAAGTAATCAGATGCCACATGTGCAAAATAATTTAATTATGACCAAATTTCAAGTGATTAACAATTGCAGGGAAATAATGGAAGGATTAGTAAGTACAAGGACTAAAATTCAACCAAGACCTATTTGCAGAGTTTTGATTTTAAGAAGGAAAGAGTTTTGATTTTGTTACTGTTGTTATTTATGGGTTCTGTTGAATTTGTGTTTTTGAAAGAAAAAAAAAAGATGGAGATTGAGGTGGAGAAGATGAACATGATGATGGAAGAAAATGAAGAAAATTAAAAAAAAAATGGTGTTGGTGGTCCACCGTTACATAAAATGAACCTGTGATCTAATGGAAGAACGAAAATATAGATAGGACCAAACGGGAAAATTGTTGAGTTCAGGACAAAATCGAAAACAACAAATAATTTAAGGGACCATTTATGTAATTAAACCAACAAAAAATCAAAATCCATTGTAAACTCTCTCCGGTCACAATTATAAGCAAAAATTCTCCTTTCCAATTCATTGAGCAGCGTATCCAATCTATATTATAAATCAAATTTGTAATATTTCTAGATCTAGCCTGCAATTCTTATGTGATTCCAAATTGCATTGCATTTTTTAAAATCAATTTAATGTTCAAATAATAAAATGTTAACAGGTCACAATTCAAAAAGATCACAGTCATTCATCTGATTTAAAGTTAATCCAATGGGCCCAAATCATTTTGCAACAAAAACAAATTAAAAATTGATGTCTCTCACGGTGCTTGACCTATACAGGTCTCGCACCGGAGACAACGCCTTAATATAATATGCTATGTAAGGTTATGTTTTTTTCGTAAGGTTGTGTTAATTGACTAGAACCGACAGTGTATGCATTAACTAAATACTGTACAGTGATGCTTCACCCTCAACTCATCCACAAAACTTGCGCATTCTTCCTTACAGAAAACAGAGTCACTCCAACTACCGCGGCTGCCGCTCCAGCTGCAATATAAACATCAAAACAAAAATTATAAAGGCATAAAATAACATGTCAAATTGTTTGCCTGACCTAAATAAGTCAATTATAGTATTATACTTCTCTTTCATGCAGTTATGCTAAAGATAAAAATAAAAAAAATCCCGATAGATACTAATTCATACATGAATAAATACCAATGATTAATCCATGGTATTTGGGAGATTCTCGGATAGTAATAAGGGAATGCACCTAATACAGGAAAGTAACCGCAGAAAAGTAACAACCTCTAGGAATTAGAGGGCCCAGTCTCTCCCATAATAACCCACATACAAAATACCCAACTCCCTCCATTTCCTCTGCATCTATCTATATTTATAATACTATAGCAGTTACATAGAAGTTCTGCAGATAGCAGTTACTATGTAACAGTTACTAGTTTAATAAATTAAATACAATTTACTACTATTCTATAACTTCTGCCCTTAGGAGTCCTATTACAAACATACCCTTAAACATGGACAGCTCTCTTTTACCCCATTCTCTAGACTCGCTTTCTGGAGGAACCAGAAAGATGGCACCCAAAAAGCCCTATAATGCACGGACTTGGTAACTTTCAATTATATATTCTTTTGCTACCATTTGATTATGTTGAAAATTCATTGGCAAATGTTAGTAAAAACTAGTTATTGGTAATGTGTTCAAGTAATGGAAAGAAAAAAAATAGTAATTAATAGTGTTTCTCCCCCAAACCATCTATCCAACCTTGTCACTCCACAAATTAGAAGGGCATGAAACAAAAAATGGGTGAATAATGGAAATGAAAGACTTGGTAAAGTCTAACAACAACAAAACAGAAACAAGCTAAAGCAAAACACAAATATGGACCAGTCACACACCACTTCAAGATTACAAGAGAACACTTTGGAATATCAAAACAATCACTGCAACCAAAAGATACATAACACATGAACCAAGATACAAGTCACATCAAACAGAAATCAAACAAGTTAACAAGTGATAGAAACCTAAGTATGAGGGATAAGGGAACAAGAGGCTATTATGTAATAAAGAGTATGGTGATGTTATATGGTAAATAAAGAGTGGGTTAGAATGCTTAGTTGGCCAGTTTGTTATGCCTAGTAGTATAAATAGTGTGAGGTGGGTGAATTGTAATGGGTATGCAAGATTATTGCTAGGGCCATTATGGTTAGGCAAAGAAAGAGTGTTCTCTTTCTTTGAGGAGCTTAGCTCCGGGGTAGTTGGGAATCATCTCCTTTCTACAATTTATCTTTCATTTTCATATTGTAAGAGCTTTTGCTCAAATTTCCAGTTAATATAGACATTATTCATATATCTATATTTTCGGGTTCCCAACAACAAGCTTATTCTAGTTAGCATACATGATCTGGCAGCTTTAAGATGCTAACTCAACGGGAACTTGATGAAAAAAACTAACAAATCAACCTTAAAACCAATATACCTAAAACAAACAGAAGAGGATTGTTTATGAGCCTGTTGTACAGCTTGCAGCCATTTCCAACTTCAGTTTCGGGAATTCTTAAATGAGGGTGCTGCTCAGTTTCTGAAATACTTGAATGAGGGCACTGCTCAGTTTCAGGAATGATTAAATGATGATACTGCCTGTGACTTTTTCTGACTTCAGTTTCAGGAATGCTTAGATGAGGGTGCTCAGCAGCAGTTACAATTCGACAGAATAGACCGTTGAGATTCCCTAACATCACACTGATTGGTATAGGTGCCTCTACTCCCAAGTCCTGACTAACCTACAAAATGAATTGGCACGTCATACCTATATGCTAAACGTTTCTATTCATAAATTTGGATGAAATCATAGTAACAAGATGTGTCATTCCCCATAATAAATAGCTATTTATCTAGCCATCCAACATTTATCTACAGCAATATGCAAGCTCAATCATGTATATATTTTCATCCAAATGCTTAAGTTCATGAAAAATACCCCAGTTAACTCTTGTGTAGCCGTTGGAAATGAATTTTGCTCATCTTTAGCTGCAACTATAAGGCAAGGCACCTCAAAGCCATTATCTTCTCCATGACGAGCAATTTCTACAAGGAGTTCAGATGATGACCTCCACGAGGACTCATCAGACCTACAATGAATATTTACTAAGATAAAACAACCAACATTTTCTCATGTACTTAGACTGAGTTGTCCACAATTGACACCAAAACAACATGAAATTATGTCTAACATTGGTAAACAGTAAACCATTTATAACATAACCAAATATATGACCCAAGTACTCTACATAATACCTACGTACCAAATGTAATCCATAATTTCTATTGTATATTGATATATTGAACACTTAAATATCATTGTTCACCTGTCATGAACAAAAACTGCAATGTCACAAGAGGCCAAAGACTTATTATTCGCCAACAGCTCTCCAACTCCATCTTCAGAAATTTCTCTCAGCACCAGATATTTCTTGTTTCCCTGCAAACAAAATGATAAAACATGAACATAAAGAAAGAAATGAACGATATTAAAAAATGAATATATCAAATGAAGACAACGGTCATATGCTGATCATGTATCATTTACCATAGAATTATCAACAACATTTACAACATAATGATCCCCGTTAGTTGGATTATAAACTTCAAGATATGGCCTGCATTATGAATTCAACAACAATAAGGTATGATACTCAATAATTAAAGTTATGGTACCGATGTACCATAAAGCATATAGGTAACATAATGAAAATACCATCGAATAAAAGATTTCAACAGTGCAGATTTTCCAGCCCCCCTAGGCCCAAAAACAAAGCACTGGAGTACATTTCGATCTGAGTGTTGCATTTTGCGATCTAAACTTCGCATCCTAGTCACACGGACAGCAGTTGATGGATCACTAGGGAAACCAATATAAATCAGATTCTCCACACTAAAAGTTGGCTCTAGAAGTGTCATCAGTGCCCACTGTACAGAAAACATATAGTGTGTTAAAAAATCAATGTTAGTTCATGGCAATATTGCAGATAAAATGTTAGGTGCACTTGAAAGATACACAGACCAGACATACGGCAATACAAGCTATAAAACTGAAGCAAATTTGATTCTTAAATCACTTATCAAATTAATTGAATGATAACTCTGAAGAGAAGTCCAGCGTTCGTACACACACGTTGTTCAACAAAATGCGAGGAAGAGGAAATAGAGACTTAAATTAAAAAAAAAAAAAAACTTGAGCACCTTTGACAAAAATGCATCAATTGATAATCCTCTAAATGCACTCTCATCTGCAGCATCCTTGTAGGGAGCTCCGATCCAGGGACTGAAATTAAAAAACAATAAAATATTAAACAACATTGGTAGAAGTCAGCATTGACATCCCAATTTGGGAAAGGCATACATATAAAAAAATGGGTCATGCTAAAGTTAAGAAGCTAAAAAGGGAATTGAAAGATAACTTTTGTATTGAAAAGATAAAATTTTAAACTTTTAATATATTGAATGCACCGAAATGTATGCTTTATGTAGTCTTGCTTGGTGAGTCGAGGGAGAGTTAAATGGGAGGCTAGAGACCTGGAGGCAAGCCTTAGAAGTGTATGGTTTCCACCTGAGTAGAAGCAAGATGGAGTATATGGAATGTAACTTTAGCAAAAGGACAAGTGGGTCGACCTTAGAGGTGAAAGTTGGAGATCATATCATACCCCAAGTTACACGGTTTAAATATCTTGGGTCCATAGTACAAAATGACGGAGAAAGAAGCATATGTAAATCATCGTATTCAAGCTGGATGGTTGAAATGGAGAAGAGCCTCAGGTGTTTTGTGCGATAAGAAAGTACCACTTAAGCTGAAAGGAAAGTTCTATCGGACAGCAGTCAGACCGGCAATGTTGTATGGTACGGAGTGTTGGGCGATTAAGAGCCAACACGGGAGTAAAGTACGTGTAGCGGAGATGAGGATGTTGCGTTGGATGAGTGGTAAGACCAGACAGGATAGGATTAGGAATGACACCATTAGAGAGAGAGAGTGGGGGTAGCACCTATAGTAGAAAAGTTGGTAGAAAATAGGCTTAGATGGTTTGGACATGTAGAGAGAAGACCCGTAGATGCCGTTGTAAGAAGAGTAAATCAAATGGAGGAGAGTCAGATTAAAAGAGGTAGAGGAAGACCTAAGAAAACCATTCGAGAAACCATTAGAAAAGATTTAGAGTTCAATGAGTTGGATCCAAATATGGTTTTTGATAGAACACTATGACGTCATTTGATCCATGTAGCCGACCCCACTTAGTGGGATAAGGCTTGGTTGTTGTTTTAATATATTGAATGCACAATTTCCAAGAAAAAGTTTCTCTGTTTAGTTTCTAAACTTGTGCCCCATGGGCACAAACTAGCATTTCCCTAAAAAAAATTACACAACATAGGAAACATTCCACATCAAACTGCCTCATTATCAATTTAAGAAGAAACCAATGCAAATTAATCAGACATGAAATGGAGGATAATAAAATTTAAATAAGTATAGCAAAAAATGCCAGAAAGCAATCCACCTTTCCGGGGCAGTAGAAAACAATTCTTCAAGTTCTTCGGGTTGCAAATACCCATCCTGAACCAACGAAAAAATGTGATTAAGTTCCAATTTGTATATCACCATAAGCCGGTCGAGAAAATATCTGAAAATCGCTAACAAAGAGCATTAAAAAGATAAAATATTAAAGATCATGTGAGCAGGTGACGTACACAGTTAATATCAAACTCAACAAATATTTTCTTCAAGAAGTCAAGAGCTTCATTTGTCAACTCGACGCTCTGCAGACATTAAATCAAATCTTGATTAGAATAAAATAAAAGTTTCATGTTGTGAAAGAATTGATCTCAAAATGGTCTAATATGTAAATGTAAATAAAGAGCACAATACACAATTTGCAATAGAAGACGCACCTGATCGGGATCACGTTTCAAATCCGGAATTAGATGATCAGCAAGTTTGATATCATCATTATATCCAAACTTTCTGAGCATAGTCCACGGTATCTCACGAAACAGAATATTCATGAAACCAATGTGGAGAGATTGAAATCCTGCAAAAGTAAGTCCACTTTCATTCACACCTTCTGGGTATCTGTCCCGCAAAAACCTCATTAGATTCGCAATTCTAGATAGTGGCATCGGATCTTCGACATATTTAACCTGTAGATGATCTGGTTAGATGTTTCACAAATCATATACAAGTTAACCTACAATGAAATAAGCTAATAATCAAGCGACAGGGTGCTACACTATAATATTCAGATAATAAATGAGCTACGACTTTGATGTTTCATATGGGAAGGAAAAGGTAAAACCTGAAAATCATTTAGTTCAGCAGCATTAAGGGCGCCATCTCTGTCACAGTCGCAGTGGATAAAAATGCGCTTTAAAGCCCGGACAAATCGAGGTGTTAGAGTCTTGGAATTTCGACAATATAACGGACCCGAAGGGGAAATAACAGACTTTTGTGCAAAGGCGAAAACATCAGCGACCTTCAATAAGAAAATTAAAGTGAAACACTTTTTTAATACACATAATATTTGAAAACAGGGAAGATCTTGAATATAATAATACAGAGGATATGTACTCCTATAGGCGTATATGCTGAACATCCAATATTGAATTCAACCTCTGGGAATTTTTGGATTACTGGTTGCATCACTTTTTCTAAGTTCTGCTCTTGATCATCATGTAGTAAGTCAAGCTTGCAAGCAGCAACTACAATGGGAACGTTTACCTGTTCATAAAGTTCATATAACTATGTCATGTATGCATTATCTGAAAATGGAAATGCATGTATATTATCTGAATGTGAATAATCTGGTTAAGCTCTACGATAAATAAGATGTATACAAGCATGTCGGAACAATTAGTAATTGTCCAAATCCCCTCCCATTCTTGCAGAATACTAATTATCTCCCTTTTATATATTTATCTCTTATTAGTTATTACACTTATAAAGGATGGCGCAAGAGGAGCTGAAATTAAATATACCACTATGAATACAAATGCAATGTATATAATACCACTAACAAAGATTAGATGCAAAAGAGAGGAAAGAACAGAACCTACCCCCAAATCTCGAAGACGTGGGAGCCAAAATGCACTCAGACTTTCAAGTGTCTCTTGCCGATCGCATGCATAAGTGAGGACAATTGCATCAGCCCGCTGTATTTGTTCAGCAACTTTATCTCTGTCCTTGGGACTACAGGCAGCAACAACAACGTCATAGACACATCAATAAAAATAGGGCTATTACTTATCCCTATAGAATTCTTGCAAACCTTGCATTTTTTCCAAAAATGCCCTTATGCAGTCTGGATTTTAAAATCCGAATTCATGTTTACTATTTCGGATTTTATAATAAGGACAATTCTTATGTATAATCAGCAGCCATCAGACTCTATTACATATCAGCAGTTTTGAGTTTTACTTTTAAAAACAACAAAAAAAACTAGGAGGATTAATATTGTCCCTAAAAAGGCTATACATGTTACATTAAACCGGAAACCTCAAGGGCATTTTTGGAAAAAACGCACGGCGCGCGAGAATCCTATGGGGTGGGAAAAGTAATACTCTAAATATAGATAACTCAAGCATCACACTTAATGCAATTTTGGTACAAACTCGTGATTTTTGCCCCAACAGTGGTGGCAATTGTTTATATCCCATTAAACATGCTGGCATGGCAAAAATAAATTACAAATCATGAAGTTATGAACCCTAAATCAATTTTTACTTTGATTTTTCGAAACAGAAGCTGACAAGGTGGAAATTTGAGAGAAAAAAATATAGATAGATCGCCACTTTTGGTACAGTTAAACTTAGATAAAAATATGAAAAAATTACCGGGAAGAGGTGTCGATGATTGTGATCGGTATGCCACCGGGAGACAGATGCTTAGGCATCCTAGTAGGTAACAGTACAGGCGGCACGTCCTTCACAGGGTTTCCGTCGGCGAAAGTAGCAATTAGACTGGACTTGCCGGTTCCTTCGTCGCCAATGAGGACAGTACGAAGTCCAGTTAGGGCACGTGAGGAATCTGTTGCCATTGATACAGCAAGGAGTTGATTGCGTTGGAGCGAAATTACCCTGGCGTTTCTGAAATTTATCGTTATCTATCGGAAACAGATTGTCTCCTGCGTTTTCTGTGCTGCTCTCCGTCCTGCTCCTAATCCTGCTCCTAATCCAACGGTGAGGAGTTTTAAAGGAAAAAAATAAAAAATAGAAAAGCATGAGAGGATCCCGCTGGAGAGGATACGGTTTGTTACTTAAAAAAAAAAATAGATTTTTTAGTGTAATACGTTTTTGTTAAAATGTGATTAAGTTCAACAGATTAACAATCTGAGCTAGTCTTGAATTTGAATTTTGACATTGTTATTGGTCTACAACGAAGCATTTTGGAGTGTTTGGGAGTAGAGCTATAATATTTGAATTGAATCCGGGAAAATATTTGAATTTAATCCAAACAGTTGTAAAAAATTTCAGCATAACTTTAACAACATCTTGAACAATCGCTCAAAATGTTTGATAGAAAAGTGCTCCAAAAGCATCGGAACCTGGTGCATTATCTTTGTTTAAATCCTATTTATTTTTCAATTTGTAAAAATCATGCTCACAAAACGTGCTGTTAAATTTAGTATTGGTCATTTTAATACTATTTTTTAGTTGTGAACCAAGAATCTTTGCGCTCAGTTACAGAGAATTAGTCAAGAATTATGATGATATCTTCCAGCAAAGAAGGCTTTGTCTAAGGATTCCAGCAACGTACACGATGATATCTTCTTGTCTCCCTGTGCCTGGACTTTGGCAATCATTTAGAGGGTTTGTTTCATTTGCTGAATAGATTTGTTTCTCTGTTGCCTTCGTTTTTGGGTCCTGGTGAGAGGAGTTCTTGGAACCCTTGCCTTTTGTCTTCTGATAGACCATCTCTGACAATGTTTTTTGGATATGTCATGTCAACTTCCATGGTAATTTTAGTCACCCTCTTCCTATCTTTGGGCTGCTTATTCTAATTATTTGTCAACTAAGTAATAAGTACAAATGATAAATGTTGTCAATATGTGTCTTGTGCTTTTGAAATATATTGCTTCTCTCATGGATAAGGTTATAAACAAGAATTTGGACATGTTCTTGAAGTCTTTGCCAGCTACCTTATCTATCAAATCTTATATCCTCCAATCTGTCAAACCGCTTATTACTCCATTAAGATAAATGAGTAATTGGGAGGCTAATTTCACTCAAAAAAGCTGTTAGAATTCAAAGTTACACATTTTAGAGGGTAACAAGATATGAAAGAGGTAGAAAATCGTAACACAGTAAGGAATGACAAGGTTGGGAAATCTATGGGAGTTATAGCTGTTAATGTGTAAATATCCGACGTTCTTATAATATTTGAATGTCTCTTAATGTGATTCAATAAAACTGCTTGTCATTATTAGTTGCATTCTAATAATCAAAATCTAGCTTTGTTGGTGAAAGTAAAGGGTGTTACTCTTATCTTCCTATGAAATCAATCCACCATTGTCTGAACCAGCAAACTTGACACTTGTTATACTTTAATTATGATTGTATTGTAGTATGCTTTTTTTTCTTTGGAGCCTGTGTATTTTTTATTTATTTGCTGCTATGAACTGATATTATATAAGTTACAACCTTTTCTTGCTAAAGCCTTACTACTTTTGGATATTATATACTCCCTCCGGTCTCAAATATAAGAAAATATTTCTTTTTTAGGTTCATTGAGTAGTTAATATATCTGGTCTACATTGTAAAGTAGATACATTAATTATTCAATGAACCTACAAAAAAGAATCTTTTCTTATATTTGAGATCGGAGGGAGTATATAACAGTGAAATGAGATAAATGATATTAAGATGTGTTGAGTTTATTATTTTATTTTTTTAAAGTTTTTCAACTCTTTTGTCCCCTTAATTTTTCCAATCTTGCGATTTTGGTCCCTATTAAAAAAATACCAATGTAATTCCCTATATTTAACCTCTTTTGCAAAAAGTTGTCATTCTCTTTGATTTTAACCAAGTTAATACACATGTGGCACCTAAAGTACATCAACTCCCAGATCTTTCAGATCTTTTTGAGAAATAATTAAATTTACTGACCTCTGTCATGAACTTGAATAATAAGGAAGAATTCTATGTATTTGTTTTAGGTGGCTAGTCACTCTCTTGAGGAACACTATTAGCTTTTTCCAACAACCAGACTTTAACCCGTGCGATACACGGGTGTTTGTAGAGTTTCATATATAAAATATCAAATTGGTTATATTATTAATCCTAGAGTTACATTTAAACTCAGAAACAATCAAACTAAGTGACAATTAAGAGTGATCGACATGCACAATCTCAAATAAGCAAATTAACAACATTTAGTTTGCATCAACAAAAATTAATATGGAAATCAACAAAAATGAATATGGAGTCAAAGATCTTTGCCAAAACAAAGTAATGTTATAGTCTACTATAGTGATTTTTGCAAATAAAAAGTCAGAACAAAAACTTCATGCAATATAATATAGGAGAAATAAAGAGGCCGACAAAATTACAGGAAAAAGTGAAGTTTCTAATGAAAAAATTATCATATGGATCAGTCAAATTATCTACAATTTTAAAGATGCAACTTTAATATCGTAACACGTAGTTAGCGTACACAAAAAAAAAA
>Ga0228710_1011023_pt1 | contig 11849 bp, 6 predicted proteins | sample MedpolnodulmetaG_FD_177995 | JGI IMG/M metagenome (GOLD analysis project Ga0228710, IMG submission 177995) | Root nodule microbial communities from Medicago polymorpha collected in Santa Monica, California, United States - pink nodules | ecosystem: Host-associated > Plants > Roots > Nodule... | reverse complement strand
CTGGTATGTTTTTTTTTTTTTTCGGTTTATGTTTGTCAATGTGTAGGTGCATGTTGGTAATAGAGTAATCGTAGCATCCATACCAATATCGTGAATTTTTCCTTACTATCATTTTTTGGTACTCGATATAAATTATAGAAAAATGCTAATTTTTTTATTCAATAACCATATTTATGTGATGTGAGCTTAGCTTAATTGGTAAGGATAATGCATAATATATGTAAGGTCCTTGGTTCGAACCCCGGACACCACCAAAAAAGAAAACCATATTTGTATATCTTTAATTTTTAAACACACATTTAACACGTCATTTTTTTCTTCTCTTTACTCTATCATTGTTTTCCAATCTCATCAGCAATTTATAACATCACTCTCTTTATACACTTCTATAAGTGTTCACTATTATCCAACATGCAGTTTGCATTAACAATGACAACTTCATTCATATTCCACCCGGTCACTATTATCAATAAAAAACTAATGTTTAGAGATTGAATAACTATCTATCAATGCATGTTTCCACATCATTGAGAGAGGTATTCCTCCCTTTTGTCCTATTTAAAAACTCGGTTTTGAGTGTTTGTGGGCGTTGGGTGTCGAGTTTCGATTTTCTTGAGTGATGTTATGTAGTAATGTTGTGGGTAAGTCAGTATGAAAATAGATCTGCAAAAAAAAATGATAATCTGACTATTTTTGAGTTTTAACATTTTTATAAAAGTGTGGGAATGTGAATTTTATTTGATGTCTATGCTTTAGACGAGTAAATAAGTTGATTCAACCGATTAGTTTGTCAAAATGATGTCTCCACGAAAGGGCTGAACAGTGTAGGGGCATTTTCATCATTTTTAAATTGTTCAAATGTGAAGATGAGTTGATCAATGGTTTCGTGTCATCGAGACAGTCAAAATGGACATATGGTCTATGACGTTTCGACGGCGGATGAATTTATTGTGATTTTCTAAAAATAATTTGTGTTTGAGCAAGCACTGGACGTGACTGCTGACACTTTCACAATTCAAATTTTAAATGTTTGAACATGTTTCCCTCAAAAAAAATGTTTAAACATGTTGAGTTGTGAAAATATTTTTGTCTGTAAATTTGTGTTAGGTTGACTGAGTCAAGGGATTTGGTATGCGATGTAAACACAAAGGAGTCTCTGTCGAAAATTCGTCAGAATCATTTTCTTAGTTTTAGGGTGGTTTTGAAAAGATCTTTCAAAACGGAAAATAAGTTGGGATTCATTTGGAAATGATAAATATTTTATGAATTGTTGATCTCTTTAAGGTCTCTTGATAAATTTATATTATTTGAGAAAAATGTTTTCATGGGTGATTTTAAAGAAAAAAGTTATTTTATTCACCGTCGTCAAAGTATTTGGGAACATTTTAGAAACACTGTTATTTTGAGATTTGTCTTGAGAACAAAATGTTTTAAGCAGATCAAATTTGGAAAGAAAAGTCTTTTCAAAAAGAGTTTTCTTTGATATACTTTTGTTAACTTTAGGTCATGAGATGACTTAAATTAATTTCAAGGATTTTGAAATGAATGTTGTGTTGGAAAATATTTTATGTAAGTTTTTGAAAATATTGAAGTTGATCGCATTTTCGAGCGTTGCTGAGATTTCATCTAGAAAGGGTAGAGAGTTGTAGAGTCAATGTTTACCTAAGTTATTGTATTTGTTAGGATAATTAGCTCGAAAGATTAGAGACGTTCCTGTTGTAGATGCTTACGAGTTGTATAGTTGTACGTTATAAAGAATGTGTTACTTAGGTAAGGGCACTTTCTTGAAACACCATGGTTATTTAAATGCTTGGATGGTTTATGTGTTATTGTGTTTATTGAATGCTATGATATGTTGATTGAATGTGTTTGCCCAGTGTGGGATTTGTATTCCATCAATGTGACTATGATAAGTTGATGTCCATCACTTTCATATGATTTATGAATAAATATATGAAATGCATGTTGATTTGTGAAATGTTGTTTAATATGAATTGAAATAAAATATGTGAACAATCAGTTGAAGCATGTTCAAAATATGTGAACTGCCAGTTGAGGCATGTTATTATTACTATGTATGTTGAGTGATATGCAAGAGTTGCATTTGCACATATTGAGTGGATAATATATGCTCATGTATTTCATAGTACGTGTTAGTCAGTTGAGACGCACAAATTTTATAGTATGCGTTAGTCAGTTGAGACGTGCAGGGTGTACACTCCCGCAAAGGAACCGACCTTAAATCTATGAGATTTATTGAGTCTTGGTTGCTCGACCATTGTAGGGGGTTTACCTCAGATGTGTCAGAATGGGGACCACATGATTGCTCGACCATTTTGGGGGGTTTACCTCAGATGTGTTAGTATGAGAATCATGAATTTCCTAGTAGGTTTTTCCTACGACCCTCTGTGGAGTAGATTATTTCAGAATCATTTGCATGTGATAGGCTAGTGGAGGTTGTATCACACATGTAGAGTCTGCGTTTGCTAGGCTAATTTTGCATCTTTATATTTTGTGTGAGGAATATTTATATTGATGCCATTTACCATGTTTGTATGGTATGCATGTAGAATTTTTGTAATTATGTTGTTTTTAGATCGTGGCCCTTTACTTTAATCCGTGACAGGTCGTCTTACGTTATTCTTAGCATGTTTTTCAGTTTATTTTAGTAAGAAATAGCAGCAAAATGGAGGAGTGTTAGAATGATTGCCTATGATTTCGAAACCTTTGTAATGTTTTCTATAGTTGAGACTGTAATTGAGTTTTCTCGAAACATAGCAACTTAAGGGGGATTTTGAAGTAATTCACGAATAAATCATGCAAATCAAGAACATCCGAAGAATTGTGAAGATTCAATAAGCAAAGAATGAAGATTCAAGAGGCCTCATAAGACTTACAAATGGTAGGAATTATGTTCCCAAGTCTTGAGGCAAGTTATTTGAAGACGAAGACCTAAAACGACAGAAAATCGAAGAACTTGGGCCCAGGAAAGATATGCCATGCGCCTAGCAAATGGGGAATGTGCCTAGTACATGGCAAATGTGCCTAGCACATGGAGAGGCTGCCATGCGCCTAGGGCATTATCAATGCACCTAGGGCATGGTTTTGCCCTCTCTATCATGCGCCTGGCACACTAACAATGTGCCTCGAGCGCCTGAAAACTCGGGGCACATTTGTATTTTCCTGTTTATATTTTGGGTAAATCACGCACTTTTTGCCCAAACCCAGGTAGAAACTCTCACTATAAATATCAGCCTTCCTCATTCAGAATTTCTCGTTCAGAACTGGAGTAGTTCAAGAGGAAGGCGACTTTGGAGCTTAAGGAGAGTTTATATCTTCTCCTTGATTTTCTAAGGTATGTTTTTATCGTTAGTAATTTGTTTTTAGTTACCCTGTGTAACTAAATCTTTTTAGGTTAGAGTTCTAAGATAAACCTCTGTATATTTTTGTTGGATATTTATTTAATATAATTTTTCGTTTATTTTATTTATATATTCTTTTGTTCACTATTAAGTTTTATTAGGATATAGTTTTATTTCTATGAGAGGTGCAACCCTAGATTAGGTACTTAGGTTGTGACAGGACCTAATATTGTTTTCACTAACTGGATGCTTATATTTTGATATTTATATCCTTTTACCGTTAACTATCTGTCTAGGAAGTAGGTAATTATTAATTAGCCAAAGATACCATAGGAATTGTTGCCCTAGACGTAGGTACCTAGTGGATGATATCCATTGTGTCGTGTGGTGCATTACCGAAGCTAGGAATTAACTGGTTAGTAATGAGGGAAACAACCACCTAGCTGTCCGATTTAAGGCTATAACCTAGTAAGACCATTCTCTTGAAACCCTTTGTAAGGTAGACGTAGATTAGTGTTGCCCGTTTGTAGAACTACTAAGTAAGCGTAGAGAGAATGTGCTATGAATGTCCTAAGATTCATAGATGGGCAGACCTAAGGGAACCTTGGCCTTCATTGCCTTGGGAAATACTGGAAAGCTAATTTAAGTTTATGTTTCAATTACCTCTGAATTATCAAGACCTTGCACGTAAGGATCACCGTGCGATCAACAGGTGCAGTTAGCCATCGGAGGAAAAGGCTTAATTAGGTACCTAGTGGATGATGCCCATTGGGTCAGGTGGTGCTCTACCTTTTTAGGAAACTCCCAACGGCCTTATCACTTGTATAGTCTACATAAGATAAATAAATGCAGCATTTATATTATTTACTATCCAACAACGAATATACAGTTGGGGTTTGAAGAATCCTTACCGCTGCTTACTTTTCTACAACCAAAAACTGGTAAATTCGCTCTATTGCAAACAGATAAAAATTGCGACTAACTTTTATACCGTCAACTTAAAAAAATAAGTAACAAGAATTGTTCCGACGAAAGGACAATCCCTGTGAAAAAAAAAACTTTATTACTTGATGAAAACGACTGGTACACTTGCCATTTCACAACTACGCTAATCGAATTAAACACGAAATTATGCATCAGAAGTGTGCTTTGCGGGAATAGAAAAGGCTTCCGGTTTCCAAAACCAACAATCATCTCCTTCCCTCAACTCCACCCTTTCAAACCTTAGAAAAAAGGCTTTGTAAAAGTGTATTTTCCTGCATAAATAACTCTCTACGCCAAGGTAACCTCCACCCCCTCCTTCCAAGCTATTATGTCACACTTCCCCCACCTTCAAATCTTGCCCACTTGAAATCAAAAATAATCTTGGGAAAATGACACTAAGAGGCTCATTTTCTAACCAATCTTATTTCCAAAAGAGAGTATCCATGCCATTTCTAACCTTCCTAACTAAATTCCTATCAAACCACCTTATACCCCCCTTGATGTGTTAAATCCTCAAGTGCACGGTTTTACCAGAGTAGTAAAAATATTGTTCCAAGAGGGAGTTGTTGTAATTATGATTCTTCTTTTAATGGTGATTAGCTGAAAGATTAAAGGTTTAAAAGTTTGGATTTTGATTGATGTAAAATTAATAATAAAAAGCGCCTTGGGATTATTGGTTCATCATAATAATGACAAATCTTTCACAATCCAAACCTATAACTAAATCTTATGTTAGATCTATTTCTAAAGACCGGTTTCTCTAAAGCATATCAAGGTTTCTCTCAAAGTCAATGAGTGTGTTTGAATAACAATGACGCCTATTCTCATGGTTGATCATTATTGAAACCCATTAAGAACGAAACTTTAAGGTCTCAAGGTTTACTAGACTATTCTCATGGTTGATCGTTATTGAAACTCATTAAGAACGAAACTTTAAGGTCTCAAGGTTTACTAGACTATTCTCATGTTGTGTAACCCTTGTCTAATCTCGCATGTCCAATACTAACCTTCTTCTTTCGGTACTTCGATTAGTATTTGAAATAAGAATTAAGGACGGTGAAATTAGATTAGAAAGAATAGATTTATATAAAATTAGGGTTCTAGGCTTGGTTTGATAGGATCATGTCATTAGACTCATCCAACAATCCCAAGTCAAAGAAGTCTACTCACTCATGTTCATCGTAGACAACGAGATGGAGAAGAAACACATAAAAGTAAATAGCTGAAAGTGAAGAACAAGAATTATAAAGAACAAGGAAACATAAGAACTTTTATTCAAAGAAATAATTGTCACAAAGAATTCCCAAGAACGAAAGATGATTCTACAAGTCTGATGGCTCCTCTATTTATAGCTAAAGGAGAAGCATAAAATTGCACTAAATCGGGACATAGAATTGTACTAAATCGGCATATAAATTTAAACTAAATAGACACATAAAATATGCACCAAATCGGATGATAAAATTGTACCAAATCAGACAATCAAAATGCACTAAATCTTCCCAAAGTGTGCCTGCAGGGCACACGATCGTGCCTCCTTGAAAGCACAAAAGCAGCAAAGGGTATCTGGGAATCGCGCACGGTTGTGCTTAGCTTGGCACGGACCGTGCCTTGCTCTCGACATAGGCAGGCATGGTTTGCATAAAGGGGGCACACGGTCAGTGCATTTGCAGACACGACCGTGCGCGACTAGATGGAAAAAATTTCCCATCTTTTCTCTTCTCTAGAAAGCTCTAGACATTCATCATCCTTCAAATGTGCCTAAACCATGCTTTTAGATCCCTTCTTTTGTGTTCAAACTTGATTCTTCATCACTTGAGATCCTAAGATTAAAACAAACAAATTGTAGTAAAATAGTTCCAAGGACAAAACTAAACAAACTAAATTCTTACGAAAATAACCACTTAAAAACTACTTATTATTGACTTATCACCCCTCCACTTCCATTCTTCGGGTGACCATACTCCCATATTTGTCAATTAACACCCTCTTCCAAAGTGAAAGGTCATCAAAAAACATATGTCACCTCCATTTTGAAAGAAGACTCAAATCAACCAATTTAATATCTCTTACACCTAAACCACCCGTATTGCTTGGTTGGCACACCTTCCTCTAACTAACCCAACAAATCTTCCTTCCACCCTTCACACCTACCCAAAGAAATTTTCTTTGGATTCCCACCACCTTCCTTGCCACCTTCAATGGCATCTTTAAAAAGGACAAATAAAAAATTTGGACCAAATTAAACACCGAATTTGAGAGAATAGTCTATCCTCCCAAACTAATGTATTTATTCCCCCAATAGTTTAACTTACGTCTAAGATGATCCAACATAGGTTCCAAAGTAAATATCTTCCTCGCATTTGCTTCAACTTGAAGTACCAAATACATAAACGATAATCTTCCCAACTTACAATTTAGAAAGCTTGAGGTCATGTTCATCAAATCTGGATTCACATTCACACCCATATGGAAACTTTTATGAAAATTCACCTTTAAAGTCGAAAGGTTGTCCATTGTTTCCTCACCAATACATAAATTGTCATCAGCATATGAGATCAGTGTCCCACCTCTCTTAACTTCAAAACCCTTGAACAAATTTCAATTCACCGCATTATCAATGAGCCCACTAAAACCTTATTCAACCAAGAGGAAAAGAAAAGGATCCAACATATCCCCTTGCTATAGACCCCTTTGGAGGTTGATTTCTTCGGTAGGACTTCCATTCACATACTACCACCAAACACACACGCCTTCATCCACGCTGCCCACTTCTCAATAAAACCAACCCTCTGATGTGCGGATTAGGCAAGTGTACCAAATCGTTACCAAGTAAAAAAATGATAAGTAGAGTATCGTATCCACAAGGATTGTCGTTTCATCCAAACAACCAGCGTTATTTATTTTTGTAAGTTTGAAAATATAAAAGATAAGGGTTAAAAAGTTGCAATTTTTATCTGTTTGCAACAGAGCAAGTTTACATGTTTTAAAATTCTATTGTGAAGTAATGAGAATAACTTTTCTGGTGAAGTTAAATGGTCAATCATTGAACATTTGTATATTTAATCCATGTCACGTTAGATTATATGGTGTATTGCACATTTACCCATAAGATGTGTCATTATATCTTTACTTATTGCAGTTGTGTCCCAGATTAAATCAAAGTTAAACATAGACTCCTATTTGTGCACTAAGATTGAAAATTCCCATAATATTTTGTATGATGACTGATTTTTAATAAGATAAAATTTAGTTTTTGAGTGGTCCATCAGCAAAACACTAGCTGACATGACATCGGCTATTATATTATAAGCTAAACAAAATAAATTTTCTAAACGAGTCATTCATCTGACTGTACCGTAAGCCTCTGTTACCCTAACCTTCTCTGACGACTTAAATATTTTGCATGCGCGTAACGCGCTGGTCTGTCTAGTGTTTCTATTTATATGCAAATAGTATGTCAATATTACCGGACTTATGGATTTCCTAGAAAATATGTAATAAGAGTAGTATTCTTCATCATATTACGTATATTTTAACAAAATAAAACATGTTCAATTAAGACCGGTTCTTTTATGGTACTCCCTCCGGGGCCTATATGGGTGGGGAGGTGGGGGTACTAGAATACTGATATTTGTATTCATCTATACTATATATAAAGAAAATAACCCTTTTCAGTTTTATTGGGTTGACTTTTTCTCTTTCCAAAAATACCCTTGATTTTTATTACAAATAGATAAGAATAAATTTAAATATTAAAAAAATATAACAAACACGATATGAATATATATATGTTCAGTTTTTTTTCCTTTACCCTTTAAAACATGTAACAAACTAGATTAGTATATCTATATTTACTTTTTCATTATCTCAATTATACATTTAAACAATTTTTGCTATAATTAAGATTGTTGTTGGTGTCATTAAAAAATAAGAATTTAGATTATATTTTTTTGTTATATTGTTGGTGTCATTAAAATTGATAATCATGGTTAGTTTGATTTATTATAATTTTAAAGTAACAAACATTTTTTTTAAGGAAAAGCAACAAATATTCATATCTTTTGTTTTAATTAAAATCATAATTTCATAACTTTAACCTAATAGTAAGAATAGAAAGATTGACATGTGAGTGTCCGTTTTTTCACTAGTATCAATAGTGTAAGTTTTATCTTTTCTACATTGCAGATCTTTTAGCATTACTAAAAAACAAAAATTAGTGAGGGATATTTAGTGAGGGAAAACGTGAAATCCCTCTCTAATTCAGTCATTAAATTTTACGACCAAAAAATTTGTGAGGAATTTTATTTTTTCCGTCATTAATTTCCCTCGCTAATTTTGCTTTTTCTAGTAGTGTAGTAGTACAATATGAATCATATATTAATGTTCCTACTTCTATTTATTATTCCCCTTATTATTTATCAATACTCTCTATTTTTCAATTCATTTAAGTTGCTTGTTACTTTTTATGATTAATCTATCTATAGGTTAGCAAATGGTATTCCATTTGCTCCCTTTTTCTCAAAAAAAATATAAAATAAAAGAAATTCTCTTTTGAATACTATCGGTGAAGAATAATTTATAAAAAAATTTATACTTCTTTTTGGCCCAATACATCATGCAGACATTTAAGTTTGATATTTGTAACAAATTATATATTAAGTTTTTTTTTTAATTTAGGTATCAATTTTTTTTTAAAACAAATCAAAATGAGATATATTCACAAATATTTCTGCTCCGTAGCACAAGATTGATATATTAAGTCATAAAATATTCGCACTGTACCATTTTTTCATTCAACTTTGTTCAAAATTGCATACATATTATTTTAATGTTAAGGTGGAAGGTCGAAAATTGCTTTTGATACAAATTTATGAAATATGAAAATTCAAAGCTAATTTGACAGATAAAAAATTTGTCAACAACATTATAAATCAAATAATCAATTCATTTTGTTTCTAACCAAAACTGAATAATATACCTATCAAACTTAGTTTTGAGAGCGGTAAATTTAGATCATTCACGTTGACATTAAATGACCATATGAGCAATTTTCAATCGAAGTTGGATGAGAATTTTGTCAACTGTAGAAACATTATATAACCGAAAGAATTAGTTTGTTTAATTTTTTTTATAGAATTCATGCTGTATTAATTTTTTTACACAATTAATTATACTGCATTTCTTTTGTTTTTTTTTGGTACAAATTATACTGCATTTCTTAATTCCCGTAACATTTACTAAAATGATACTCATTCCGGTCCTTATTAAAAAAAAAAATTGGTTATATTTTTAAAAAAAAAGTTACAACTTTTAAGGTGCATCTATTGCATAAAAGATTTTTTTTTGCTCTCAATTTTTTTTTAATATAAATGGTTATATTTAATAATTCACAAAATTGCAACAATTAATTATTGTATTGATTTTGTCGCAACAATAATATAGACGACCAAGTAGTATATGAGACAGCGAGAACAAACTTTGAAGTCGAGTTGCTACTCGCTATGATTGATTGAACATTTAAAAAAAAATGAATGCTAACAACACACACTTTTCAACACACTTTCTTTAATTGGTTAAAATTCACATGGTCCCACCAAATCATGTGGGTCCTATATACTTTTTGTGGATTCCATGTGAATTTTAACCAATCAAAGATAATATATTGAAAAATGTGTATTAGAAAGTGTGTTGTTAGCATTTCTCTTAAAAAAATTATATGTTTAAAATAGTACCATAGTGAAACATGGTCAAACTTGAACTTGGGAAAGCGAGTAGCCGGGTTCATTTTTATTTTACAAAAACAAATATTCAATAATTAACTAAATAGGCAAAAACAAGTACACACTAATATCCAACATGCAGTTCTTGCATTAACAAATGACAACTTCATTCCTACATCCCACTATAATATATAAGAAAATAATGCACGCTATTTGTGGTTAAGACATATGGCTTCATCTAAGAGTAACATTTGGCTTATTATTAAGTTGACAAATGACAAGCTTATTTGTAACCCAAGTTGTAAAGTTTTCTTTCTATTTTGTAACCCAAGATAGTTTTTATCCAAACCTATAACCAAAGATTTGTTTAAAATTATTTACACTCTTTCAACAAAAGTCAATAGAAGAGAGTAAGTTTCTTTCTCACATCCTACTATAATAATCCTACTATAATATAAGAAGGTAATGCATACTAAGAAGTTGAGACATTTAACTTCTTCTAAGAGTAACATTTGACTTATTATTAAGTTGACAAGTGGCAAGTTTAGTCGTAACCAAAGTTGCAAAGCTTTCTTTCTATTTTAAAATTGGAAAAGTTATACTAATTACAAAATATAGTTTTTGTCCTAACCTATAATCAATAATTTGTTTAATATTATTTACACTCTTCCCAACAAAAGTTAGTAGAAGAGAGTAAGCTTCTTTCTCACATAAGCTTGTTTAATATAGTTTTTGTCCTAACCTATCAATCATGTTTAGAAATAATTCCGATCTTAGTAAAATAAAATTACTTTTCTATAAAGATAAGACATGTTTTTTTTATTAGAATGTGTCGTTTGAAAAGTTAATAGAGATAATATGTATTCACATATTTAAACATTTATAATATACTCAAGATGATTTCTCTGATTTTTTTTCTGCTATAACCCTAAAAAATGACCAAGATGATTATTAGTATAATAATACTGCAATGTCAACTATGATGTAAATGGTCCCGTGAGCATAACTCAGTTGGTAGGACAATGCATTATTATATGGAGGGGTCGGGGTTCGAACTCTGGACACCCCACTTATTCACCTTATAAGGTGAATTCTAACCTCTAGGTTACCTGACAACAAAAAAAAAAACTATGATGTAAATGAATTAACTAATATTTATGGACATTACTTAGAGAGAGAAAAATCTAATAGTTAATTCTAATAATACGATTATAAAACAATTTCAACAATGAAATAAATTTATACCAAAATTTCTTATTATCATTTATATATAATATAATCTTTTAAATTTTATAAGATTTATATATAATCTAATCTTATATGTTTAATTTTAAATTGTTGTATTAAAGTGTTTATTTTTATTATTTTAATTTACAATTTAATTGTTATGTAAAACTGTTTAGTTTTTTTAGTTATTCAAATGTTTATTTTTTAACGATTTGTCAAAATGCTTCGTTTTTCAAGCGTTGATATGCGATTTTTTTTTCTACCCTTAAAAAAACGAAAATTATTCTTATACCCTACTTTTTAAATTTTTTTTAAAAATGCCCTACTTTTTAAGTTTCCCTGACATCCCACAATCCCCCGTGGGATACCCTTTCTTTTTTGGACTTATTATATCCCACAACCCCCCCTTGTGGGATATATATATATTTTTTGGACTTATTATATCCCACAACCCCCCTTTGTGGGATACTTTTTATTTTATTTTTTAATTTTTTTTAAATGCCCCACAACCCCCACTTGTGGCTTTTTTTTTTTTTTTTTTTTTTAATTTATT
>Ga0228710_1011022_pt1 | contig 11853 bp, 8 predicted proteins | sample MedpolnodulmetaG_FD_177995 | JGI IMG/M metagenome (GOLD analysis project Ga0228710, IMG submission 177995) | Root nodule microbial communities from Medicago polymorpha collected in Santa Monica, California, United States - pink nodules | ecosystem: Host-associated > Plants > Roots > Nodule... | reverse complement strand
TGTTTTCTCCTATTCTGGCAAAAACTATTGTCTGTGATGGATACATTATTGAACTTGAAAGCTTACACTTAAAATGTTTTTAATTTTTATAAATTAAATTGAGTATAGTATTGCTAATTCTAGTGTATTTTTTTCACCGCTTATGACAGGTCTCTCAGTTATACAGAAGTGCAATCCGGATGCTATTTTGTTAGCGCATGAGAATACCATGAGACGCATAAGTAGAGGTTATAATGCTAAAAAAATTTGTTTCAATTTTTCAGTAATGTTTTTGTAGTCATTTTGCAAACATGTGTTTTATTTTTAGTTTTGTATCAACTCAACAAGGAGAAATAATTCTTCTCCATGGTTTTCCTCTCGCAACACAACTTTCACCCAGTTTTCCCATCGAAATTTCTAAATGCATATTCTATCTTGATCCTGCTGATGGAACCCCAATACCTAACTATCCATCTCCTTGATTGAATTACTGTAACTAACTTAACAGAGATCTAACTGTCTAACTAGCTTTGACCCTATTCCCATATCTTGGTCATATTAAGAACAGATTAAAAAAAATTATGTCCCTAAAAACTGAAGTACATACATCCATGGTGAAATAACATTTTAGTAATATTCCAAATTGACTGTAATTGAATTATATTTCATTTTGTTTTTCTGTCATTTTCATACATTCTTTTGGGGCTTAAGTTATATACTATAGACATACTACTAATGCATGTAGTGGATATTCTTTCCAGTTAAATTGGCCCATAAATGAATGCCTGACATACAATATAACCCATGACTATTTGTCATTAAATATCAGTGGAAAATAAAACAATGAGAGAGAAGTGTGATATTTGACTTCCTTTTGCTTATGAAAGTAAGTTTGATATTTACAATACATAAGAAAGCTTGGATGCACAATTCTATGCTGTTATATAAGTCTCTTAGACTTATATTTTTTCAGATTTGCTTTTAATTTTTCTTATAGTTTTTTAAACTCTGACCCTAAATAACTTCACCATGCCAATAAACTGATATTGTGTTTTTTTATGATTACAGATGATTGGTCACTCGGCTATACCTCGGTTACTGGAGATGAAGACATTTACATTGGTGGTCAGAAATTGAAAGTTATTTTTGCACCGGTATTTTTCACATGTATTATCCTTCTTTTACAGATTATAGCATGTTCCGGTCTATCATCTTTCATGTACTGTGTAGTTGGGTTGTAATAACTTCAATTTCTTGACCTGGGCTCTATAATATACGTTTGAAAATTTTGCTTTAAGATGTATGACCTAGATAATGACATATTTGCTTCTCTTTTTTGACACTACCTTATAGGATGGTGAATTTTCACCAACTATATGTTAAATCGCCAGAAAAACTTTGACGTGTCTTATTTTAATACATTAAGCTTTGGTCGAATTGGTTCTTAAGATGGTAAATAACCTCTTGAAACAACAAACCCGTGCTTTGTCCATGCTTCAAATCCAGTGCTTTTTGCATGAAAATTGTCTCAGAGGTGTAAACCAAATACCATCCATGACTATTGCCTAGTAACTCTTTTAAGTTTGAATTGGTTCTCGACAAAATAACCTTATTACATAGTACTGAAATTTTAACTGAGTATGTATTGGAATCATAAATCTGGGGAAAAAATTGTAAAATTGGTTTTGTTTAGGGTTTTAATTCTTAACTCTTTTAAGGTTGAATTAATTCTTGACAGAATAAAAAAGGTATCTCAAACCATATTAAACTCTACTTGAATTCTTAATTAAGTTTGTAGAAAATTATAAAATTGGTTTTATTTTCTGCTGAAGGTTAAATTCTATTTGTTTCAGGGACATACAGATGGCCATATGGCATTGCTTCATGTGAATACACATTCCTTGATTGTAGGTGATCATTGTGTCGGGTAAGATTTCATTCAATACCCGTACACACATTAAACAAAATGGACATAATATATGTTCATACATGAAACGAAAAGCAATTCTTCTTTCTTATCACGTACACGTACACATTCAAATTTCATTAATCATGTATTTATGCATATTTGGGTTGTTATGAAACTTTCCAGTTTTGGTTGGACTGTTGTGGATACTTGAAATTTTAGTAAACTATTTCTTTTATTAGGATGTTTTTCTGAAGTAGGTTATTCTAATTACTAATTGTGTCTATTATTTGATTGCAAACAAAAAGAATATCTATTAAACAAATTGGTGAAGTTTTATAGTTTATGAATTACAATATTGAAAATTAACTTGGTTTGCATTCGGAAAATAAAGATTGTGTTAGCTACACTGGAAAATTATCGAGGGAGATAGATGAACCCTCGGACATGCATTACATTGGGAAGAAAATCTGGGATCAATGATGTCAGTTATATAAAACTGATGTTAAGACAAATTAAGCTATTTATTGACAGCCAATGCAATGACTAATGTGTTACTGACAATTTAGCCGAGAGCAACATTGGTCTCTAGTTTGAACACGAGCTTGGGAATGCAACAACATTACAACTCTTGAGAAAGAGAGCTTTGTGCCCATGTGATTCTACCCAGCTAAAGAGATTAGCCTCCCTCCGTGAGGGTTGCCCTATTTATAAATAAAAAGATACAGAGAAAGCACATATATGATAACATAATCATAAGAGGATCAATCTATTTGTTTTACCTCTGCAAAAATGTTCTTTTCAAAATTATAGGGAATAGACGTTCTACCTTGTTCTGATTTAGAGAGAGAAATCATTTGGCTTTGGCGTGCTAATTTTTTTTTCTTCATATTATCCAATGTCAGCCATATAATTTTCTCTTTCAGTTCCAATATTTTCTTAGACCTATATTATTTTCAATGTTCTATAGTGTTAATTACTCCACTCTACTAACATATTAATTCATTTTATTCCAGTCAGGGAAGTGCTCTTTTGGACATAAATTCTGGTGGAAATATGTCTGTAAGTGTGAAAAGAATGGTGCATTCTCTGCAACTTAGAGATTAAAGTTCATTTAAAAGAGCAACCATTAATAAAAGAAGATACTAAAATTAATAAAGCACCATATTCAACATATTTTTTGCCTAATACTATTGTCATATACAGGAATACTTTGAAACCACATACAAATTTCTGGAGCTTTCACCACATGCTTTGATACCTATGCATGGGAGAGTTAATGTCTGGCCAAAGCAGATGTTGTGCGAATATCTAAAGTATCAATGATTTCCTTTGACAGAACAAGTTAGTAGTTGTAGTTGGGATTTTATTTCATGGTCACCAACTCTGAGGATGGTTATAATTATTTTCAGGAATCGTAGGAGTAGAGAAGCTTCTATCTTAAAAGCTATTGAAGGTGGAGCAAAAACATTGTTTGACATTGTTGCCTATGTATATTCTGATGTTGACCGACGTGCCTGGATTCCTGCATCATCAAATGTGAGGCTCCATGTGGATCATTTGGCCGAGCAACATAAATTACCAAAGGTAATAACTAATATGCTTCCATCTTCAAACACCCAAAACATTTCTGAGAAATCCTTAGTTCAAGATATTGGTTAAAATCCCACCTTGCATGGGTGCATAACTGCATAAGGCCTGTGACTCCTGGCTTTTTCAGCTTTCTCTTTCTGGTTCTCGGCATTTGCATTCACTGCATCTCTCCCTATAGTCTCCCTTTACAGAGATTTTTACATGCCTTGGGACTATCACACCTCTTTATTAAGTCACAAATAAATTATTATTGGCTTAAATGCACTATTTGTGCCGATATTTAAAAAAATGCCCTATCTTAAAATAGGTTTTTTGGTCCCCCTATTTAAAAATTGGTTTTTGGTCCATCATCTCCTTTTTGGGTAATATTTTATGATGTGGCCTATTCATTTATGATATACCTAATAAGCGCCGCCATGTCATAAATGAATATGACACATCATCAAAAAATGACCCAAAAATTAGATGAGAGACCAAGGTTCCGAAAAAAGTTAAACAGGGGGATAACAAACCGTTTTTAAAAATAAAATACCATTTTAGAATAGTTTCATTGAAATAGCTCATGAATAATTGAAAGCGTGCACTATAATGATATGTAATATTTTTATTGTATGATATGTTTTTACTTTTTTCTATTGTATTATTCTTTTTTATTATGCGTAAGATATTAAATATCAAATGGAAGTTAATCCAATAGTTAGAGAAAGAAAGGTCATGGAGAATTATAAGTCAAACCACTGATAAGGATTTAGATTTAACTGGTCTTTCATTAAACACAATTCACAATAGGAAGTTTTGATGCCGTTTGATCTACTTAGAGAAATTTGTGGGAAAAAGGCTTTAGTTGTTGTTGGTGTTGTAATTTGTATTCTGCGTGGTGTTTTTTTTTTAATGGCAAATGCTAATATGCGCCCTTACTAAATATACAAATATTCTGTTGAAAGTTGTGTATTTGATTCAATAAAAGTTCAAAAATATATATTTTTCCAACACAAAGTTTGTATTTTTAGATTTCTTAACATGTGCCGGCGCACATGTTAGCAAGACCCTTATTTTATATTTTTATTATTATTAATGCGATGTCCACCATGGATTTGATACTTTGCCATATCCTTTCTAGTTATCGGCACCACTTTTTTACCTTTCATCAATTAATAATAGCTTTGTTTTGTTGTGCCGGATATTGAGTTTTAAAAAAAATATAGCTCTGTTGTGTTTGAAAAAATATCGATAAAACAGTTTTTTAGCTCTGATCCATATCTAATCTTTCATGCACCGGCAGAAAATGACTAATCCAAGTCTATACATTTTCTTATTTAATACAGGTTTATCTAGAAATTTATAATTTCTTCTCTTAGGTTTACCAGACTCAACACTAATGCTAATTGTGGATTAATTACTTCTCTGCATCTACACATTTCTTTGTTCATCTGTGATTATTTTGGATGACATAATTGTCCATAATTCATGGAATTGCAGTTCTACCTCTTAATCTCGACAATATTTTAAAGCAAGCATATTTGAATTAGTGACATACTAACGTTCCGAATTCAATGAAACTTGGACAATTTCTTGAGAATGTGCAGGATTTCTGTCTAGAAACTTTCAATTCCAGTTTGGTTGCCTTTGCTGACAACTTGGGTAAATTATAGATGTGCAGCAGCACTGGGTGGCTCACTGACTACCCTCTTCCATTAAATTTTACCTGATAAAATTTGCAGCTCTATCCTCAAAGTCCGTTGTTTGCGCTGAAATGGCCCTGTATAACAGGAACTGCATGCAATATTTTTTTTGTAAAATATATAGCCTGTTGAGAGGAATTGCTTTTGAGATTGGATGTTATATTGTCGAAACTGACTGAACATGCTGCATCTACCCTAGGAATTTTCAATCCGGAATTTCAAAAACACCTGTGGACTGCATTTTCTGTCGCGATGGTTATGGGGTTATACCAGTTGCCGCATACATCCAAGGAAATCTTCATTTCTTATTGCTGGTGTTCTGGTTGGCATTGCTGTATTGGCGCATTGTACTGCTAAAACCAAATTCAGGAAATAGACATTGCCTATCTTAGTTATAGTTTAAATTGAGCTTCTATGTAAAGATGATATGATGTTACTGGAAGTGTTCTTAGAAACTTCAGATGTGATTGAATTGTTTCTAGCGAGTTTGTTATTAATATACTGGAAAGTTATTTTAATATGATTGTTGGTGCAATTTGAATGAAGAGTACTAATGGTTGGTCTCCTGTGGGTTTGCATGTTTGTGATCACCGAATAAAAGCTGGTGAACATCCCCAACTCTGACAAAGCCTAGGCTAGACACTCTTGATTTTCCGTATAGCAGCGTTGCGTTTAGTTAATTTTGTATGCTCGATCCAATAGCCAACACTATGTTTAGTGCAATGAAATAGGAGAGAAAGAGTTTGAAGGAGAGATTGTGACGAGGTAATGAAAGTAACTTCGTGTTGTATAAGGAGAGAAATAGGGAGAGATAACATCAAAAACATGCAAGATCGACACAGTTTGATCATCCCAAATTTGCAAAGGAAGCGGGGAGAGTGAAGTTGTACTCACTGTCTCCAAAGTGACTTCTCATGAGACATGGATACATGACAGGTGGTAGAGATACAAGTCTTGTGATGATATATGCAAGTGGTGGTCTGCTGGCCTGTGGATGCACTACAAGAAAACTGTCAAATTGAGACGGAACTTGGTGACGGAATTTTTTTCCGTCCCAAATTAATTAAACCGGGACGGAATTTGTGACGCTTTTCTATTGCAAATATTTTAATTTAATTTATTTTCTTTATTTGGGACGGAATCAAAATTCCGTCCCCAATTCAGGACAGATTGAAGTTTTAGTCGCAAAGTTGGGACGGAATTTTTTATTTCCGTCTCAACTAAGGCTATTTAATCCAAACTTTAGTTAAAATCGTAGGCGGGAATATTGGCACCACTATTGTGACGAAATATTTTTTTTGAAGGAACTATTGTGACGAAATGTTATTTAATTTTTTTGTCACAATTGATATATTAATTTAAATAAAAAAATCAATTAACATAAAAGTATCAAAAAGCTCGATTCATTCAACTTTCTCTCTCTCGTTCATCTCTCTCCCGTTGAAACCCTAATATCCCCAACAGCCATCTCACTCTCTCGATCTACTCCACTGACTCCATCGCTATCTCCTTCTAATCTCTGACTCATCGTTCCCTTCTCCGCGATTTCATAGTTTATTCGCTCTCTACGTCTCATGTTGAACATCTTTGTTATGTGCAATCTCAGGTTCGGCATTCCTCTCTTTGTTAGCTTTGTTCCCAAATATAATAGATATTCTGTTTTCTATTTGTTAACTGGTTTTTATTTATTGAAATTATTGTTTTTATTGAAATGGGTTTGTTGAAATTTTGGTTTATGATAAACGAATTTGTTGAAAATTAGAGTATGGTTAATGGGTTAATTGAAAATTCGATTTTTGACAAAGTTAATTGCTTTATTATGATTCACGTAAGTTTCTTGTACCTTTCCCTTTCATGATATTAGTTTTTACTGTGATGGGTTGCTTAGGAAGTAATTTGAGGATATTGACTGCATTTGTATTCTTGGACAGTGGCAGGTTTTTGGTGTTTTAGTGTCAGCTTAGCAGTTTTGAGTTTTCTGTTGTTATAGCTCGTCTGGCTTTTGGAGCTTCTGCTGTTTGGCCTTTTTGTGTTTTGGCTCTGTGTTGTTAGGTTATTTTGGTGTTGTGTTTCAGAATGCAAGTTGTGTATGCTTTAATTTTTGAATGGAAGTTTTTTGCAACTAGAACTCTATGTTTTTTGAAGTATAATTGTTACTATTACTTTGGATTGTTAGGGTTGGATTTTATGAATGTTTGAAATGATAGACGGTTTTGTTGTTGTGGGTATGAATATAGTTCTGATTCATGTGTTGGAATGTTGTGATGTAGGCTTTGGATAAGATCCGGTTTGAGGGCTTGACCGACAAGAGCAAGCTTGATTCTCAGCTAGAGTTGTTCATTCACATTATTCCTGACAAGACCAACAACACTTTGACTATCATTGATAGTGGAATTGGAATGACCAAAGCTGGTAAGTTAACATGTTTTTTCTTAGTCTTAAATTGATTTATGTAGTAGTATTGTGTGTTGTGATAATTTATGTTTTTTTCTAACACTTGTTTAGTATTGTGTGCTGTGTGATAATAGACATAGCATGATTAGACAGTTTGGTGTTGGTTTCTACTCTACTTACCTTGTTGCCGAGAAGGTTATTGTAACCACCAAGCACAATGATGATGAACAGTATGTGTGGGAGTCTCAAGCTGGTGGGTCATTCACTGTGAGAAGTTTAGTGTTGGTTTCCATGTTGTGTGCTTTTTGATTGCTTTGTAAGTGTTGGCTTTTTACCTATACAGCTTGGGGGGTGGGCTGTTTTGAATTAATATATGTTCTATTTCATAAAAAAAAGACTGAAGGTGTGTTGGAAATGTTAAGGTTTGCTTGTTCTTAGACCCTTTGAAATTGGCTTATTGATTGTTACAAATCACCTGAAAAATATCTCTAAATAATGTAATTCTATAATGGGTTAAAGACTCATTTATATAGTGCATTTAATTTTTCCTTTCCAAAAAAAAAAATTAGTGTGAAACTAAGGTTGAATAGAGTAACATCAATAACAATATTACCACTAGAGCTTTGACTAGACAAAATGGTAGTATTGAATGTGAACTGTACAATGATGAATTTGGGTAACTTTGTTTGCATACTCGAGTCACTAGTCAATATTGAGTGTTTGTTTATTAATTTGTTGAAATTATGTGTCATTTTTCTGTCATTAATTTTCGTTTGTTTTCTTTGTTTTGAGTTCAAGGAATACCGTCTGAATCCAATAGAAAGGAGAAAGATTTTAGGCTCCTATTCTAGCTAAACATGACCGTTGATGTAAGCTCTAAACCCAGGTCTTTAACTTATTCATTCTTTACTTTCACCTCTTTTATTATGATAATTTTTTCATATTAGTTTTTGTTTTCTTTGTTCTGATTTCTCTGTGTTTTTGCCTCTGCTGCATTTTTTCAAGTGTCTTGGGTGTTTAGTAGGCGTAGGAGGTTTATATTTGGTGATCTAGTTTGGCATGTGTTGTTAACTTTATTATCTATACATATTTTTAGTTTGTGTACACTCTGGGAGTTTGTGGCCTTTTAATTTCTGTTGACTCTAGTGTGATGTTGTCTTTTGTGTGGTTCTACTAGAATTAACTTGATGATACATGCCTTTTATTTTCTCATACAATGTTTTATGTGATATCTTTATTGGCTCAACAAGCAATTCAAGTGTATTACACACCATATCTTGAAAAAAGACGTGATAATAAAAATTGGTTGGTGGTTATCAAGACAAAAGCAAGAAGCATGGTCTATGCAAGAGACTATGAAATAAGTCAGACAAAATGCTAACCAAGAAGTTGAGAACGTGCAAGTGTTACCGGATACTCCTAAAGTTGAACAAATTGACAACTTAGTAGATAATGATAGTAATTTTGAAGTAGACGAGGACCCAACTAATGACACAAATTTGGAGATGAAGGTTCAACTGATGATGAAATGAAAATGAAGAATTTGATGAAGAATTTTATTCTAGTTACTAGAACTTAACCTTTTGGGTGTAGTGATAAATTTTGATATCTGATGTTATTTTGGATGGTTATGACTTATGAGATAATGATGAAAAAATTTATGATTACTAATGATTTGTAGTTTGGTATGAATTTTTGAGCTTGATGATTGACACAATTTAATGTGCATGATATAAAGATATTAAAATTGTGGTAGAGTATTACAAATAGCATATGTTGCACATAATTTATTTGTTATAGAATATTTTATATAAACTTGTCCCAACAAATATTTTAAAAAAATAAATCAGAATTTATTTGGGACGGAATCCAAATATTATGTCCCAATAATGGGACGGAATTTAAAATTCCGTCACAAGCTTGGGACGGAAATAAATGCTTGTGAAAAAACAAAATATTACATTCCGTCTTGGATTCCGTCCCAAATATGTGACGGACGAAAACATTCCGTCCCCAACAAATTGCGACAGCACTATTTGCGACAAAAATAAAACATCGCAAATTCCGTCCCAAATTTCAGTTGTGACGGAAATTTACACTGTTGTGCGACGGAGAATTCCGTCCCAAATCAACGTTTTTCTTGTAGTGATGGTGGTTGACAGGGAAGCGGCATTGCAGATGGTGGTCAATAGTGGTGCTGTGTGATGGTCGCAACCACGTTGTTGCTTCTAGCGGCACCACATATACTTGGTTCTCTGTGTTTTCTTTTTCTAGATTTTTTTGTTGTGGCTTTCATCTGGTGTAAGATTTGGAATTTATCTTTTGTTCCTTTTATACCTGTTGATCAATTATAAATTTTTATATTCTTAAAAAGAAAATAATGTGAAAAAAACGAGTTTTGAAAAGGATGATTATTGATCAAAACCAAAGTAAAAAATGGATTGGGCAAAGATTACAAAAGGATTGTCTTCTATCCACACCTTATTAGTTTCTATTAGGGCAGACTGGACTAAAATTCTTTTGAAAATTGCTCTAAATTCTCCCTTATGTTTCTGGCAATCGAACCCCAGGAGCTCCAGGGAACTGGTTTGAATGGATGGTTTTGACAATAACTTTACAATCTGTCTCGAAGAAGATGATGTCAATGTTGCATCCTTCGGTCCTTTCTCCTACCAAATTGTGGCCGCCATAACTTCACCTTTACTATTGCCACTGGAGTTTCTAAATTTTCATTCATTTTTTGGATGAAATGATACGCTGAACAATTCTTAGAATCTAATGATGATTTTTGTTTTGAATTGTTAGGTGAGGGTTCTAACAAGTACCTCATCGGTGAACCACATAAACAACAATTAAGATCCGTTAGATTGATGGATCATGTCATACATCATACACACTATATTGCAACCCTTCTCTCTTTCTTTCTTCCTCTTGCGTCTTCCTCTTTCTTTCAAAATCATCTTTTCTTTACCCAAATATTAAACCAGTTTAACTAAATCTTCAATAATCTCAAAAATTTATTCAACCAAAAAGGGTCGAATAAAAACTCTAATCCTTGATTGTGAAGGATTTCAAGCCTAATTTAATGGAGATTAATGTACCAGGAATGTTGATAACATTGCTGGAAAGTTCATTCCCATACACCATCAAGTAAGAGCAAAGGAGTTATATTTTAGACAACAGAGAGTTGAGTTCGTATAGATTTACTTGTTTTGATTGGCACAAAATAGGGTTAGAAACTCATACTTTTATGGATGAAAATCACATATCCAATCTTACTTGCACTTGCAACTTAACACATCGAATTTATATACTTTAATAATTAAATTTTGATTGGGATATTACATTAATTTAGACCATATATAATAGTAGTAATAATTTTGACATGGGTTGTCAGGTAATATCCACTCTCTACTTCAGAGTAATTGGAATGGTGGTGCGACGGAGAATGGAAGAAAAAGAGAATATGTATTATCTGGTGTAATTGGTGTATAATAAGACACATTATGGTCCACCGTTGAGGGACTTGTTAGAGCCCTCGCCCTAAAATCTACCTATTTTTTAATGTATTTTTTTTAAAATACTCGCAAATATTGAAGAATCTTAAAAATGGGAAACATGCAAGATACTCTCGCAAATATTGAAGAATTGAGATATTGACCTCAACCAAAATATTCATATCACTTTTTTTAAAGAAAGTCTACGATATCAATACTTTTTTTTTATTCATGTGCCAAAATTTAAAATTATTTACTATACATATGTATGAGAATTGTTTTAGTGATTGGTTACAGAGAGTGATTTGCTTCTAATTTACACATCATCGGCGGCAACGGTATTTTTTTTGTCCTACATTGATTTCCTATCGGTGATGCCTAAATCATTTATGTTGAAAACATCTAAAGAACTGATATCATTTACTTCTTTATTACTAGTTAGTTGAATCAGGTGAACTTATGAATTTAAAATCTTAAGTTTTATGTTGTCAATTTAGTTCAATCGGTAGCGACATTGCATAATTTATGTAAGGGTTGAGGTTTGAACATCAGACATCTCACTTATTCACATTTAAATGTGTGAACTCCCGTCACTATGCTACTGGACCAACAAAATCTTAAATTTTTTCTTGTTATCTAAAATATTTCCAACAGAAAGATAGAGATTAATCATTCAAGGTATGAAGATTTATTCAAAGAGCTAACATATTTTAATAAGTGCTCTTTCATATGCATCGATTAAAGATTGAATTCAAAACCACATAAATTACACACTTATATAATATAATCAGGTTATGTTTAG
>Ga0228710_1011015_pt1 | contig 11857 bp, 5 predicted proteins | sample MedpolnodulmetaG_FD_177995 | JGI IMG/M metagenome (GOLD analysis project Ga0228710, IMG submission 177995) | Root nodule microbial communities from Medicago polymorpha collected in Santa Monica, California, United States - pink nodules | ecosystem: Host-associated > Plants > Roots > Nodule... | reverse complement strand
TCTTAGTTGATAGTTTATGAAACAAAATACCCGACAACCCTAGCTCAGAACGATATTGATTGTTGAACGGCTTAGAATATCGCACCAGTCCCTGTGGAGACGATAACATAAATACTTACTTTTGATATATGTAAATATGCTACATCAGTACTCGCCATGGCAAGTTGGTGGCAAGTTGCCTCTGGTACTCTCTGCCTTTACTCGCCTTGAACTCGTCTTCTTTCTCGCCATGGCAAGTTTACTCGCCATGAACTCGTCTTGATGCTCGCCATGGCAAGTTGACCTTTGCACAAATTCTTGTTTTTCATTCTTTCTTAGTGTCTTGACATTAAATTCCTGTACAAATGGATAGAGTAAGATATACAAAGCGTAATAGGGCAATTATGCAATTTCTCTCGGCTTTTCCCTAAATAACTTGTAAGACAAGTAACAAAAATGCTTTAGATATAACATGGAATCACTGCTTTCTAAATTTTAAATGTAGGCACGGAGTGAAAATAACATTAGAAATAGAGCTCAACTAAAGTGGATGCATTGAATGAGTCCCAAAAAATGGCAATGTTCTTTCGTGCTCAATTAAAGTATTTCTTAGATAAATGGTTCTTTACTAAATTAAAGTATTCCTTGGATGAATGGTTCTTTGAGAATTTTTTTAATTCATGTTTTTTTTTCTTCCCAGGATAGGCATTTTAATTCATAGGATGTTTTATTTTGATTTGTGCAGCATGAAAAGGAAAAAAGAGAACCCATTCAATCATAAATGTTTTTTTAAGCTCGCAAAGAAAGTAGAGGAAAGCAACTAGATGTAGAAACGAGAAAGGTAATTGTATGTAAAAATTTAATGTTATATTTAATTAATATAGTCGGTAATCATTGTTTATAATAGTAGTTAATATTTTCTTCTTTGTCAAAAAAAACATAGTAGTTAATATTTTCTTGTATTTTTTGCTAGTCCCAACTTTAAGAAATGGTTGAAAAGGTGGAAAGTGACACTAAAGCTTTTAAAGTTGTTTTCGGAAAGGAGCGTACTAGCAGGTTACGTTGCTATGGGAGAAACATAACGAAAACTTCCTTAAAGCAAAAGACAGTGATAAATGCTTTGAAACAAGCATGTAGTGAAGAGGTATCTACATTAAGACACGGTTTCGAAATCAGATTGATAGATTGCAAAATGCTTTTAAGATTGTAATACAACAATGCAATGTTCATTTTAATATGGAGTCAATAGAAAATTTGTTAGATTATCTCATGAAGATTCTAACAATTCCAAAAAAGATAGTTGACCACAAATGCATTCCTCTACATCAATTCACACTCCAAGTCATGCAAAGCTAACCATATGTGTGTAATTGAGTTAGACTAGCTAAATTTCGCTTGTTAATATACGCAAAAATTTGTAAGTAGTGACACTACTTGGAATGTACGCAAGTGGCTAAAATTGTTAAAGATGTGTGCGCATGGTTTAATTTTGGTGGAAAATTTTCTTCATAAATTCTGATTGTGCGGTTTGTGAGAAATTGCTTAAGATGTGTGTGTAGGGTCTGAGTTTGGTTGTGCGAAATTCTGATTATGTTGTTTGGCTTAAGTTGTTTAAGATGTGTGTGCATGGTATGGTTCTGATTGTGTAGCAGCATTTTATGCATAAATTTTGTGTCTGCAATTTGTGTTGTTTGTGCAAACTTGTGTTCTTTTTTCATCATTTGTTGTTTCTGCTTATGAGTTGCATAACTAGGCATATGTTACAGACACTAAAAAAGGGGCTTGTAATGATATAATAAGGAAGGGGAAGTGAAAACAATTTTTCTATTCTTGGTTCTGTTTTAAGTGTGTTTTGCTCATTGTTTTGGTTTTTATTTGTGAGAGGTATAACTCTTGTTGATGTCCTAATTTTCCTTTGACCCAACAACATATATGGTTGATGACAGGTCATCTTACATTATTCTTAGCATGTTTTTCAGTAGGTTTTATCAGCAAAATAGAGGAGTATTAGAGCAATTGCCTATGATTTTTGGGGCATTTGTAATGTTTTCCATATTTGAGTCTGTAATTCTATTATTCCCGAAACATAGCAATTCTAGGGTGTTTTTGAGGTAATTCACGAAGAAATCATGCAAATCGGCAAAACAAGAACATCCGAATTTTAGTAAAGACCTTGGGAAGATCAAGAATGAAGATTCAAGAGGCCTCAAAAGACTTTATAGAAGGAGGAATTATGTTCTCAGGTCCCAAGATAACTTATATGGAAGCAAACATCCAAAACGACGAAAAAACAAAGATTTGGGCCCAGAAATCACATACATCCACCTAGGGCATGCACCATGCGCCTAGGGCATGGTTTGCAGCACACTCACATACGCATAGGGCATGGAGTGTGCACCCCGAGCACTGAAAAAGTGCACGGCAAAAACGACTTTTCCTACTTTTTTGTAGGTAAAGCCCAGTTTTTGGGCCCAACTTCAAGTGGCAATTCTCACTATAAATACAGCTTCCACATTCATAGTTTCTCGTTTAGACCTGGAACAGTTCAAGAGGAAGGTGATTCTAGGAGCTTCTGGAGGAGCTTTTGTATCATCTCCTTGTTTTTCTAGGGTAAGTTTTTATCATTTTGTAATTTGTCTTTTATTACCATGTGTAATTAAATCTTTTTAGGCCAGGGTTCTAAGACGAACCTCTATTTATTTTATTGGATAATTATTTAATTTAATGTCGTTTATTTAGTTATTCTTTGTTCGCTATTTAGTTTTATTAGGTTAAATTTATTTATGTAGTAGTGCAACCCTAGTTTAGGCACTTAGGTTGTGACATGGCCTAATATTGATGTTTATATCTTGATATTTATATTTGTCTATCTAGGAAGTAATTAATTAGTAACTAGACGAAAGATATCGAAAGCGAGTTGAACCTAGTAGTAAGTACTTAGGAGGTGACATTACTCATATTAAGTAAAATCTGCTAAATATAGGATGTAACTAGTTATTAATTAAGGAAACAAGTACTGCATGATTTTAACCAAGCCTATTAGAACCATTCTCCTCTACTCTTGGTAAGGTAGACGCTGATCGGGCTGCTTGTTTGTAGAACTACCAAGAGGGAGAGTGTGCTATGAAATTCCTAAGATTCATAAATGGGAAAACCCTTTAAGAACACTGGCCTTCATTGCCTTTGAAAATTTAGGAATGTAAATTAAAGTCTATGTTTCAATTACCTTTGAGGGAGTAAGACCCCAGAAGTAAGGATCACCGTGTGACCAAAAGGTGCAACTCAACATTGGAGGGATATACCGAAATCAACTGAGTGAGTAAGACCCCGCACGTAAGGATCACCGTGCGATCAGAAGGTGCAACAAAATCCCATAAATTGAGAAAACTCTCTAAAATATTATTGAATGAAAAAGTTGTAAATGTTAGGTTACAAATGTTAAGCTTAAATACTAGGGAAACAACAAAACCCTAACGGGCCGAAAATCCAAAATAGAAAATAAAACAAATTATTAAAACTGGGCCAAAATAAAAATACTATAAAAAATACTATGGAAACCCCTACATTAATCTCCTCCACCTCTTAAGAACTCGACCCCGAGTTCTCATTCTAATAAAGACCTTCCCATGCATGTTGACTCCTTCAATGAAAAAGAGACCACCCTCCTGCATCCGATTGAGTGAAATGTAAAGATAGTTTGGTTTGAAAAATATAGCAGTTGCCTTTATCTCATTGAATAAATGTAGTAGCATGTGGAATACTTACCCATATTTATGAAGTGCTTTGAGGACCATTTGATGTTTTTTATGAGATATAACTTTCACACATTGGTCCTTCATGGTCAATTTATTTTGCTCAGATGCAATTTTTTCTTGTCTCACACTTAACTTGGAATCCTTCAACTTAAAAGCCTCCAAACTTTTTTCACTACTAGCATGGACATTAATTGGTGAATTTATATGAGAAGTTTCTAATTTTTTTTATACCTTTTCCATCTTTCAAGTCCTGCAAACCGCAAGGAAATTTACTTGGGGCCGAATCAGTTGTCCTGCATTGTTTTTTTTTTCTTCTTTTCTTACTCTCATGACATTATCATGAGGGATGTCTTCCTGCTCTGTGGAATTTGCATTCGGTATGGATTCCTTCTCCAGCAACTGATTTTCAGCTAATTGATTGTCAATAAATATGCCAGCTTCTTTTTGAATGCAAGAATGATCTCCAATTGGTTTATTCTCTGATTCTCTTGCGCTGGAAATCTTATATATTTTCCAATTTCCTTGCTTTTATTAACACATCAATCTCCTCCACCTTTGAAGATCTTGAATCCTCAATAATTCGATTTTTTCCACCACGTGGAACCCCAATTGGTCCTCCTCCCCTGTTCTGATTGTTTATGTTGTTGTTGGTGTGGTTATTCACCTGAGTTGTTAACATCGCCACTTGAGCGGTTAAAACATTTATGGCCGTGGTAAGAGCTGTAATTATGCCGGCAAACTCTTCCCTCGTCACTGTTTGAACTCCCATGGCAGATCGCGTTACGAAAAGAATAGGAAAAACCTACTTTGATACGAACTGACACAGTCGGAAGCGGAGGCTAGCAAACGCTAAACCTATATTGAAAAGAAACAAGTTTGCAAGCGAAAAACTTGTGAAAATAGTTTTCTAGAATCCACCAGAAATTGTGAAAACTCTAAAATATTATTGAATGAAAAAACTGCCTATTTGACTACAACTGTTAAGCTTAAATACTAGGGAAGTAACAAAACCCTAATGGGCCGAAAATCCAAAATAGAAAATAAAACAGAAATTATTAAAATTGAACCAAAATAAAAATACTATAAAAATACTATGGAAACCCCCTACATCAAAATTAACGACCATTCTCTAGGCTTGTGGTTATGGAAGCTTTTTCTGAGCTTATAGGCGTTGCAGGAGCAAGATAAGTTGCAACAGGCTTCTTTGGTGGAAGATTTGGCAAGGCAACCTCAAAATTAAGCACTTGAATTGCTTGTACAATTGATGGTCTTAAACTTACATCCGGATGAGCACACCATAATCCAACAATCAACAAACACTCTACTTGTTTCTCATCAAAATCCTTTTGCAAATTCTCATCCATAGTCACAAGTAGTTCTCCTCTTCCATAATGATCCCAAACCCAGTCAATTAATCCCTTATCTTCACCTCGTTCCTTCATAACTTGAACAGCTTTCCTTCCAGTTGTGATCTCCAAGGCAACAACCCCAAAACTATACACATCTGACTCTTTGCTAGTCTTACCTGTACTTATATATTCTGGAGCCATATAGCCTAAGGTTCCGGCAACCACAGTTGTTTGGGGTCCAATCTCATGGTCCATTAGTTTAGCCAACCCAAAGTCACCAAGCTTAACATTGAAACTTGAATCTAGCATAACATTACTTGATTTAATATCCCTATGTACCACACACCTCTCCCATTCTTCATGTAGATAAAGCACACCAGAGGCTAAGCCAAGTGCTATTTTGTGCCTTACAATCCAAGGAAGAGGTGTCTTTTTACCAAATAAATGAGAATCAAGACTACCATTTGGCATGAACTCATAAACAAGTAGAAACTCACCTTTGTCATGGCACCATCCAAGAAGCTTCACAAGATTTCTATGTCTCAGTTGACTAATGACTTTAACTTCAGTTACATACTCTTTCTTTCCTTGTCTTGATCCTCTTGATATTTTCTTCACAGCAACTTGTAAATCTAAATCAGCAAAGTAACCTTTATAAACTGCTCCAAAACCACCTTGACCCAACTTTCTATCCTTGGAAAAATTATTGGTTGCCAAATCAAGTTCTTTGTAGGTGAACCTTCTTGGCCCTGCTCCTCTTTCAAGGTCATCATTCATTGAAGTCAAATGCATAGCCTCTTCCTTTTGCTTTTCACTTCTCTTTCTTTTCCTCTTTAGTATTACATATGCTACCAATGCTCCCACTCCTATAACTACAAACCCACAAGAAATTGTTACTATCACAATTAATCTTGTGTCTTTTGTTTTACTATCATCACTTTTCTCCAAAGTGGAATTAAATTCCCATGACAAAAGAGTATTTAATTCTCTTATGTTACCTATTGAAGCAGAAAATCCTATGGTAACCCATTCAGGCAAAACCTTCATTAAATCAATTTGATATGAAAGGCTAGTTTTTTCTTTAGGATTTAAAGTTCTTTGGTATTTCCAAGATACTGTCAAATTTTTGGTTGTAGAATTGAAACTAATCCATACCTCAGCAATGTCTCCACTGTGTAGACTAGCACTCCAAGGTGTAAATACAGATGACATGATTGAATTAACGTTGATTCCCACATGCTCGGTTGTCTCACCCCATTCACCATTTGGGAAAGAATCAAACTCCACTACAACAATTTGATTACTAGATGAAACCTTAGTTGTCATGTTAAATAGGCCCAAAAAAGCAGTAGCTGAATTTGGAGGAATATCAAATCCAAAAGGAGCCAAAAAAAATGCAAGTCCATGACCATGTCTAGAATTATTTTGAGTGTCAATGATAAAAGTGTAACGGGTTTGAAAATCAGTGACTTGGCCTGTTTTTGAATCCCAAAGTAACACCTTTCTGGAATAGATGGCTCGTCCAACTTGAAGTGGATACTTTTTATAAATGTTAAAATCAACTTTTCCATCTCGTGGTGCTGCTGAACCTTGGTAGACTATGTTTGCATCATTAGTATTAAATCTGGTAATTTGGAAGTGAGTTGAATTTGAAGGGAAAGTGAAGAAAATAAATGAGAAGAAGAAAAGGGGAACGGTATAGAAACTAGGAGTCATGCCTTGAACTGCATACATTTCTTGACTTATAAGTATATATAAATATAAATATTATATGATATGATTAGCAATGAATAAGTAGTAAAAGGAAGATTCCTTCAAAAAAAAAAAAGTAGCAACAGGAAGAAGGCAATGAAAACAAATCCAACAGTACAAAACAACATATTTTGACATTTGTGATTATACCTAACTTTTCACTCTTTGAAAAGTAATGTCAATGAGACGAATATGTTCCCAATTCCAACCTCGAAACATTTTATTAATAGATATAGAGATCGTAAAGAGAGTATATATATACATCTTTATATAAATATTTCATCTAATTTAAAATGAATGTCTATTAAGAATTTTAATTAAAAAAATGTAATAAAGTTGTCGGAAGACATGACAGTGAGCTGTCAAAACGGGCTACTCGGCTAGTTTAAGGCCGGTCTAATGGGCTTCAGGTTTTATCAAACCGGGTCAAAAAGCCCGATTGAAATACAGGCTTGAAAAATACTACCTCAGGCCCAGCCCTACACGGGCCACGGGCTAAACGGCCCGACCCGTGTTAAAAAATAATTTTTAAAAATAAAAATAAAAAAATACTATAAAATACTCCTATAAAATTTCTTATAAATAATACTTTTAATATGTTTAAATAATGCCTAGCATAAAAAAAATTGTAAACATTTTTGTACAAACGTCGTAAACTAAAATGGCAAGCAAAACAATTTTAAATAAATTACATACGTTATGGTTATAGATATTTATATATTCGATCTTTAAAATTACAAGTAATGAAAGTAAATAATTATTTAAAAAATATATAATATATATAATTTTTTGTTATGCGGGCTACTCGCGGGTACCTGGCTCTTTAGGGCCAGGCTAAAAAGCTCTATAAAAATCTGAGCTTAATATTTAAGACCCAAACTCTATAATCAATCAGGCTAAACGGGCTGGCCCATATGGACAACCCGTTTTAACAGCTCTACATGACACTTACTAAAGTAACTTTATTAACTATTGATGTATTTTTTACGGATCATAATATAAAGTGAGATATAATTTAAGAAGTGTACATAATAGCAAATAAGAGATACAGTACATTCGAGGAAAAAAATTAATTCTACATTAAAAAATTAATATATATTATTTTGAAATAAAGTTCTTTATTAAAAGGACATTCTTCAATGTGAAAGGGATCATGAAATAGGAAATTAGATACTGAAAAGAGGCAGTCAAAGAATCAACATGTCCACAACAACATGGTCAACTTTAGCTTCTTAGTCCAATATAGGATCTGTGACTCAATAGTTTTGTCCAATATGGGATGTTTGACTCAAAAGTAGTAGTCCAGCGTAATAAAGGATTAGGGTCATCTGCCAAGAGAACTGCCTCACGTTTTCTAGATGGATTTGTGTTTAATAACAATGTTCACGAAACCTCCATTTAAGGTTAGCCTAGCAGTTGACTTGAGATCTTACAGTGTGTTTTTCAAATTTTCAGGTTGATTCCTTCTAATGTCAATTTTAGTGGGCAAAGTCCATACAAAACTATGTTTTGACTTTAAATAGAACTCCTACAAATAGACAATGAGATTGAACCCCTCAAATTAGTTGGCTCTTGAACTGAATACCGAATTATAAAAATATATATATATATATATATATATATATATATATATATATATATATATATATATAAATTCTTGTTTACGATATATGCATTGATGAAATTGATAATTGGCTTATTTTTTGGGATTTGACATGGTCCTTTCCCACAATGAGAAAAGTGGGGGAAATCCCAATCATAGTCACACAACTAATAGGTTCAAAGACACTATAAAAAATTGTCGTTTTTCTCATCTTGTGTATGAAGGGAATATTTTCACTTGAAATAATAACAATACAGGAAAGAACTTCATTAAGTCCATATCGGGCAGATTATTTTCTACCTCTAATTGGATTTCTATTTTTCAAAATTACAATGTTCAACGTCTCCTAAGGAAGCTTCTGATCATTGCCCCATCCTTATAGATTTTTCCTCAAACCAACATGAACATCACATCAAGGTCAGAAGACAAGCAAAATTTAGAGGTATGCGCCAATTTGGATCCAAGATGAGGGTATCTCTAATATTGTAAATAACAATCGGAATTCTAGCAATGAAGACTACCACTTCATCATATTATAAAACGTTCGTTTTAGGAATATTCCAAACTACTCTATAATAAATCAAACTACACCGCGTCCAGTGCGTCGCGCGGTTGCAATGAGATTTTTGTTGATTAGATGTTCCATATTTGATAAATTAAACAACTTAATTTGCATCTTTTTTCTTAAGGAACTTAATTTGCATCTTTCTTATCATGTGCACATCAAATTAAGTTCTTTAAGAAGAAAGATGCAAATTAAGTTGTTTGATTTATAAGATGCAAATTAAGTTGTTTGATTTGCACATCAAATTAAGTTCCTTAAGAAGAAAGGTGCAAATTAAGTTGTTTGATTTATAAGATGCAAATTAAGTTGTTTGATTTATAGCATTATCGCTTATGATGATAAGACTAATGTATAAGTTATTCCCATATCAAAAAAATTAAATTAAATTGTTTTTGTAATAGTTTGAAATTGTTTTCATAAATTGTTTTTAAGTTCTTTAAAATAGTTTCACAAATGTGTATGACCGTAAATAAGATCAAATCAACAAATCAGAATAGATAAGTACAAGTAATATAATAAGCGTTGAAAATATATAGTATAGAATCATAACTTTGTGATGTGCATAATTTAAGGACAATTAATTATTTAGAATGTGTCACTTTTAGTGGAAAAGTTCATACACATCTTTGCTCCGACTTTAAATATGCGGCTCATAAATGGACAGTAAGATTAGTCTCTTCGAATTAGTCAATTCCTGTACCAAATACTGAGTTTTAAAAAAAATAGGACAACTGCATCACACATCAACTGCGGTGTGATTTTCAATCACTTGTATGGACCACATCGTAACCACATCACAACCTTATAGTCATTGTAATTAACATCAATCTGCCTCTACCCTGTTTGTTGAAATCATAGTTTTATATGGCAAACATCTTTCAAATAAGATATTTGTAACAAACTAAAATGTTTTTGAGGTTCACTGTCATTGCGCTTCTCAGCATCGGCAATGACGACAATCACAACAACCATAACCTTATCATCGACCGCAATTTAAAACAATACATAAAATCTAAATTGGATGAAACCTAACCTTCCAACGTTAGAATATTGAACGAAAGAAACATAGAAGGTGAGGGCAACATCTTACATGGAAGATTTGTTGGGAGAGAGATGATTGTAGAGTCAAGACTGTTGAATTATACAGGATGCCACTTTCTTGATGTTGATGTGGCTTCTTTGTATTGGGAAACTTATTTGTAACGTCTATACTGAATTTTTCTAGAATATTTAGTCGAGTGCTAGAATTAGTACCGGATATATTAAAAGTTTATCTGAACAAAATACAGTAGATACACGTCTCGTACATCCGATAAAGTACTACTGGCGAGTACATACTTAAGTCATAACTAAAATAAAAATGCTACTGACGAGTACATGATACATGATAGCTGACAAATATAATTCTAGTACAAGACAGTGTAATCATAATATTTTAAGAATCTAAAAAAACCATCAGAATCCCAAATGACAAATACGAAAAAATGCATGGCAACAAAATTAGGAACTTACTGTCCTGAATTATTTTTCCACCAGTTGTTTATGTGATCTTCTATATGAATCAACCTTCATTGAATGTGGGAAATAATTATTCCTCGAAAAGTACTTTCAACAAATAGCAATCCCATTAGTATATGGATTTGGCTCTTAATAACCTCAAAAGCAATCATATCAAAATCAATCAACAATAAATAAAGGAAGTTTATTAGAATTCATGTCAAACTCAAAACTTGAAATCCAGAACTTTATCTTAATCTATAAAACTTAGACACGGACATCGAACATAATGCAGAACACAACAATACCGATAATAATTTGAGAAAATAGTGTTATTCAATATAACCATCTGCACAATTGTTATTTATTTTGATATAGAAACTAATCCTTACGAACACCAATCAAATCCATGTGTTTTTTTGATACACGGGGGTGTATTGGATTGAGATTTTAAAAGACTATTTTGCCAAAAAAAGTCTTGAAGATTTTAAAAGATTGTGTAGGAATGTATTAACTTTCAAGATTTCAAGAGATTTTAACTCAAAGACGTTTTAAGATTTGAAAGTACTTTATGAAAATTCGTAAGATTTGAAATGACTCAATTAAATTTTAGCAAAAATAAAATATTACAAGAGTAGATGACTAAAAATAATAAAAAAACCAAAAGTTTGCTTGATAAAAAATAAAATTGATACAATTTTTAAATTTTTCAATAAAAAAATAACATTTGTTCACATACTTAAAGCTAAATTATTCTACCGTAAACTATCATCTGCTTATACATGTTCCGTTTGAATAATAAATTGATAGTATTTTTAAGACAATTAAAAACATCGATTTTGAAATAACTTTTTGTTAACAATGAAATGAATGATATATATATATATATCGTTTTTTTTACTATTATGAGACTGATGAGTACTAATAATAATAGTTGCTTAATAAATCAAAACTCATTCCTTAAAAAAAAACGTGTTGATAATAAAAGAATACACATAAGAACATGACAACAAAGAAAACAATAACATTTGGTAACGTGGTCTTGAGCGAAAGAAAATTAAAATCTGGAAAAAAGAAAAGAAACAAGACATGATACAACGACGCTCAAAGAAAAAGGAAAGGAGGTTATCAACAGTAACACATGTTGATGAGTGATGTGGGAGAAGAAAGAAAATATAATGGGAGTAAAAAGTCTCAAGAAATCTCAGGTATTTGCATGAGATTGTTAGATTTAAAATTTTCAACTAAAAAGTCTCACAAAATCCAATATTACATCTACTCTTGTAATATTGTATTTTTGCTAAAATTTAATTGAGTCATTTCAAATCTTACGAATTCTCATAGAGTACTTTCAAAT
>Ga0228710_1011009_pt1 | contig 11862 bp, 8 predicted proteins | sample MedpolnodulmetaG_FD_177995 | JGI IMG/M metagenome (GOLD analysis project Ga0228710, IMG submission 177995) | Root nodule microbial communities from Medicago polymorpha collected in Santa Monica, California, United States - pink nodules | ecosystem: Host-associated > Plants > Roots > Nodule... | reverse complement strand
TTTTAAATTTTTTTTTGTTTTTTTTTTTTTGTATCCATCAAAGATAAATATTTAGTCTATGTTTATTTTTATATTTATCGGTGATAAAAATTTGTCCATATATTTTAATTTTTATACTTTTTTAGTGACAATTATTTTTCCAGTATTTTTATATATGAATGAGAAATATCTGTCCCTTGTTTTTTTTATATATATTACCAATAAATATCTATCCAATATTTTTTTTAGAGATTTTTAATTATATTTATTAGTAACTACTATTTGCGTCATATTTGTTTAAGTATTAATGATAATTATTTGACTCATATTTTTGTTGATTCATTTACATTGAAAAATATGGATGCAGATTTAGTGCCGTAAAAAAACAACACAGTTTTTATTTTAGCTATTAGATGAGTTTGACAAAATTACAATAGTACCATCTAATTAAGATCTAATAGCTATAAATTAAAACTGTGTTGTTTCACTACGGCAGAGAATCCCAGTCCGAAAAATATATAGTCCAAGTGAAGGAATTGATGTCTTGAAATCTTAATACAAAAAGTACACGAATATTTACTCATTTAATATAACAATGTCATGAAACTAATTTTTAATTAAAGTTAAATATAATCTTCACTGTCATACAAGTGCAACTCAATTGGTAATTGCAAGATCGTTGAAATGTAGAGATTGCAGTTCGAACTCAAAATTTTTAATTTTTACTTTTAAACGTATGATTCTAATCACTAACCTACTTGACAAAATAAATATTATCTGACTAAATATAAAACAATTAATAACGATACCGATGTGATTAATTGATAGCATATTGTCCCACTATGATTCAAACTTGATTTCTAATTGTGTAATGTTTAATTGATTAATAAAGGGATATTTGTATTTGGGTTAATAATGCTTTTTTTTTAGATTCCGTCATTGTAAAATAAAGACTCTTCAGGATTGCCCCCTGACCCCTGTGAATAAGCAGAATCTCTTACGTGGCGCTGAGGTGGATATTTATTTTTCATTATTTTTTTTATTGGCCACATGTATAATTCATTTAACACCTCATATTTAATTTAAAATAAAAGAAAAAAACACAAAAATTAATTTAAATATCTGAAAATTAATTTTCAAAAATTTTAAAAAATTGAAAAAATTAATTTTCAAATTAAAAATTTCAGATTTTTTTTCTCAAAAAAATAAAAAAATATGGAACTTAATTTTCAAAATAAAAAAATTAGAAATTATATTTCGTAAATTAGAAAAACAGATTTGAAATTAAAAAAAAGTTCAGATTTCTTTTCAATATAAAAAGTCTAAAAAGCTTTTCCAGAATTTTTTCAAAAAAACTTTTTTAAAATAATTTTTTTTCCAGAATATTTAATTTTTTTTTTACCAGAATATTTAATTTTTTTACAAAAATAAAAATATTTTTATTTTTTTATAATAATAGAAATTTATCTTATTTTGCTGATTTTTTTCTTAGAAAAAGTAAACAAAATTTTTTTATTTAAAATAAAAATAATTGAACTTATTTTAATTTCAAATTTATTTTTCTAATTTAAGAAATATATTTTCCAATTTTTTTTTTGATGATTAAGTTCCAGAGTTTTTTATTATATTAGAAAATATAATCTGATTTTTTTTTCAAAAATTAATTCAGATTTTTTAATCATAAATGACGTGTAATATGTTTTTTACGCGTGTCATCTAAAAAATTGTTGAAAAACAAAAAGAAATATCCACGTAGGAGATTCTGCTGAGTCATAGGGGTCACGGGCAATCCTGGAGAATCTTTATTTTACAGGGGACAAAACCAAAAGTGCTATATATTGCGGGGGGTAAGACACTATTAACCCTTTGTATTTTGTTGGTTCAATGATTTTGATTTAACTATCGAGCAAGGTTTTAAATAATGGTCGCGGTCAAGGCCGCAACCACGTATAGGATTTCAGGATTTCGGCTATTACGAATTGCGGTTGTCGCGGCGTGAATTAATCTAAACATTGCACAACTCTTAAAATAATGATAGTAACATAAATAACTTAAACTAGAGATAGATTTGAGGTTCTAAACTAGATAATGAGATAACATTATGTAATTTATGATCAAATGTGTGTACGAAAAATATGATTTTCATCTATCTCAATTAAAAAATATTTGTTTCTATTATTATGAACTACATTTTTGCGGTCGTAACAGTGTTTCGTCATGGCTGCAACGACTTTTCGTCGTGATTTTTGTTCTACTTTGTATAAATGGTGAAAAACGGTAACATCGATTACCTATACTTTTTTGTCGCTACCTTTTCCTCTGTAACATGTCGTCTTTTAAAACCTTGACTATCGAGGAGTAGGCGGGTGGCTGGCACAAATCCCAGACGTCAAGTTAACAACTAGTACCCCAATAAAATATAATATCACTTTTCATTTCTACATCACCTTATCATATATAGTTATATACCATAGGATAAGATGTTATATAACTTCACTTGAATCATTTTCCAGTTGCTAACATAGTTTATGAAATTCAAATATTATCAAGTTAAGAAAGAGGATTCATCACTTGAAGAAAAATGTCTAACTTGGGAACCTCATTATTGGTGCCTTATGTCCAAGAGCTCGCAAAGCAGCCCAACATAGAAGTTCCAGAACAATATCTTCAACCAAATCAAGACCCTATTGATGTATCAAATACAACTTCCTTACAACAAGTTCCAGTCATTGACCTGAGTAAATTGTTGTGTGAAGATGCAACTGAGCTAGAGAACCTGGATCAAGCATGTAAAGAATGGGGGTTCTTTCAGGTTTGAACTAAAGTTATCTTTGGTTATGTTTTGAATTTTGTTTTTTGGGATTATAATGCTACCTATGGTTAATTAAGTTATTTGTTTGTGATTTGGTTCTTTGTTTCATTTTTCACAAAAACTATTTTCTTAAAATAAAAAGTAAAAATCATGCAAGTTTTTGTAGTAAAAAATCATGCAAGTTTTTGATTGAAAAAGACTGCGGTGTCATTAGATATGTAGGGTTGCGAGCTCGAACCTTCAATTCCCCAATTCACTGCATTTAGTGTGTGAATCTCGTTGTTAGGCTCTTTAGAACAGAAACAAAAATCATGCAAGGTTCAAATCCATTGATCGCATAGTTGTGACTAATAATTAAAATTAAATATGGTAAACCTAGTTAAATGCTTCCACATGTCTAGCTTAAATTTCAATATAGGATAAATTTTTTTTAAAGTTTTCTCAGTAATTTTCTACAACTGCCTACAAATTAATTCAGCAGTAACATACAGTCCAGTGTGACAGATTCAATGTCAGCTAGGGAAATTTTTGGGGTTAATGCAGTTCACCATTGTATTTAGAAATAGAACAGACAATTATTAAAGTAATTAAGAATATCTATAGTTCTTAACAACCCAATATATAGTTAATATACTCCAATTCTATTAACTTTGTAAGATTTATAAAATTGAAAATGATTACAGCTGATTAATCATGGAGTCAATCTTTCATTGATGGAAAATGTGAAGATAGGTGTTCAAGAGTTCTTAAGTCTTCCGGCAGAAGAGAAGAAGATACTTCGGCAAACTCCAGATGATATGCAGGGGTTTGGTCAATTGTTTGTTGTATCCGAGAATCAAAAGTTAGAATGGGCGGATTTATTTTACACTACAACTCTTCCTTCCTATGCAAGGAATACTCGCTTATTTCCAAATATTCCTCAACCATTCAGGTTTTATTTCTTTTTCTAACTTCGTATGTGTTTGTTGGCCGCAATTTTATCAATTGCAGATCACGAAACATAGTTGTTTGTTCAAATTTCGTAATATAACAGAGCTATAATGCTGCTATAGCCGTTATTTGAAAATATTTTGCACTAAATACAGTATCGCATAACAAAAGCAATTTGTTCAAATTCCACTACGAGACACTGCTATAGCACCACTATTACTATAAGCATTGTTTAACAATATTGGTTAACCACTTATTTCCCTCTAATAAACTACAATAAATATCCCTCTCTCACTTGAGTGATTATAATTATACTACCCTAACCAACATTGTTTCATATTGCAGAGATAATTTAGAGACCTATTGTTTAGAATTGCAAAATGTTTGCTTCACAATCATAAAACATATGGCAAAAGCTCTTAAAGTTGAACCAAATGAAATACTCGAGTTATTTGAAGACGGAGGTCAAGAAATGAGGATGAATTACTATCCGCCTTGTCCCCAACCAGAAAATGTCATTGGACTCAATCCTCATTCTGACGCGGGTGCCTTAACCATCCTTCTACAAGCCAATGACATTGAAGGTCTCCAAATCAGAAAAGATGGACAGTGGATTTCTGTTAAACCGCTCACCAATGCTTTTGTCATAAACGTTGGAGACATTTTGGAGGTAATAGATAGAAAATTAGTCATATATCTTCCTATTACTTTACCATTTCAAATGTTTTTATGAGTGTGTAAGAATAAAAATAAAATGTGAGCACAGGTAGCAAATAGAACTAACTATGAATAAATTTTACATTGAATTATAAAAATTACTAGTCAGTCAGACACACCTTGGTTATAGGATCAAGATTAGATGGTCAAAATTTTAAAGCAAATTTTGATTTTGTTTTTAAATCTAAAATATTGAGCTTGAAATCTAGATCGTCTGATCTTGATCGTACAATCGAGATGTGTGTGCCTGTCTGATCTTGGCAAAGTTAACACCTCAATTTGAATCAATAACAAGTCAATTACTACTTAAGTGTCTCAAAGGACACATCAAAAATTTGTACTCAATTTTTTAAATTACAACTTACAAAATTATGTTGAAATTGAAAATTATTCATCACTTTAGTCTCTTCGAGATAATTTGAAAGTCAAAATTGATTGATCCAAAGGATCTAAGGTGATCGATGATATTCAATTTTAGGAATAATTTTGTTATTTCATTCATTTAAGAGACCAAATTGTCTGATGTAATTTCACATACAAGAATGATATGTACATATCAAAATAACAATAAACTACAAAGCTTAAGAGTTATTAGGACCTCATGTTAAATGGTTTTATAGATACTGACCAACGGAATTTATCGGAGTATCGAACATCGAGCAACAGTTAACTCGGAGAAAGAGAGGATTTCCGTAGCAGCATTTCACAGACCTCAAATAAGCAAAGTTATAGGTCCAACACCAACACTTGTTACACCTGAAAAGCCTGCATTGTTCAAAAAACTTACTGTGGAAGATTACTACAAAGCATTCTTTTCACGCAAGCTACAAGGAAAATCATGCCTTGATCTTATGAGAATCCAAAATGAGAATGGTATGTGATGAAAGTATACCATAGGACTATAATTCAATAATGTGGTTGCGAAGGTATAGAATTCAATAAATATGATAGCAATTGAAATTTGTATTCACAAAAAATATAGATAATATGTGCCTTAGACGAGTTCCCCAACTATTGGCAACAAATAATTGTATGTGTGATGTTATATAAATATTTGTTTATAAATAGTTTATAATTTTTTTTCCTTATATATGTTTCATATATCATATTTATTTTAATAAATGACAATAAGAAATCATCATTAGAGCTTTAAGATCTCAAGTTAAGAATTATATCAAAAATAGGATATGAGAAAGAACAAGAATAGAGATACTCTTATGCGTAGTTTTCACACGATAAGATAAAACCAGACATAAACAATAGAAGAGGATATATAGTTTGATAATGAGAGATCATACTAATTTATATCTCATGTGAATTCAACACACAGCACATACACTTCTGTAAAAAAATAACACACAACACATACACTTGGGGAGATGAAAATTATGCGGATAGATAAGGATTCCATTCTTAAAATCATTTTATCAATCTCCTTACGGATAATATAAAACCCAATGGCCCAAAAAGTGAAGATACAATATGATAAAAACTATTTTTTATTTTTTTTAACAGACAAAAATGAGATATATTACCTCAAAGGGAGAGCTCTACTCTCTAGCACAAGGCGTGCAAAGAAGAGCAAAACAATATACAACAAAGTATCCTAAATATATACAAAAAAGACAGTTAACCAATGCCTAAGCAGACAAGAGGTTGCTGCCACCACATATGGTAACCAAAAGAAAAATATACATATTTAGCTTTTAGCAACTGTATAGAAGTAATTTTGATTTTTTCTAGAAGCTACATAATTGTTTTAGCATTGTTAGAGAACAACCTATGATTCCTTTCGTTCCATATCACCCAGACACTGCAATGCCAAATAAACTGCAAGAATGATCGGTGGGGTTTAAAGCCTCCCAAAGAGTAAGCGAAATGAATAAAATGATCCATTATATGTTGGGGATCCAGTGAATACACACCAATCCAAGTTTTGATATGTTGCAATAGCTCACCGAAAGTGGGACAATGAACTAAGAGATGGTCTACTGATTCATTGTAACCACATCCGGTCACACACAATTGAGAATCAAACGGAATGATGCTGCGACAAACTAAATTATCCTTTGTAAGCTATCTATTGTGAAATCATCAAATGGGACATTTATTATATGTGTGTGTGTGTTTTTTTTTTCAATTGCTGATGTTTGCACATATTTTGGTTTGTGCAAAATGAAAGCATTGATCAGTGAAATACGACATAAATTTCACTCGAGTTACTGATGACGGAGGGCCTGTGGTCGGAGTATTGGGAGTCGGGTTTCTAGATGGTTCATTTTTGTTTTGATATTAGGTTATGTGTTTAAACCTTTTGGGCATGTTTGATGGTCAGGATAGGATAAAGGCAGGATATGATATAAAGCTGGATAGAGATAGGATATGATAAGGACATGATAAACATTAATCCTATCATGCGTTTGATGCGCATATGATAACAAACAGGATATCATTATAATTAAATGAAAAAATTGCTCTCATCATTAATTAAATATTGTAAAAATGACATGTTATTAATTATAATAGAAAATACATGCTATTATTATTTTAAAAATGACAATATTTTTAAAAATGGTAGAATATCAAGATAATAAATAAGGAATGATCTTCTAATCCCATCAGGATAATTTCTAACCCAGCTTATACTCAGGATAGAAATTACAAAGGAAAGTCAGGATAGGATAGGAAAATGGTTTATTTTATCCTATCCCTTTGGTGCATCAAACATGAGATTTCAGCAGGATATGATTAATGTATCATATCCTGTCTCCCTATCCTGACCATCAAACGGACCCTTTATATGTTATGTGGTTTTGTATTTCATCAAATTTAAGGGCCTTTTCAAGTCTTGTTACTTAATTTTTTTGAGTCGTTTATCATTATCTTTTAAACATAAGAAGAATAATATTGTACTTAGTTTTTCTGCATTTTTGCATTTTTGTTTAGGAAACAGTCTGTAACTTTAGCAGTATAAGTTATGCACATGCTATGAAAATTGATTCAACATTTTATTATTGTTTATTTTGACATAGTTATATAAAGAAAAAAATTACCCACATTACACATACAAGGGAACAAGAAAGAAATTAAGAAAGAAAAAACAATCTAATTAAAATGGAGACCAAATTCAATAAATCCAAAATTAAGAAAGAAAAAACAATCTAATTATTATATTATTTATTGCTTTGTTTCATTTCATTACAAACATTGAGTACAAAGCCATAATTGCAAGGATTGTGAAATTATAAATTATAAGAAGATAAATATAAAAAGACAATTATTGTGTGCGTGGAGATTAACTAGATGGAAACTACGAAATATTTTCGTATAAGGTATATTTCATATATTTATTTCTAGTATAATTGTTTGTTCTTTCATTCATAGAGTAAGTCTACTTTCTTCGGTGAACTATAGTCATTCTACACTTGTTATCAATACAGTCATATCGGGAAAGATAATTACTCATTGGACAATCAGCAGTAGTTTCACATTTTTGAAATGCTGTAATGAAAAATTGAGTAAAATAATGTTACTAAAATAAAATAAAAATTATTCAGTAACTAAAAACAAAAGAAGGAAATTTGAAAAGGTTGAAGAAGTAGCTCACCATAAACATTCTTTGGACCAAGAAATAGGGTAACCAATACAATAATAGTAAAGACAAACTTGAGAGTATTAGACATATTTTATATCTTTACATGTTACAAGTAGAATATGATTTGATGATTTTATAGTGTAGAAAGCGCGTGTTGTGCTAAAAACAATTAAATACTTAAATAATTTATCGAGTTGTTAAAAACCTTCATACATTTATAATATAATAATTGTCTCTTAAGAAGATTAAGGTGTTGTGTTGTCTCTTTAGCACACAATAAAACTTGATAATAAATGTCATTTTATCACTAATAACTATCAGAAATACAACTCAACTATCAATCCAGCATGCATTAAGGTGATACAAAAGTGACTCACAAATAACAAGGTCATACTAAAACTCCAAAAGACACATTTCTCAATTGTGTTTCAGTAGTTTTCTTTAGGTTTGAGTCTTCCTTTATATAGCCAAAGAATGCATGGGTTTGATGAACAATTGGGCTAAACAATACAGCTGATCCAATAGTGTCTTCAGGTACGATCTTCTAGAAGCATATATAAAGTTTCCAAAAATGTTCAGGACATTAAATGCTAAAACACGGTTAAGCATAAACCGACAAAGGAAGCTTCTAGAACCACACGCATAATCCAAATCTTCCAAGATTGCAAGATTGCTTCGTGATTCATATCTTCAATCATATTTTCAACGACCTCACGCATAAACCAAATCTTCCAAGATTGCGAAAAATAATATTTTACCTTAAGCTAAGATGTCGTACTAACATGTCTAGGACATCTGGTCCAACATCTTGTTAGAACAACTTTTTTTAACAAAATGCGAACAACACAATATAAAAACCCAACAAATATGTTCATCATGGTGTTTTCACCATTTCCTTTGTTGGTCAAACAACCTCAAATTTCATTGTTGTTGCACTAGTTCATATAATTTCTCAAAATACAAACCTGGTTTCTTAGCATTTTGCCATCACTGAACCAGAATTGTAAATTTATCTAACAACTACATCATAAACGGCCAGGCTAGTTTGCTTCAATGGTAGGAGTCCACGCAGTTAGACAGCCATTTCCATTGACCTTTTTTGGGGTGGGTTCTTGTGAAAAAAATGTAAGAATTTCTGTCTTTTGAAATAATTCAAATGCAAGTAGGCATGGCAATGGGGCGGGGTGGGGATGGGTTTTACCTTCCCCGTCCCCATACCCGATTCTCATATACTTACCCGTTACCCTATCCATACCCAACGGGGATGAGAAATTGAATCTCATCCCCGTCCCCGACGGGCTCGGGTATCCCCGTCCCCGACGGGCTCGGGTATCCCCGCCCCATCCCCGTCCTTGCATTGAATAATTTTTTTAAATAAAAAATAGAAGTTTTTTTTTGCATCCCTAAAAGCAACGTCGTAATACATTATCCAACAATACACTCACTTTAACATTTGTTAGACTGAATGATTTAGTTGATTCTTTAAATATCAATGGTAGTTTTTATTAACATGACAATTATCAAACAAAATAACATAGCATATCAACATAAAATAATTTTTTACATTTGGGACGGGTTTGAGTATGGGTTCGGGGTGGGTACCTATATACCGTTACCCGTCCCATACTCGTGTTTTGAAATCGGGGAAAACCCATACCCATACCCAAACCCAGTCAAAACGGGGAAAACCCGTCAAATTGGGTTTGGTTCGAGCGGGTAACCGCGAGCATGGATTTTGTTGCCATGCCTAAATGCAAGTCAACCAAATCAACTGAAACTGAAACAAACTTTCTTTGGAAAAATTGAGAACCATTGAAATGAAGAGTACATTCACAAGAGCTAATCGGAAGAACACAATAATTATCGAAGCACTTTAGAATATTATGTCATATGCTACCAAATAATTCACACTGAATATACAAATAATTCACATTTTCCTTTAAAAATGAGTTTATATCTAAAATACCCCATCAAGCTAAGTTATCCTTTGTTTGAATCTAGTTATTCGAGTTGACACCCTCCTTGGAACGAGAATAACATTCAGAGGAGCTACTTTGTTTCTGATGAGATTTTTGAGAGCCATAGGTTCATCATGCTCCACCTGCATCATCACATGATATACCCCTTTCATAGGGTATCCTTCATCATGATCAAGTTCCCATGTCCAATTATCAATGACGTTAGCCTTCAAAAAACAATTGTGCAACAAAGAACAACTGTTCATCCCCTTCACCTCCTTCTAAATATATTACACAAAGGACCACTTTGCAACCACCAATCATGGCAAATAAGTGTATATTCCTCCATTACACTCCACTATCATCAAATTGCCATCAAACCAATTTCCAATCCTCATCTCCACCCATATTTTAACACCATGGAAATATTTCCACCACACATATGCCTAACTACCCCACCCTTCACATGAACTCCCCCTAACCTGATCTATGAAGTTATAACTTTAAACCGCAAACTCATTGATCCAAATTAGCCTCCAAAATCATTTACTTAACAAAGATAAGTTCAAATTTTCCACTCTACGAACTCATCAACAACAACTATATCAACCAAGATACACCTTATCCTACTTAACCCAATTGACCTTCGTAGATTCCGCACTCCCTCCATACTAAAAACAATAAGGATTCAATGGAAGAAATTATACTTATGAGAGTCTTGAAGATTAAAAGAAATTAATCAATTGTGGTGGATATTGAAAGAGATTACAAAAAGATACAGTACAAGAACTAAGACAAATGTCATTGAATTGAATTCGAATGGGTGAACTTGATTTGTGTTTTTTTATTTTTAATATATAATAAATTATGGTCTTTAATTATTATTTTAATTATTTGTCAATTAATTTTGAAGAGATATCGGTTTGAATGTACTTTTTTTTCTATCTTCCAGCGAATTTAAAAAGGCGGATCTGACAATTTTGTTGGAAAAAGTTAAGTTGTTATAAGGTAAGTATTTATAACTATCAATTTGATTGTTTAATATCATATTGAAAAGTACATATCTATTTACTTACTTGAATCATTTTATTTGTTTCTTTAGTAATTGGAAAACCAATGTTACAAAAAAAATAAAAAATCCATCAACTAAGATCAAATCTAATTGTTAAATTATGGAGACAAAAGGAACTAAAAAACAATTATGCTTATTTTGGTGGAGGAGATATTTTTTTCACAATACTTTTAGTAAATACATTTTCTAATAAATGGTAATATTTCGGACCTTTGTTTTTTTATCTTTATTTTTAATTACAACTTTGTGAGTGAAAATACAAATTCTGCTGCATATATCTAATTTAGTTGCCTGATTTATCCGACATTAACATTCTAGAAGAGTTTCTAAACCTTACTCCTAGGATCACCATTGAGGAGTTGAAGAATGTTAATCAAGTGTTTTATGATTATCTATTTATTTAAATAAAAGTTGATGTCGTTTTAAATATTTATTTTATATCTTAAATATGACATTGTGTTTAATATACCTAACACCTCTGTTATCGTTCTAATAAGAATAAATGAGGTAATTAAGGACAGCTGGTGATGATATACCGCATGTTCATACAACAAAAAGTGTATGTGGATTCTAAAATTTATTTTTGTGACAACTACAACCGTTGTATTGTGCATGTCACCCATAGATACATCATAACTCATATTAACGCAAATTTTTAAGGGAATTTCTATGGTACACCCGCAAATTACGGTGTATCGGTACTCTCGCTTACAATTTTTATAAATTAACTATCATTTTTATGAATAAAATAGGTGTTTGTTGACATATATATTTTAGAAAATATCATTTTATAAGAAAA
>Ga0228710_1011006_pt1 | contig 11865 bp, 3 predicted proteins | sample MedpolnodulmetaG_FD_177995 | JGI IMG/M metagenome (GOLD analysis project Ga0228710, IMG submission 177995) | Root nodule microbial communities from Medicago polymorpha collected in Santa Monica, California, United States - pink nodules | ecosystem: Host-associated > Plants > Roots > Nodule... | reverse complement strand
TCTTTTTGCAAAATGAATATAAATGAAACATTACATACACAACAGCACACACCTGCTTTTTCGACAGTGCCGAGCAGCTCTTCTTTCCTAACGGTTGTGGCCTCATCACCTCTGCTCTACAATTTCGACCATCAACTGTTGGTTATACGTTTTAATTTGATCAATTGGTGATATTGCATCCGTGCTAATGCCATTATTCCTAGTGGTATTACAAAGGCGAATAAACAATATTTTTCTCCTTTTCGAATTCGTTTAGCCACGAACACGGTTGTTTTTCAGGACATAGGCAAGGAACATCAGTAAGGGTTTGACACAAGCATGTAATTCTCATGTCCATGGCCTTGTGTGGCTGACAGCCAACAAGTTTTGCCCAAATCTGCTAATCAACAACGTTCGTTTACTCAATTTATTTCCCCTTCGTTGAGTGCCATCAATGATCCACTTCTGCAACCTGATATAACAGGAGACTCTTTGTCTATCAAAATTAGAGAAGAGGTCAAGGTTATCGAAGCATGAAAAATACATTTACAAGGATGGCTAATCTAGAACAAGGGTGACAAGCCGTACATAGCCAAATAAATTATTTCAAAGTTGTCAGAACATTGAAAAACAACTAGAGCTTGGAATATGATATCCTTTGGTAGAATGTTTTATGAATTCTCCATTGCATCCGTCGAATATTTGCGCCCATCCTAGGCTATGGGAACAATTAATTTGAAACCGGGGGAGCTTTGTTTTTCTCAATGGACGAAGGACATCAAAAAGCACACACAACATCAAACACAAGCATAGTATGTATTATGGAGCCGGCAGAAGAGTATTGGTTGGATAGAACATTGTTTGAAATTTCTAGTGCTTTAGGCACGCCCCCTCCCAATCGATACAACGACTCAGAATCGTACTTTTAGCCATTACACGCGTATTTTGGTGGATATATACCATTCTCGTCATCTTTTTGATTAAATTGTGGTTGAAAGGGAAATATTTGCTTTCAATTTTGAGGTTGCCTATGAATAGCTTCCTGGTTTTTGTACGCACTGTCCGATTATTGGTCACACACTTACAAACTATCGATCGTTGCACCCGCAATAAGCTAGTGTTGTGGATACTGAAAAGAAGAAAGAGGTGCAAGACAAAGGTAACGATCAGGTGATTCAACAGAAACCACCAATTCAACAATTGAAAGAAAAAGAGAACCCACGGGGTATCGGTTTGTGAATGGTTTACGAGAAACTAGTTGAACGCAAAGTAACCATTGTTTCCAGGATGCCTGAGATTGACAAAGAAGTGAGAACAAAAATTTTAAAACATGTTGAAGATATCCAGTACACTTAGCCAAATATATTCATATGGTGTTGTAAAACATAACCGACGAATTGTTAGGCACTACAAGAAATTTTCCATATAACAATGACAAAAAAACCATCAGTAAAGGTCCAAAAGTTGTTGGTATAGGCCATCAATCCTATACCAACAGATACCTGCTGCAGTATAATAAATGTCGTCCCAATAGCTTACACCATCGATAAATTAGGGCGTTCGAAAAATATTTCGGAGCTATACCAATGAATCTTTACACCTATTTAATAGCTTTTGCCACCACGCATATATGTTGGTATAGGAACAGACTCTCCGTTGCAATAGGCCACTTTTATTCATACAAATAAAATTTTGGCTAAATAAATATATTTTAATAATAAAATTTTGGCAATAATTCTTGACAAAAAAAATAATATATCTTTCAATACTTTTTTATTGCACCACACAAAGTTTAAAGCAACATCAAAGAAAATTTCAATTATATTATCAAAATAGCAAGTCTTACAAACGTATCTAAATATCAAAGTAATGTCAATTACATATAATAGCAAACACCAAAATAGATACTACAACAACAAAAACCACTCAGCAGATGAGCACAAACATATCCAAGATAAAAGCAGCAGTTTCTAATCTTCCTCTATTCCATCTTCATCACTGCATGGACTTGAAGAATTTGTCTCCAGAATTTTGGGGCAGAGGATACATGTCTCAAGAATATGCCATGGAAGGAATTTTTTCCTACTATGTCTGATGTTTATAGCTTTGGTGTGCTGCTACTTGAAATTATTTGTGGAAGAAGAAACAATAGCTTCTATGATGTTGATTGTCCACTAAATCTAATAGGACATGCATGTAAAATTTGTCTCATTGAGTTTATATTTTTTCTATTCCTTCTTTCTAATTTGATTAGATAGCTGATAGGCATGGGAGCTATGGAATGATGGCTAGTATCTATGGTTAATGGATTCATCATTAAACGACACATTTGTTTCTGATGAAGTGCAAAGGTGCACTCATGTTGGTCTCTTATGTTGGTCGCTTATGCAAATGAGTCTGATGTTATATCAATGTTAACAAACAAATATGAACTCACAACCTTACTAAGAAGACCAACATTTTATGTTACAAGATCATTGAAGGGGAAGCAACTTCTAAAGGGATTGATACTGACACCTATTACGTGACCGCAATTTCTACGTCAAGTGAGGTGGAAGGAAAAATGTAAAGTAATCAATAAATATTGTTAATACACTCATTTGAAACAAATGTTGTTCTTTGAAGTATGTGTTAGATGAGATATTGTTTTCAATTTTCTATGTACAACTTAGACGAGACATTGGTAGGAACCTACAATTTTTACTTCTCTGCACGTAGTATGTGTAAGTTTTTCCGCTAAACTTTGAAACAAAAAAAAATCAAATTTTTTTTTATAATTTATATTTCTTTCATTGATGGTCTAGCTAATTTATTGTTAAACAATTTGAAATAATATTATTTTATTCTTACTAGAAAATGAATATAAATGAAACATGTATTATACGTTTGAAACCGATCAATTGGTGATATTGCAACCATGTTAATGCCATTATTCCAACTGGTGTTACAAAGGCTGAAACACAATATTCTCCTTTCAAATTCACATGGACACAAACACAATTGTTTTTCTCAGCATAGGCAAGGCACATCAGTTAGGGTTTGAGACATGCATGGAATTCTCATGTCCATGGCCTTGTATGGCTGGCAACCAACAAGTTTTGACAAAATCTGCTAATCAACAACGTTCATTTACTCGGTTTATTTCCCCTGCCTCAAGTGCCATCAATGATCCACCTCATAACCTACTATAAAAGAAGACTCTTTGTCTATTAAAATTAGAGACTCTTTGTCTATTTACATGCATGGATGGCTAGTCTTGGAGAAGGGTGACAAGCCGTCCATTGCCAAAGAAATTATCGCAAAGTTGTCAAAACATTGGAAAACAACTGGACCTTGGAAGATGATAACCCTTGGTAGAAGGTTTTATGAATTATCAATTGCATCTTTTGAAAATTTGTGCCTAGCCTGGGCTATGGGATTAATTAACTTGAAACTGGGGGTGCTTCGTTTGTCTCAATGAATGAAGGACTTCAAGAAGCACACACAGCGTCAAACAAAAAGCATGTGGTGGATATGTCTTATGGATCTGCCACATTAGTATTGTTTGGATAGTACTTTGTTTGAAATTTCTAGCACTTTAGGAACACCCATCACAATTGATAAGATGACTCAGAATCGTACTTTTGGCCATTACACGCACGCGTATTTTGGTGGATATATACCTGTCTCGTCGTCTTTTTTATTAAATTGTGGTTAAAATGGAAATATTTTTGGTTTGCATTATCAGATTATTGGTCACATTGTTACAAATTACCAATGGCTGCACCACCGCAACAAGCTAGCGTTGTGGAAATTGGAAAGAAGAAAGAAATGTAAGACAAAGGTAAGAAGTGGGTGATACAACAGAAACCGTCAACTCAACAATTGAAAGAAAAAGAGAACCCCCAATTGATAAATGTGCTTCACCAGCCCAGAACATGAGAATTAAGAGCGCCTCCCACACAAATTGTGAAGCACAACAACATAATGAAAGGTTCTCTCAAAAAAAAAAACATAATAAAAGGTAGAAATGCAACATTTACCTAAACTAATTTAATGTTTGTTTCTGATTTCCATGTAATGTTCATATATGTGTATTTTTGGGTGGAAAGGAATTATACGTTGCAAAAAGAATTGTTAGATTCACTTGTACTGTGTACTAATCCAAATTAATTAAATGCAGAATTTATTTAGCAATATAGAGGTGACTATTATTAATTTAACTCAATACTTTGTATTCACCAAATATACTAAATTGGACACTAACATTAAATTTGATGATGTAACTTATATCTCGTGGGTTCGGACTACCAATGTACAGAAGATTTCCTGCCTCAAATGTTTCATATGCACAAGAATATAGAGAACAAGGGGTGTCTAACATGGACCTAGAAGAACAAAGTAGATGACATAGAAGTCATGAGAATGACAATTGTTCCCTCCGATTTAGAGTCTTCAAAAAAAGAAAGTTTTGTTGTGTAATCTTTTCAAAACCAAAGGGTGGATTTAGGCTAAAAGTTGAATGTCTTTGGTTGAAATTCTTCTTGGGTTGGAAACATTTTAAACACTTTGGATAGTATTTTTTTAATCTCTTGTTCATGGGAAGAGATTGAGAAATAGGTAGAAATTCGGTTGTTCTTGGGGAACTTGTTAATATTAATTTGTTTAAACCTCTTCTTATATCTTTGTATGGATCCCATTGATAGTGTATTGGAGTCTTGCTTTCTCCCCTAGACATATGTCATTTTTGGATAGAACTGGATAATCAAATCTTGGTGTATTTGTTCCTATACTCTAACTATGTTGTTATTCTTACTTTACACCGGATATTATTGCTTCATTTGTTTGACTATTGATTGTCCTTGATACTCGTTCCTGATTTTGACAAAAGGTCCAAATTCACAACATTTACAATCGACAAATTATCAAAATTATTTGATGAAGTTAACTTATTATTATGATAATAAGCCGGTTTGTTAATTTAGTGAATTGTTTAGATTTGTTGTAGTATTTTATTTATTTATAGTATGATTGAATTTACACTCAAAAGAAGTGATTCAAGAAAATGGAATAAAAATGCATTCCGGAAGAGTTGTGTATTTTGTTTTCAAAACATGATTTTATGACTTAATCAACACATTTTTCTTACTTGTTTTCTCTAGTCTCTCGTTTATTTAAGGCTGAGTACTTCCCATCCAGGAGTTACCTCACCGCCCCCGTGGGTCATAATCCGAGTTTTGTGCAGTGGAGTATCTTGCAGGCTCGAATTGTAGTCAGAGGTGGTGCACAGTGGTGTATTGGGTTAGGTAATTACTCTATTTCCATCCTTGATGAACCGAGTTTTCTGAATGATGTATAGATGATAATATACCAGTCACGGAATATGTCTGCAATTTTTCCTTTGGATAGCTTAATTGCTACCCCGTCCAGGAGTTTGAACCATGCTTTGGTTCAACAGGTATTTAGTGCTAACATAACATCTGAAGTTTTGAGCACTCCATTACTTTAACAAGTTCCTATTGATAGAATCGTTTCGAAAGCGGGGAAAAATGGTATGTACTCAAATAAAGCTGCGTATATCGGTTTTGTATGGAAGGTTTAGTTGACACATCCAATCTCTAGAGACCGGGTTTTCGCCAAGTATATCTAGCGTCTGAAAGTGGCACCCATAGTAAAAAATAATGTTTGGGGAATGAGTTCAGGATGTCTGTCAACTAGAGTTTGTCTTCCCGATTTAGTCACGGAATTTGGTCATGTTATTTCAACTTGCAAGAACTTCTTCATCACATAGTTTACAAATCCGACGGTTAAGTTTAATAGGCGGCAAGCAAATGAGGTAACTCATGCCCTTGCAAAAGCTGTCACATTATCTCTACCAAATTTTTTAATATTAGTGAAATGCTATAAGCATCTTTTGTAAAAAAAAAAAGGTGATTGAGTTTAGGTGATTAATGAGCTCCACCAAAAGACGAATCATTAGGGAAAATGAGAGTTTGTTCTCTATGTAAAGCAATTCTTGGTGGTAGATAAATAATATATACTGATTTTATCAAAGACAACATAATTTACTGATTTTTTTTTTTGTAAAATAACCTATACGATAAAAAAATTGGTGGTAGATAAATAATATATTTCATTAATATTAAACTCCATTTTAAAAAATTAATATTAGGTTCGGGTTGCAAATTTTTTTTTTGTTAACGCTCTCTCAAGGGTAGGCCGTCTTTGTAGTTTGGAGTCCAGGCGCTAAGAAGTGTTTTATCCAAGAATCAAACTCAGATTCTTAAGACTGTTTTTTTTCTTTTTAGATGGAGCTCATTAACCACTTGAATCTATATGGTTTGGTTTAAAAATATTTCAATAATTGAAATATTTATTAGCAACAAAAAACTAATATATTAAATTAAAGCTTTATGGTTCTTCATTAAATATAAATAACAATTATATTATCTTTTCTCATAAGTATTATTAAAAGTCATACTCCTTTTTGAAATTTTATTATGTTTGTAATTAACTACTGTTTTGATATATAACGTAGTATACTTTTTTGTTAAATGTGTTTTGGGTTCCTATAAATATATCAACTTTTCATTTTAGTTTTTCTAAAATTTATGTTTGACTTTTAGCCTATAAAAGTTTTCCATGTCTAACTTTCATACTTTTTATTGAAATTTTCAGAATTGTGTAGAATATTTTGACAATCTCCGAAAGAATATAATTTTTTAACAAAAACATTAATTAAATATAAATTTTTAAGCACCAAAAACAAAAAATTCATATTTAATCCATGTTTTGTTTAAAAATTCTATTTTTTTGAGAATTATTTTCTTAATATTCAAAGCATGAAGAATTTCATTAAAAAACATGTAGGGGAAACATGGGTTGACTAAAAAGAAGCAACCAAAAGTCACGATTAATTGTTTTTAAAGGACTAAAAGTCTAACAAAATTTTTAGAGACACTTAAACGAAAAGATTGCATATTTAAAGGGACCAAAAAAGATCTTTAACTCTAACTTTTTTACAAGTTAAAAGTGAGTTAAAACATCAAGAAGAAACTAGATCCCAACTCTATTCGGACCCCAAGAACCCTTATCATTCTACCACCCACTCTAGGAGTATAATAATTTAGAAGTGATGCAAAACATATGTAAGATACAACTGAAAAATAGTTAATATTGCATTAGAAATTTAAAACATTGTCATTTTAGGATTTTTTTTATTTGCTAAAACAAAAATGATTTTTGTCAAGAATTAGAAACAACCTCAAAATAAAGAGTGACCTAATAAGACAAACAATCAAGAGATCTTAACACCCAATCTACATCTAAAATCTTAGGGTATGGAGTATGACCTCTCCTCTCTTATATACTGCTCAATCAGTTTCAAATTATAAGTAGTGTTGAGAAAAAATATTGTTTCTCGTTATAAATTACTTTATAATATCAATGAAACATTAATGTTATTTTTTCTTATTATACAATTTATTACTCTCTCTTTTTTGGATTGTTTTATTTATTTTTTTCATTTAATTTATTAAGGACAATTTTGGAAAACAACTCAAAATATCTCTGTTCCGCACAAAATTAATTAAATATTTTTTTGGTCAAGTAATATAGTGGATAAAGCTCACACATTTATTTTAAATATGGAGTCGTGTCGTGTCCGGGGTTCAAATCTCGACCCTTGCATATAATATGCAATATCCCTACCAACTGAGTTAAGCTCATGGGGATAAAATTAAACTTTTAAATATGTGTGAAATGATAATAACTTACAATTAGGGATAAAAAAAAAAATTTATTTAGCTCGTTCTTGATTTTGATATATAAGACCATCCTCTCAAAGATTTTTTTCATTGTATGATTAACCATTCACACTTCAATTCCAACAATAGTGAACAAATAGAGTAAGTTACCAAACACATCTAAGATTTTATATTTTTTGGTATAAAAAACTCTTAACATTGACTTGTTTTAAAAAGAATGACTTTGTAATATATTGTAAACAATTTTTACATTGATATTTGAATTTCAATTAAATCTATCTATATAATAATGCATATGTATTACAATAAGATAATCTTACATATTTTCCATTATATTTAATATTCCTACATTTATTTTTAGGAAAATAAAACTCCCACATTTAATAATAAAACTCCAACATTTATTATTATCATAATTACATAAAAGAGTAAAAAATTAAAAGACTAAAATATTATACATTAGGAGAAACTTTGCAAGTACGAAAAATAGATATAAATTTTAATATTATTCATAAATTAAAAAATAATTAATACAATATTTGGAACAATGAACCTTTTTTTTTTTTTTTTATTGAAAATGGATATAAATAGAGGCATAGGGATCAACTATAGCCACAACAACTACAATAACCCCTCAATTCAGATCTCTCTTTTTTAGTAGAAAATAGTGTGAAGTGGGTGAAGGGGTCATGGGTCGTCGCAAAATTGCGATTGCGAGGGTGAGAGACCCTGTCATAAGGCAGGTTACATTCTCTAAGCGTCGAACAGGATTATTTAAGAAGGCAAATGAGCTTGCCATCTTGTGCGGGGCAGAAATTGCTATTGTTGTGTTCTCCCCTGGGAATAAGCCTTACTCGTTCGGGCACCCAAATGTTGACGATGTTGCATCCAAATTTTTGGAAGAAGAGCCCATCCTAGATGATGGCATAGGAAGCTCATCTTTTGAAGTTCCAAACAGAGAGGATCTGAATCAACAACTTGAAGATGTGCTAGCTGAACTAAAGGAGGCTGAAAATGAAGCTAGGGCACATGATGAGATCTTAGAAGAATACAAACGGACCGAACTCACTCAACTTGAGGAATTGAAAGATTCATATGGGAAATTTAAGGAAATGGTGAAATCACGTCTTAGTGATTTAGAAACAACTGAATCTATGTTACTTCTTGCAGAGAAACCGGTGGTTGGAACAAAAAACAAAGTCCCAAGAAAGAAAGGAAAACAACCAATGCTTTAGAATTTTTATATAAATATATCATGCAAACTATGTTTATTTTAATTTCTCTTGTCCTAAAACCTTGTTGCCTCTTTTTCTCTTTTGTTGGAACATGAATAAAGTCTGTTGTATTGAGTTTCAAAAAATTGCAGGGAAATAAAAATATCTGAACTTTTATGGGTAGGTATTATGATTGTTATTATTATGAATTTCTCATTTATATTAATTTTTTTAAAGGTTTCTCGTATTTTAATTGGAATCATCACTCACCAGTTTTTTTATTTTTTTTGTGAAATTCTTTATGAAATACTAACCAGGTGTGTCACTCATATCATTTGTTTTATTATAGATCTATAACTTGCTTCAAGTGATATTGGTTGAGTATGGTTTTGGTTTTGATCTTGAGAATACAAAAGAATATAAACAAACATCTTGTTCCTTTTTATACAATGTTTTAAAGTTTTTTGGACAGAAGAAGATGTCGTTTCAAAGTTCTTTTTTGGTCAATCGTTTTAGTTATTTATTCATACAAACAAATAATAAATTAGATTACTTTTAATGAAATTATTTGCTATTATCGGATAATATTTATAATCTCATTCTACCTTCTTGTTTAGGGATGGATTATCTCGATCTGCCTATTTCTTTCAACGATAAATCTCCAAGGGGTTATTGAATTTTTTTTTTATTATAAGTCTGAAAATAACAAGTCGGTATATATCAGCCCCTAAAAAAAAGTCATCTTTTTTTCTCTCAAAAAAAATATCATCTTTTTCCTTCAAAAAACAAAGAGTAAAACGAACGAAAATAATTTTGACCAAAAAGAAAAAAACGGAAAGAAGTATGTATTAAGAGATAAGAAATTATTAAGCTTTGAAAAAAGTGATATTTTTTTTCGGTTACATAATGATAAAAAAAATAATGAGGTCAACTTAGTTTTTGTGAACAATGCGTTATATATGTAGGGGGTCGAGGTTCAAACCCCAAAAACCCACATTTCTAATCATAGGTTGCTTGACCAAAAAAATAATTGTGTTAACCCTCTAATTCCCAATTTTCAAGAGTTATTAAAAAGGTAAGTAAAGTATGACCAATAATTATTTCTTTAACGGAGCATTTGTTTCAAGTTTACAAAATATAATCCTCGGGATAATTTTCTGAGGAATATAAGGAATAACATATTAATGGATAATAATTAATGTCTTTATTCCCACCTTCATAAGAACTTTATGGTGTGTTTGTTTTAAGTTTACCAAATTTATTCTCAGGAATAACATTCCAAGGAATATAAAAGATGAGAATTTTATTCCAAGGTATTTAGAAAAAAGTGTTTGGTTAACTTTATAATATTCTTAGGAACCATAAAAATAGGGATTATAATTGGTAATTACATATGAATTTATTCTCATCTCCATGAGAACTATATTCCCACCATTTTCTTTGGATTTTTTTTTATATTCCCAAGAACATTTTATACTCGGGAATAAAATTTAGTAAACTTGTAACAAACATAGACTTATATATTTATATTATTTTATTTCTAGGAATCAACAAATATACTTTAAACAAACACACCCTTATTCCTCCAATTTTCTTAGTAACAAAACAACATTCCTATGAAAGTTCTATTCTCACGAATAAAATTTTAAAAATTTGAAACAAACATATGAGTGTATCTTTCTTGCTATTGTATTCTTAGGAATCTCCAATTATGTCTTGAAACAAACGTCCCCTGTGAATTAAACTCAGATTCTCTTGAACAATTCGTTATTTGATGAAACTCATTATTGATTTGAGTGCAATAATAAATTTTATATGGATCGTAACACATCAATTCTCTTACCGAATATAATATGCTAAATTATCAGCCTTCTATAAACTCATTATTGAATATTTTGCTTTAAATTTTGATTAATTAATTTTTACATTTAGCTTGTATTTAAAACCGACGGAAATATATAATTGTAAAATTTTCAATATTTCAACTTGATTTGGAAGAGTTCAGAGTAACCCTACAAGTTAGTTGAACACCAGAATTTCATCAAAATCATAAAGCATTGGTTTTAGGGGTCGTCTCACTTATATTGCTTTCTTGAATTGGCTCAAAATAAATGGAGTATCAACCTGATTTAAGTTGGTAACATTACCACGAACTTACTTATTTGCGGATGTGCCCATAATACCTATTCAACTACAAGTGGTAGTTGTGTATTTTGCTCTGGATTAACTTGTCTAGACGTTGTTGCTGGCTTAACAACATGTTGTTTAGAACTTCCTTCACAATCAATCAATTTAAATCATCACCAAGATTCTAGCAAATAGATTAGGAATTGTTGCTTCTAAAATTGTTTCTCTAGCATTAGAAGATGTTAACTTTCTCAGCTAGAAATCTTATGGGGGGAGTATGGCTCTCAAAATTGATTTCAGGAAAAACATCGATGCCATAAAGTGGTCCTTTATGCTCTATGTTCTCAAGTGTTTTGCATTTAATGCTTGTTCTTGTAATTGGATTCTCATTGTCCTTCAATCTGCTTAGCTGTCTGCCGCCATTAATAGCAAGGTAACCGGATATTGCTCAACACAATTTGTTTTGTGGCATAGGGCAAAGTGTGTGTTAACCAAAAGATGAGGGAGCTTAGGCTATGAAGGATCCTTTTCTGGTAGAACAATGTATAAAGATTGAATGAAACTAACACTTAAAACTGTGTAGAAATTGAAGAAGATGAACAAAGGTTTACAGGGTTTCTTGGTTTAGAGAGAGAGAGAGAGAGAGAGAGAGAGAGAGATAGATTTGAGAAAAGACTTGTGTAATTTTATTGAATGAATTGAACTATGTATTTACAAGAGTAATGAAGTATATATACATCAAGTGATGTAACAAACAACTATAACAAACTCCTTACTTCACGTGCAAGTAACTTGAGTTA